>Ga0208916_10000124_pt1 | contig 36669 bp, 54 predicted proteins | sample DEB19_08_DNA_5_FD_184523 | JGI IMG/M metagenome (GOLD analysis project Ga0208916, IMG submission 184523) | Aqueous microbial communities from the Delaware River and Bay under freshwater to marine salinity gradient to study organic matter... | ecosystem: Environmental > Aquatic > Marine >... | reverse complement strand
TGAACATAAACTGGCATACCAAGAATTTTCCCGATAACACCATTTGGAACTACTGCGTTTGCTCCGTAAGCAGCGGCATCTTTGAACTCAGAAAGTCCCATAAGAACTGCTTCTTGAGCTGGAGAAGCGATAATGCAACAGTTACCAAGGATAGCGTCTGCTTTAAGAAGAGCTTTTCTCATAGTCAAAAGGTTGGCATAAGTAACGTCAACATCCGACCCTGAGTTAATGAATGAAGCCGCTACCGCTGCCAATTTTGTAATAATTTGTGTATCAACATATCTCGACATTGCCTGTGAGGCAAAAAGAATTGATTGCATTTGCCCGTCTATAGTGCTCTGTTTTGCTGTGAAAGAATCAATCCCCCATGCGACAAACGCATTGAAATCGAGACTCATTGTATCGACACTGCTGGTTAATGCCGTCGTTTCTCCTAGAGTCCCCTCTGTTCTGTTAGTAACTGAGAAAGAAGTTAGTTTTGGGAATGAAATTTGTTTTACACCTGGTACAGCAAAGTTTGAAACGTCTGTAATAGTGTTTTTAAGAATTGCATTGAAAGCAAGTTCTCTTTGAACTAGAGTAGAAATCAAAACTGCTTTTGTCGCCCCTAGTTCCGTGTTGCCCATGTACGCGTCAGCCATAAGTATCTCCTATTTGGTTATTAAATTCGTCCTAGTTTTCTGAGTTCGGCTTCAATTTCTTCCTTACTCATGTCACTGTAATTCTTTTCTTTTACTTTCATTGTCGAAGCAGCCTCATTAGGCATTTTCCCCACCTTGAACTCCACGAGACTTGCGTGTTTCTTGACGAATTCAGCTACAACTTTCTTAACGCTTTCTTCGTCTACGCGCTTAGTTTCTGGATTGTAAGCAATTGAGTTTGTATCAACAAATTGATAGTACTCATCACTTTTAATCTTTCCACCTAAGTGTTTTTGAAATGAATTAAGCTTAATTGATTCAGTAATCGTAGATTCTAATCCATTAAGTCTTTCAGAAAGGTTTTTTGCTTCTAGCTCTTTTGCCTCGGCTAAAGCCTTCCATTCATTCTGCTCTTTCATTTTGCTTTCAACTTGTAACTGTTGAGCTGCTTCTAGAGTTCTTAGTTTCTCTTTTGCAGTTTTTGCCTCATTCAGTACGCGCTGATAAGTTTCATAAGCCACTTTGTCTTGGGATTTGTCTCTTTCGTTACTAACTACTTCGACTTGGTCACTGACCGGGGATGTTTCGGACATTTTAATTCTCCTATGTGTTATTTTTCTTGTCAACCCTTAAAAGTATCTCTAAGGATTTGACGGAAGATTGATGATATTTTAGTGGTTAGTCCCTTCTTATCAGTTTCAGATAGACCAAAGAACGGGCGTCCACCTTCTTTCGCCCAACGTGCTTTATCGTTAGCAAAGGTGTTGCTTCCAAATGAGAAGGTAAATAAGGTTCCACTTCTTTTTCCTTCAATTGATGAGAGCATTTCACCTGTTAGAGTAAGATTCGACTTAGTTGGCTTAGCGTCTGATCCAAGATCCATCTTCTTTCTTGCTTTAATATAGTTGGGAGAAAGCTTTTTAAGTGGAGAGTTGCTGATATCTTTACCTAATAACGTACGACGAATAATCCGCATAGGAATTTCATCCAATAAGAAGTCAAAGGACTTTGCCTCGGTCTTCGTTACGTCTTTAACCTTCTTAGATAATTCTCTAAGAATATCACTAGCCGTCTTCGCCATCACTCACCTCGAATTGGAACTTATCAATAATATCAATCGCGCCTGCTTTAGCGTCTCTAGCGATTTGATTCTGAATATCTTTGGGAAGAATATCTAATGAACGAATTATCTTTGAAAGTTCTTTACCCGATAGTTCCATAAAGTTTCTTGCTCTGCTTGGATCGGGCTTAGATGTACCATAAGTGCCAAGAATATTTCCTTCAGCACGTCCATTCATGTCGCTACTTTTAGCAAAGCCAATGACAATCTTGCCACGCTTGGCTTGAAGTATCTCTAGGCTATCGAGCATTTCACCCGATAGAGTTAGGTCAACCTTCTTAGATTTTCCACCTAACTTAAAGGCATCGGATTCCATATATGATTTAGAGTATCCAGGAAACTTATCCCCATCAGACCCCAGTCCCTTCTTAGATCTTTCGACTATGAAGTTCAATATTTCCTCGGCTACGGTCTGAGCATCCTCAGTATCGTAGTCCGTAGGAAGTAATATTTCTTTCTTAATCCAACTACTCATTTAAAGGATTCATCTCATCAGGTTTATTGTTTTCCATCTCGGGCTTGAATTGAACATCATTAATATTTGCGCCCGATTCTACAATTTCACTAACTAAATCTTCTGAATAATCAGGATGAAGAATCTTGATAGCCATTTCTTTAGTTAATAGACCCATGTCCATTTCAGCTTTCACGTTGGCTAGTTCTTCAGTTCTACTAATGAATGGTTGCGGCTGTTCAAATTCTACCTCTACGTCCATTTGACCAACTACTAATGAAGGAGCTTCTGGATCAATCAACGCTCCAGACTTAATCCAAAAGTTGTGAATGGCAGGAAGTTTCTCATTCCAAAGTTCCTCTTCGTCTAATTGGAACCATTGCATAGACTTCTTCTTAACTTCATAAGCGTCCATTTCATCAATGATCTTAGAGATACCACTAGCAGTAGAGGTTCCTTGGGTGTTACCCATTGATCCGACTCTAATTCCTTTAGTCTCTAACCATAATACGAATATATTGGTTACAAACTCCATGACCTTTTGAGTGTCAGCCTCTGGCTTAACCGATCCCACACTAGGGGCTTTCTCTTCATCAGATTTGAAAGACCAAAAAGCGTTAGGAGACATCGTAATGTTTTCTACATTTACATTTATTCCATAAAGAATGCTGAAGCATTGGAACATTTGAGCACCAGCGGCATCCGATAACATGACTGAAATGGCTTTAGAGATTGAGAGCATATCACTGTCTAGGGTAGGAATAAGCTTATGCTTTTGTCTCTTTCCATAGACGAAGGGAATAACGCCATAAAGATTTACACCACCATTGTCGACTAAGTACTCAGGCGCATCAGCCCCATTCATATAGAAGGCATCAAACTTATCAGCCGTGTAGACGTGAATAAGTGTCTCATCCAATTTATCTGATTTACACCCCATGATCTTAATGAAGATTGTCTCCTCTTCTGGATTACTCTTAGAGTCTGACATGACTAAGAACTTATCAAATGAAAGTATTCTTAGCTCAGGCTTACCCTTGTGATTAATGAATGGTTCTAAGGCGAATCCTTTAAAAAGATTTGAATAGGAGTCAGCCACCATCATTGAGTTGTTAATATCAAAAGCTTCTTCATAGTATTCTAGGAAGGGCTTATTCACTTCAGACTCACATTCTCTTTGAGGAGACTTAGAGTAAGTGGTGGAGACCTTGTTAACGAATCTTTGAAGAATATTGATCGGAAGAATTCTATCTCTAATAGCATTATAATAGTTATCACTTAAAGACTTCTTAAGAATGTCATCAATATAAGGGCGAAGATTGCCATCATATATGTCCAATGCCTGCTCATTCTGTTTAAGAAAAGGCATGTGCTTTTTAATGTAATCGATAATCTCTTGTCTTTTTTCGTATAACATAATTAGATCCCTCTTATTTATTATAAGTATAAATGCATTAAAGCTGAATGGTCGAGGATTTTTGCTGATGCCCATGAATCGGATCAAGTGCCCAGCATAAATATCCGAGTGCATCTGTAATGTGTGTGAGCATCTTGTCTGTTTTCTGATCTAGTTCATCATTCTTCCAAGTAACCTTTTCCAAGTCATTGATAAGCTTTTTACATCGTGGATGAATGATTATTTTTCCATCTCTGAGCAGGCGATTGATGTTATTTACGCGGTCGGTAACGAAAGGATTCCTGGTCGACTGGATAATGAAGCCGGCTTCTTTTAAGATAACATGATCCGACTTACCCGATGTCTTGCGATTGGCACCCGTTGAATCGGGATAGACAGTGCCGATATATTTCTTAGCCTTTAATTGATCGCACATCTTAAAGGTATCGCTATTTTCTAAGAACATTTCATCCCAGATGTAGAACTTGTCATTCACTCGATAACCAATCACGGCTGTCATAGGCATGACGTTAAAGTCCATGCCAATTCTCACTTGTCCTGATTGGTAAGAACTATCAAAGTCCATAACATTAACATCACGATTAAAAGCATAATAGGCGGATCCATCGCTATCACCGTTAAACTCTCCCAATAGAAATCGCTTACGTTGTTTCTCATCTAGTGAATTGAGTAGTGAAATGTACTCTTCATCTATATTCTCAAGGTTGTCTTGAGGGTTCATTAGCATTGATGCATATTGTCCCTCTTCAAGTGTTTGACCATTCTCGGGATGTATGCCTTTAACGAAGAACCAATAAGTCCAATGGCGTTTAGTAGGTGGATTGGCATCATAGTAAACTTTCTTTCTAAGATCCGATTTCTCGGCTAGACGAGTAAGGGCTATTTGAACTGAGTTGTATCCGAGTTGAGAACACTCATTGAAATAAATGGTTGAGAACTCTTTCCCGAGAATCTTTTCTATATGTTTTTCATCGTCCAATCCGGCTACAAAGATGGTTGATCCATTGGGAAGTTCGATGAAATAGTCTGTTTTATTCCACTTCACCGTTAGGTGTGGAAAGCAAGTAGCCAATACTTTAGGTAAAGTTTCTAACCAAACAGAAGTCTTAATATGATTGAAGTGTTGTCTTAAAATGATGTGACGGGATTTAGTTTTACACGCTCTAATTATGATAGAACGAACTAGTAAAAAGGTCTTACCGGAACGACTTCCACCAAAGAGAAGACAATGTTTAGCTTCAGAGGCAAGAATTGAAATGGCTAAGTCTTGTCTCTTGGTAAGCTTAAAGTCCAATCTCATCACGCGAGATGTGAATCTTAATCCCTTCTTTAGATTGAATGTCTAAATCAATTGATTCTTTAGGCTTCCCTAAAACGTAAGAAGCGACGAAAGCCGCAGCTTGTGGATTGCCTTTAATTGCTTGATCACACATTGCATGGAAGACATCGCCCCATCTTTCACTTAGAATGACGGTGGCTTCATCGAACATTTTCTTCTTAGCTAGAAGAGAATCGAAGGTATCTTTGAAGGCTGCCTTAGGTCTTCCCTTGGGATTTCCACTAGTTCCAGATTGAAACTTAGACATCTGATAAAACTCTGTTTTCTCTACGCGGTGTCATATAAAAATATCCTTGACTACAAGTCTTAAAATCGCCTACTAGGCTTTCTACTTATAATCAAAGGTTATAGGACAAAAGTCAAGATTCTTAAAAGCCGCAAAGAGAGTATGGCTTACATGGCACTAATAAAACCAGTCCAATTAAAGCTAAAATATGGTAATAAATAATAACTCTCCACGTAGTGGTCGAGCGCATGTTACCAGGGGGAACAAACTGACGCCAATCAGTCCCCCTGGTTTTTCAAGGTTATGAGATGAAAGTCAAGATTCTTAAAATCCGCAAAGAGATTTAGGTGTAGTTCCTCGGAGGTCTGCATTCATCATTTCTCCACCTGGAGGTAATTTATTAGATGTCTAAAGGTCTATATCTTCTTCTTCGAGGCAGTCTATTTCTTTTAATGCGATATCAATCATTTGCTTTAAAGCTTTTAGTTCTCTTTGAAACCCTTTTTTATCATATTCTGATTCCGTATAGTATCCTGCATTTTCATTTATTAAGTGCAGTGCTCCCTCTACATAAAGCTTTATGAAAAGGTCTTGTTGCTTCTTATTTAAAGTTTTAGATTTCATTGTAATTTCTCCGCCATAGGTTAAAGGTCTATAATATTTCTCTTAGAGAGCAAGTATTGTCTTAAGTCTTCGTTTATAACTAGTTTAAAGGATGAATCTTCTTTCTCATCTACTAATCTTTCTAGAGTTCCCAAATAGTATTTATCCATAAATTTGTAAGTGCTTAGAAAGGAATCCATGCTCTTATTGTTAGGCAAAGAATAATTTTCTCTAGTTCCCTTACCGCTATATTTTTTATATTTAATATTCAAATCTGAAATAAGATAATTAACATCTCCTGATAAGTTATAGTCTTCGGTTATGAAGGTGACTAAGAATTGTTGAAAGGTTTTAAGCCCCTTAAAAGACATCTCATAATAATGAGCCCCTTTATGAACGTAGGTATTAGAGTACTTAGTGTTTTTATATTCTTTTAGAAGCCAATGACAAAAATTAACTATCTCCTCATGAGGTTCTTCGTCTTGAGTTCTTCGGACCATCTCCCCTAAAGCGTCTACAAGGGCTTGAGACATAACTGTTAATAAAGGAGTGCCTCCTATAGATACGGCTGAAAATCTTCTATCTTGAGGAGACACTGCCATATCTCCTATCGAGTTACTGGTCATACATGTAGAGCTATAGTTTCTTATCGTGGTAGAATCGACTCCTTTGGGTTCATAAGGGACAAAGTCGTTCGCTATTTGTTTAAGTCGTCCTACAACTCCTTCCACAATTTCTATTTCATCTAATATTAGAAGACGCTTATCTTTCATCGCCCCGTTAAATTTATCTTTTAAAAAGGAATCGGGGCACACCTCTGCGTATTTGGGTCCGACCAATTGAGTGAGTAGAGACGTAAACAATCCCTTTCCCACTCCTTGAAGACCTACAAGCATTAAATAAGTTTGATTTCTACTAGTGTATGCATGGTAAGCCCAGCTCAGGGCAACATCTCTAGATTCTTTTTCAGGAAATAAATTGAACAGAAGTTTCTCAATTAGAGATCCTTCAATATTATCTTTAGTCGGGACTCTAGAAAACCATTTAGGAGTATTACATTTGTTGAAAACTTGATGTTTAAGACCATTTATCTCCTCAATATATAGAGGGTTTTCATTCATTGGATCAAACTTAAGTTTACCGGAAAATGCTTGTCTAATTAGTTCGGGTCTATCCCAACCTTTCTTGGCACGATACTTCTCTTCATCATAGGAAATTATTTCTCTTCTCTCTACATCAAAGAATTCCACTTCTTTACTGCCATAGTCCGAAATGGGTAGAAGACTCATGGCATAATCATCAACGCCCTGAGATAAAGAAACGTCTAACCCGGTCACAATTAAGTTGTTTTGAATCTGAGATTGTTTAGCTTCAAACTCAGCTCTCTTTTCAGCTTTCTTTATCTCAAGCTTTTCTTGTCTCTTCTCTTCAATCAATTGCTTCTTTAGAATCTCACAATACTCTTTGGCTTCTCGGATAAGAACGAGTATCTCTTCATCACTTAAAACTCTACCAAGATGCTTAGACACCATTAGAATGAAAGACTCTTGACCATGTATTCCCTCGGGCGAGGATATCCAATACTTACTATGTAAAACTTTGTTCAGACCAAGAAAAATAAAAGAAGGTGTAAAGATCACGATGATGTCTCCTTGTGTGTGTTATAATTCGCCAATAGAATAGGTGAGAATATTACATAGGTAAGTTTTATATAGTCAAGACGGATTGACAAAAAAGCTATATGACATATATACTAATAACAATTGTATTAATTGTAGACGGCATTAGACCCTTGTTGAGTTAGTTCTTCGCCGAATAGAATCATAAGCTCTAAAACGTCTACAATTAATACAATTAAGAGCAAAATGAGATTTCAACCAGTTACCTACCTACATCTTCACGAAAATAAATTCCTGGGGAAAATCAAAAAAAAAAATCAAAAAAAAAAAAACAGAGAAAAAAAAAAAAAAAAAAAAAAAAAAAAAAAAAAAAAGATTGGGAAGAATGTGTCTATTTTTAGTACATTTCTATCTTATTGATAATTCGTTATTTGTGTCTATTTTATGCGTTTTTAGGTCACTTTTTTGATAGTTTCTTCTTTTGAACTCAATTTTTCACTAATATATTGATCAGTAAAACTTCCAAAAATTCTGTGAATTACACAATTTGATTTCTGTCCGATCCTTAAAATGCGTCCAATTGCTTGCTCAATCACGCCTGGAACCCAATTCATGTCGTTCAAAATCATGTTCGAACATGCGGTTAATGTAACACCAGTTGAAAAAGAACCGTACGTGGCGACTAGAATTTTATCAGATCCATTTTGAAATTCGTTAGCTATGCGTTGTCTTTCAGACATTGGAGTCGCACCTGTTATAGGTTTAAGCTTTAAAGCGCGTCCCAACGCTAATGCCGCTTCTACGTGATCGGTATAGATGATTATCTTGTCTACGCTCTCTAGAAGCTCCTTAACGTATTCTACCGTGAAAGGAACCTTAGATAGCGCGGATGTAGCTTTGATAGTGGGTTGAATTCTGTCCATGCCGTCTTGTGATTGTACTAATTCAAATGCCGCTAGAAGATCTTTATCCTCAGAGTTACTTATTAAGACATCTTTAAACACCTTTTCGGGTAAATCCTGCAGAACATCTTTAGCTTTGAACTTAATATAGATTCCTCTTAAGATTGTCTTAAGTTCATCTACATTTTTGAACCCATCCCAATTAACGACTTTAATTCTTCTATTTCTCACCATCATCTGAAACTCACGTCGATGGGAGAAGTAGTCCGCAAAGACTACGTAGCTTCGAAACCGATCTAAAAATATCGTTCCTTTACATTCTGGATTGTAATTACATAACGCAATGAGTGAATAGAACTCATACACTCTATTAAGAATAGGCGTGCCGGTTAAAAGTAAAAGGCGCTTTATATTGTTCTCATAAATCAATCGATGAAAAGCTTCAGTTCTTTTAGCTTGCATGGACTTAAGATTTTGACACTCATCAGCAATCACTAGATCAGCCCATTCAAAGAGACACTCACAATGTTCTAGAATGCCATAAGAAACGATGACGACATCACCAACGGGCTTTTTAATTTGTTTTTTAGTTGAATAGATTTCAGCTTTTAGATGTGGGAACCATTTATCAATTTCATTCTTCCACGTGAAACGAAGATAGCTGGGACATACAATTAACATCTTCGACTCGGTTTGCACCCCGATCGTTAATGCACATATTGTCTTTCCCAGCCCAACTTCTAAAGCAAGTATGCAATAAGAATTTTTAATTCCAAAGTCAACAGTTTGTCGTTGATATTCATACAGGTTCAGCATAGACACACCCACATAGCCTTTAAAAGTGTCAGCATACTACACCAACACTTTTAAAAGATTTTAAATACTTACACGGACATAACTTTTAATAACGCGCTTTTAAATGAGTCTAGAACGATTCCGTCTTCATTTAAAAAGTCTGATTTCTCTAAGAACATTGAAGCGGTTTTAGCTTTAATCGCGTCTTTCTTCCAATCAGGTAACAACACATCAAGTGTTGAGCTGAAAAGCTTCTTATGTAATTCACTTGAACGGTCATAAGGAGTCATTTTAACTTTAACTTTTCTAGGCGCTTTAGCTTTCTTGACGGGAGTTTCTTCTACCATTTCAGTTTCTAAAGTCTCTTTTACTTCTTCCGATTTAGCATCAACCATTTCCTCATAAGCCTCGATTGGAGTCTTTACAACTTCAATAGATTGACCGTAACAAAGCTTAATTAGATTCTCTCTAGCAGCCAATAGATCTTCCATTGGGTCTAGAGAAGCAATCATAGTAATCTTCTTATTCCCATATTGCTCAGTTGGGATTGTAACTTCAACTTTAATTTCACACACTCTCATCTAGTAACTCCTTTAAATCTAATAAACATTCATCACATACATTATCTTGCCCTTCAAAGCTTTCACCACATGAGGGACATTGTTTTTCACTCATAGTTCCACAATCTCACTATCTATAAGCCATTTTCTTTCATAATAGGAAGGCTCTATCACTAGTAGTTTCTCTTTAAAGACCCAATCACTCTCCATATTCTTAACTATGGTTTTGATTGCACTAGACCACTTTTTCCTACCAATTCTAATGTTGTCTTTAGATGCTACATAACATTGAGTATTACCAACATCTTTAGAAGCAAAACAAAAAATAAAGTCTTTGTAATTTTTATCCGTTCCAATGCTGAAAATGTCTAGGTATAGTGCTGCGCTTAGATCGTATGAGTAGTTAGATATTTTAGAAGAAACTAAAAAGTCATCGCAACAATCACCAGTAGTAGATTTAAGGTCAAAAATAAAGTCCTCGCCCAATAAATCGGCACGAACCTTTAGAGTCAAACAAGAACCGTTCTTCATAGCTAGTGTAAAGTCTCCCGAGTAGACGCGCTCCCATCCGTCATTGGTTAAAATACACCCTTTAGCATAGATATCCCCCGCATAAACGTAGACTTTAACAAAGCAAGATACCTCAGGAACTCCTTTAGCTAGAAATGATTGAGCTAATTCAGATTCTTTTACCGCTGATATCATTAAATCGGCTTGAACTTGCTCCGACTTTGTAATGATTGCTTTACCAATATTAGCTTCTTTAAAAGCTGTCCACTCTTTACCTCTACGAATACCTTCGTAAACTGCACAATCATCAAACAATTTATCGGGTTCTAGAATGGAGCTATGAAAAAATGTTCCCACATCAAAAGCAGAGTTTTCTTCTTTTTCATATTCTTTCAAAATATATTTCTTATGAAATATCCTTATGTTTTTTAGTGCGTCCTTCAATTGTGAAGAACTAAATGTATTAGGGAAAGAGTGATATGCCTCCGAAGACATATCACTAATTAGACCTTCCATAATTAAAGATCCACTTCGTCGTGTGAAGAACCCTCTTCATCTTTTTCTACTTCATCCTCACGGATTTCTATAACTTCCACGGCATAAGCTTCTTTACCGGGAAAGTTACCGCCTTTCATTATATTAGATCCTTGAAACGTAATTTGAACTAAAGATTGTTCAGCTATTTTAGATAAACCTCTTTGAAGAATTCCAGCAGAATTTAAAACTACGTGAGTACCTTCAACCCATTCTTCTTGAGTTTTTTTATCTTTTAGAAAAGTTTCATAAATTTCTACCAAATAATTAGGCTTTTCTTTGCTAAATTTATTTTCAATAGGTCCGAGATACTTACAAATTAGGATGTCCCCAACTGTGTAATCTGCCCATTTTCTAAATTTTCTTGGTTTTCCAGTGAGTGTCTTGACGATTGTGTACGTTCTTTTCATACGAATATCTCCAGTGCTCTATTGATTGGGACCACTCACGTTATGTGGAGGTCATAAAATTATTAGCGGATATTGTTTTCTTAATATTTTTATCATAAGTCCATTGATAAGTCATCGAAGTATTTACTAAATAATTCGTATTCTTTTTCCGCACGGGAATCTATATAAATGTTTGAACATTCAATTACTCTACCCTCGGGAGTTATTAGTGTTGAGTCTTCATTATAATCAGGCGACCATGCGTACACGTCTAATCTTATTTGTTTTGCAATTTCCAATTGATCAGGGAAGAATCTTGCAAAGCCTTCGCGCATACACCAAATGAAAGTATCAATTGCTTTTAAATCATCAGCGTCTATTTCAATGTAAAGAGCGTCATGCAATGTGAAGGGAGAATATAATCCAAGCTCATGGCATAGAAGATCTGCTTCGCGCATTACACAACTTCCCATCCCTTGCACGGGTACGTTCCCGACTGAACGAGCGTTAGGATTATCACCGAAGATTGTCCATCCATCGGCTAGTCTAATGTATTTGAGATCTTTATTTTCATACTTATAAATTAAATCATCCTGCCATTCTTGAAAGACTGAATACGCATCATAAAACTTTTCAATTAAATCTTCAGCATCGTCCACACTAAAGTTTCTGCCAAGATCTTGAGTTAGTTTATTGGCTAGACCGTACTTACTCATCTTGTAACTTAGCCCCAAGCAATTATGGTAAATCTGACCATCTAGAGCGACATAGCGTGAGCTTCTCTGTACGCCAATTACGTCGTAAAGTTTCCCCTCTCTTGAATTTGGAGATTTCTTCAGTAGATATTTTCTTTTTAAGCAATGCTTTAACGCTCGTCCTAGATAGGTTGGTATGTTCTTCGATAAATTCTGTGAGACACATTTTTTTATTATTAAATACAACGAAATTAAGGCTGTTCTTATTTCTATTGTTTTCACTAGCCGTCGCCCATCTAAGATTTCCTCTTTCATACCCTTTATCATTATCTATCCTATCAATATGGTTTTGTTCTTTTGTTTTAGGTAAAGCATGAATATACCCACAATAGAATCTACAATTTTTAAACTCTTCACTTACACGGATTCCTCTCCCACCATATCTATCATATTTAGGGTTGTTTGGATTTTCACACCTATCTATCATTTGTTCCCATCGTCCTCTCAACTTAGAATAATTTTCTATTCTCGTCCTTGGGCATTTAGGGCATGCAGTAGAAATCCCTCTTTCTAAACTACTTAGAAGGACATATTTTCTAGTATGTACGCATTCGACTAAAATAGTAGGACCGTATTTATTTATTTTAGCAACGGAAGAGACTACACGCCATCGACCAAACATCTGACCATCTGTAACCAGGTTCAAATAGTCCTCCGGAGTCTTCTTTGCAAACTTTCCGTTTATATATTTTCGATTCTTTATAAAAACTATTTTGTCTCCACTCATCGTCTTCCCCTAAGATCAAATGATCGTCTGTACAATAAATATACTCTGAAGCCTTATAAACAACACCGTATCCTGTTTGTTTGGAACCATCACAAGACCTCCATTTTTCTCCATCCCATACCTCATCCCCTTCTAGAATATCTTCAATTTTTAGGTACCCTTTATTTTTTACACGAATTAATGAACCTTCTAGAAGACAAGTGGACTTACATAAATTCCTCTCATACTTATGAGACTCTTTAGTCCCATCAGGGGGGATCATCCCACAAAGTTTTCCAAACATCGTGTAAACGTCACCCGATAGATAGGACTTAATCATGTTAGCGTCTTTACTCATCAACGCTGAGATAAAGAATTCTTCACTGCCATAGTCGATTGATACAATTGCTTTTCCTTTAGCTGGCATCATTAAAGCTCTACACCATGCTGGCTTTAAGAAGAGAAACGAGGATGAAGCAGGTTGAGAACGCCCACTTTGAGCGCCATAAATATTCATGTAAGGGCGAACTCTTTTATCCGAACCCACGGCATCCCAAAAAGATTTACCGCCTTTACCAGCATTGAACCCAGACAAGGCTTGTTTCATTTTCAAGTAGCGAACCATTTGCGCCCCGAAATTGTCCTTAGGGTATTCATGTCTGAATGGAAATTTACGCTCCCAACTCTCCAAGGCTAACGAGATTTGTCCTAAAGGATTCCTGTCCGTTCCATCGGTTCGATCCCAATCCTCGTAATACTTTTCAATCCATTCACGCGTTGATTTCTGATTCCACTTAAATTTATTTTCTAGTTTATCCCACTTAAAGGGTTTAATCTGTGGGAATAAAGAATTAATCTCGCGCATACACTCATCAAGAATGAGAGGAATATTTCTAGAAAAGTTACGTGCTTTATCATAATCAATTGGATAGCCCTTTGATTCTCTAATTGCTGTGAGAGCTGCATAAGATCCACGATAAATCATATCGTCTTCTAGAGTCTTCATGTCTTGCTTAGAATAGACTTTTGCGTATTCTTCCACCATTTTAGTGTAGAGCGCAGGCAAATGTTCAACGTCATCCATACAATATTGCATGATGGATTCTTTATTCTCTTCAATCAATTCTGCATTGTTTGAGATGATTAAATCTCGCATCTCATTCTTATGTTCAACGTCTCGGATTTCACCGGTCAAACGATACGTGGCTTCAGCTAAACTGTGTTTAAGTTTATATCCACTTTCTTCAGCCGTTCTATCCCATTTATTTTTAGGGACTGGAATGTATTTAATCTTCCCATCAATGTAATGATTACCGACTATCAATTTATTATTGTGATTAGTAAGACAACGCCACTCTAAGAAGAGATCAATCCAATGATGATTGGTCGGATCAATGCCAAGTGAGTAGAATGAACGTGCTTCAGCTACTACCGCATAAGCCACGAAAGTATCGGCTGGCATACCAATTACGTAATTTTGTAACTTTTTCTTTTCATTCTCATCATTGTAAAGCCAAAAGGAAAGTCGCTCTTGGGTCTCATCATTATATAAGCAACAACAAACGAGATTGAGAATTTCTTCATTAATAGTATTGAATTCTAGATCCAGAAAAATCATGGCGTTTTCCTATTAAGTTTTGGTATCATTCTAGTACAATGGATAAAGATACTATTAATCACATCATCAAGGTTTTGAGAAGAGGGACTATAACTTGGAAAGGGCGTTCTGCGTGTATCAATAAGAATCGCAAGCGTAAAAAGATTGGTGTCTTTAAAAATGGAAAGCCTAAGTATAAGTATCTCTATTATTGTGATGTATGCTCTAGAGAATACTCCGACACTAGTTTTATAGAGGTCGATCACATTGTAGAGATTGGAAGTTTCACAGGTAACTTTCATGACTACGTTCTTAAAATGTATTGTTCTCAAGACAATCTCCAAGCTATCTGCGTCTCTTGCCACAAGGCTAAGAGTTCAAAATTTAATGCCTCTATAAGATATTCACGCAAAGTTGAATAATTATTATATTAATGCTATAAAAACTAAATCGGAGAATTTGAAATGACAAGACCAAAGGTGAAAGAATCTTTAAAGCGTAAAGGAATATCAATTTCTCTTAGTGCAGAATTGATTAAATTAATTAGAACTAAGACGGGGAATATCTCTGCGTATGTAGAGCTATTGATAATGAGGGATTTAGCGGAGAAATCGGGGAAATGAAGATTAGTAATGAAATGTTATTAGAATTTATTATAGTGTTCTTTTTTATTCATATGCTTGGGCTTGTTACAATTGCATTGTGGGTATTAGATATGAAGAGAATGATTAAGTGAAAATTGAGTTGTTATTAAAAACACTAGTTCAACTAACAGAGCTTAAAGTAAGAACTACCGCCACTGCCTCGTATCCAATAGAAAGACAAATTGATTTTATTAGAAAACTGATTAGAGAGGAATTAAAGAAGTGAACATCGATCAAGTGATATTTACAGCACCACTGTATAAACGCTGGACTGATTTAGCTAAACACTTTGGAGTTAATGTGCAGTTTTTAAAATATCAGTTAATGAAGGCGCATAAGCTGGAGTTAGTTAGAAGGATAAATTGACTGAGGAGTTGAAATGAGAGAAGTTAAGGTTTATGAAAAAACCACAGAAGGACTAAGAGATATGCTTTTTGATGAGCTTGAAAACCTAAGAAATGGAGTCATTGATGTTCATCAGGCAAGGGCGACTGCAAACCTTGCAAGGCAAATTATTGAATCAGTTAGGGTTCAAGTTCAGTTTCAAAGAGTCCTCAATGAAACCAATTCCTTTAACCTTGTAGGCAAAAGTGAAAATAAAACATTGCTTGAAGTGTAAAAAAAGAGAAACGGATTATTTAGACATTGCATGGGAACGGTTTGACTTTTGCTACGTATGTCAGGATGCATTTATGCTTACTAAGTTAAAAATGAAAAAACAAGAAAGGTATTTGTCTGATAAGTTAAATGACCAACTTGTAGTGATTCATATGTTTGCTGATCTTATCGATAAAGAAATAAAAGGATTAAAATGAACTTTAACGACAATCTCCATGAGTAATTGTTCGCTCTCTTTATAGCCTATAGTAATTCAGCTCATTTTAATAAAATGGGCGGACCCAATACTGAACAAGGTATGGCATATATTATTTATTTGGTGAGTACGGAGTATCAGTTGCTTTGGCTTGATCGAGGTTATCATGAACCATTTTATTCTGAAGTGATTAGAAGAGTTAAGGAGAGCGAATGAGGACAGGATTTTACGTTTCAAAATGCGGTGAATGTATATGTGAATACCGCGTTGATGAAAATGGGCATACTTTACAGTGGGTTGGTGGTGATTATTTTCCTATGAATCTAACCAAACTGAGAAGACTTTTCAGGTATCTAGGAGAGTGCGAATGAGTGACGAAATAGCTTTAAAACTACTAGGTGTATCTATGTTAATAACTGGAATAATCCAATTGATTATTTTTGTAAATGAAACAAGGAGAGAGAGATGAAAGAACATGAGGCACTGGAACTATTTGATGAGCATATAGATGAATTACACGAATATGTAACTATTTGTGGCTATCACTATACAGTTAGTAAAGCATTTATTGGGTTTTGTTTGTCGGTATTTGTTTTAGTGCAGTTACACTGAAGATATTAGCTGAATGGCTAGTTGAGAGGTTAAGATAATGGAATATCTACAGCAGAGAGTTTATAAAGAACATAATGATCAAACTATATGCACGTTCTGGATTGACGAGAATGGCGAAGTTGACAGTGATAACTTACCGAGTAATGGTGAATTTGCAGAGTTATTAAAACAATTAAGGCTGCATGACATATCAGTTGAGTTCACTGGTAAGATAGTTGAGGATTGATTATGAAAGTAACTAATGAATTGTTGTTAGAATTTCTAGTGGTGTTCTTTTTTATTCACTTGCTAGGTCTTGTGACAGTTGCATTGTGGTTGTTGGATATAAAGAGAGCTATTCGGTGAACATCGACCAGGTAATATTTACAGCGCCTCTCTATAAGACAATGAAGGGTTTGGCTGATCACTTTGGTGTTAATGTACAGTTTCTAAAATATCAACTAATGAAGGCGCATAAGCTGGAGTTGGTGAGAAGGATAATAAAACAAAAGGAGAATTAAGATGAATTTAAATGATTTAACACTAGGGCAAATTAAAGAACTTAGAAACTTGTTCAGTAGTCAGTCTATAGCGGACGATTGCCCATTTGAAATTGGCGAGAAGTATTTAATTAGAACAGTAACATTTACACTGACTGGACAGGTGAAAAGTAAAACATCGCAGTTTTTAGTTTTAGAGCAAGCAGATTGGATTGCTGACACGAATCGTTTTCATGATGCTTTAAAAGATAGTGATAAATTTAATGAGGTAGAGCCATTTATTAATGATTGTATAGTTTCTAAGGGTTCAATAGTAGATGCGACAAAGATTATTAAATTATATCGGAAACAAAAATGAAGTAGGTTTATATGAATCAAGCGCAGTTGCGATTGGGATACGAAAGATCAATGCCAAAATCGGGATCAAGGTCAAGATCGGGGTCATGGTCAGTGTCATACTCAAGGTCAGTATCAAGGACAATGTCAAGGTCAGTGTCAAGGTCAAAGAGAACCGGATAATAAGGGGGAAGTAGAATGGACAGACGCAATGGCAACGATGGCGCATTTGCAATGGCAACTGTAGATGGGTTTACTCAATATGGGTTAACCAAACGCGAGCATTTCGCAGCTATGGCAATGCAAGGATTATGTGTCCAGGCAATTCCAGGACGGCACAACACCCTTGTGGATATGCTTAATGAGTTACCGAGAAAGGCAGTAGCTATGGCAGATGCATTAATTGAGGAGTTAAGTAAGGAGGGTTCGAATATGAGAATAGCACAAGACATAATAGATGCACTCGAAAAAGAAATCGCCTCGCTAAAAGAGCAGTTAATGAAGCGACAAGAACAGCATGAGAAAGCCATGATTCACGCAGGGATAGAAATAACAAAAGTGCAGGATAAGCATGATGAGTTATTAGAATGTTTGAAGCGTGAAATGGCTTGTACTGATTGGTACGCAGAGAAATATCACTGGATGCGTTCATCTACTAGTGATGTAGCAAGAGAAATGCTGGCGGAAGATTTAGAGAACATTGATAGATATGCACAATACTGTGGTGGCAAACTCGCAAGGGCAACACAAAGGATGAGGGAGTGAGTGATACAGCAATAAATATTAGAATTTGGTATTGGCATTGGCAGGTAACTTTTAACAATGAGTGGTCATGGAGTATTAATAAATATTGGTATGAAAACAAGCCTTGGTTTATGCCAATTGCAGTTTATGATTTTAAACCTTGGAAAATACAAAGGATAAGAGAATGAAGGAATACGTGGTGATACAACTTATAGCTCAAATATTAATTAACGGAACATTCGCTATGGCTTTACTTGTGAAGAGTTTATTGTAATGAAATATCAAATAAGACGAAGAAGATTTAAAAATAATTACTAATGCCAGAAAGAACGCTCAAATAGCGGGTGGAATGTGTTTAGAAATAAAATCAAGCACTGTGATGAAAAAGACTCTGAAATGTATGAGACTGTTTGGTTGAAGGTTAATGAATATATAGAGGAGAGAAGATGAAAATTACACTAGACTCAGAGACTGCGATGTCAATAATCAAATCATGGTGCAGACGCAATGTTGCCAGTGAAGGACTTGAAGTTGACAAGTTTGAATGGAAGGAAGGAAACTTAGAGATACACTTAAAGGAGAGTGACGAAAATGAATCTGTTGAATAATTATTTGATTGAACTTAACGACTATCCACACTTTAAAAAGAATAGAGTTAAGAAGTTCTTAGAGTCTAACGTGGCTAAGATGATATATCTAAGCTTCGCTCTATTGGTTGTTAAGATCGGAGCTGAGTACTTAGTAGAGTGGCTTCTTAATATTAATTAAGACTCTCTGATCACAGATACTATTATTCTGGAGTTCATCTCAGCCATGATCTCCATAAGATCCCTAGACACGGCTTGAGTAACTCCAGACATATATTGCATACAATGATTAAGTTCATGCCAGAAAGTTTCCTCTAATTGAAGATCGGTTTGATTAGAGGATAAATAGATGGTTAACTTTTCCGAATCCCACAATCCTGCGTAGTCGTTAGTGTCCACCAATTTAACTTTAATTCTTTTACCCATTATTCTATAAGAACTTTTTATTTTAAATTTCATATTTTTTTATCCCATCTTCCATCTTCATCTAAGCTCATAGGCAATAAGCAAGGGATACCATTATAAATTAAGGTAACTCCCATGATGGGGCGCTTGTATTGAAGTTTATTATAAGCGAAAGCTAAACTCTTATCGTCTATCAGGCATCCCGAAGTAATAGCGAAATTTAACCCGTGACCACTTTCCCAATATCTTAGTTCGAAGAGACTGTGATGATGTCCTTGAACTAACGACATACCTATCGCTTGAGATGCTGCAAGTATATTGGAAGAAACTCCGTGGACAAATTTGCATTTATTCCCTCCAGGCAATTCTATAATTAAAGACGAGTGCCATTTCCAACCTTCATCTACGCAAAGAACTTCATTGTATGATTTTAAAAGATGTCTTGGCATTCCATGGTGTTTAGCTTTTCTATACGCCATTGATCCATGATTGGAATCGAGGAGATCCATTACGGGGAACATTTTAAATAGTGTTTCAATGTACCCTAGTCCGCGTACAAGTTCGACTCCAGAGCTATCTAAGTCAGGATCGGAATCATGAAAACTCATTGAATGATAATCGAGTTCGTCCCCTAGGCATATTACTCTAGTTATTTTGTATTGTTTTTGGATTGCGGATAAGAAATCTAGACTATCGATATGAGCGTATGGGAAGTGTAAATCAGGAATTACCAAGACAAATGAATTATCCAATGGCTTCCTTGCTATTGTGATTTATTCTTATCTATATATTATAGAGGTTTTTCCCGAACTTGAAGTATAAAATTCATGTCAAATAGTTTCTTGACCTCAGCTTGATCTTTAAAGCTAAATTCTATTTTATCAGTATATAAATCTTGTCGAATACAAATGCCTAAGAATCTTTTAGAGCATGCATAATAGTTCCAGCAAAATCCAGAAAGGTCTTGGCATATATCATACTTTCTCTTTTCCAGTGGAATCAATGAAGATGCGTCCAAGGAGGTGCAACCTAGACTCAATATCGTCCAACTTAGCATTAGACCTTTGATTGCGAGGTTTATCATATTCTTCCATCCAGTCTTTTCGTAATTCATAAAGTTCATCGATATACTTGGAACTTTCTTTGGCATTCCATAGCTTCAATCCTTGCAATAAAATACCAAAAAGTAGTTCCGTCATATGATTATTTACCAGCTAGTTTTTTAACTAAGTTAACAACTAATTCAAATACACCATTTGATTTAATACTTGGGATAAGTGAGAGAACTTCTGATAGAGCGAAAAATAATCCGAAGAATACTGCTTTATTGGCTAATACTAATTCCATTTAATACTCCTATTGCTTCTTTTCAATTAAGATCGTTGTGATCTTATCTAGTTTCGTATCTTGTTTTTCTAATAATTGTTTTATTTGATTCAATTGTAATTGATCAATTCCTACACTAGCCTGAAGAGTAAAGATCGAAGTAACTATCCAAATCAAGAAAGGGGCTATAATGACTGTTAATATAGCTTCTGCTCCTAGCCTCATTGGTGTTAGTTTCATTAATTAATCCTATGAGATAATATTAAATTCTTGGGCAAAATAATTAAATCCGCTAGTCCCAGATATACTTAGAATATTACTTGCTATTGTTTTATATTTACACCCACATGAGGCTTTAGCTGCAAATGTACCGATAGTTGTCCCGTTGTGAGCTACTGAGGCATTAACTTGAGCAGTTATATACTCATGTTGACCAATTAAAACTGCTCCGGTGTTACCTACAGTGCTTGGGTTAGTAAGTGTAGCCGCAATCGTGTCTCCACTTTTTACCCACACATCAAAAACACTATTAAAAGAATCTGATGTTATAATAGGCATATCTAAATAATCTACAGCTCCTCCGTTTCCTATTACCCCTGTTGCCGTACCTCTTATAAAAACCGTAACCTTGGCATATTTTCCAGCGGGACACGTATAAGTTCCTGTACCTGTCTGATGGGATACTGGCTGCATATTAAAAGGAATTATAAAAGGAGCACTCATTTTCTATTCTCCGTATGTTGTAATAAATAATTTAGGAATAACTCCACCAGTAGGAGCAATAGTAATATCAAGTCTTAAGTAATCCCCTGAGGAGATATTTATCATAGAGCTATTAAGAACTTGATTGCTTGACTCATCATAGTCTGAAGCAGTCGAATACGTTATCTTAGGCTTAGTGGTAAAAATTGAAGTAAAAGAGGCGTTGTCCATATTGGTAGTGCTCTTCTTAATATCTATTTCCAGGAATCCTGATAAACTACCCTTTTCAAATATTTGAATAGCTGATTTAGTAACGGTGAAAGTATCCTCAGAGCGATAATAAGCCAAACCCGTAGCGGTAGAAAAAGAAGAACCATTTAAAAGTAAAAATTTAAATATATCTATTTTTTTAGCAGTTGATTCTAAACTATTTATTCTTGTCTCATGATTATCAAAGTTGTCTTTTACTTGTGTAAATAGTTCGGCTTTTAGAGCGTCACCTACTTCAATACTGGCTGAATTTATTGTTACAAAGCTCATGATTATCCTATTAGATTGGAACCTAGTCCCGTTTCACTTGTTACGTCCGGTGTCTCGGTATCGTTGTCTACAATATATCCCCATCTCATAATATCATCGCTGCTAGAATTCAAATAGTCTAGAGTCGTATTTGGGGCAATGGACATTACTCTATTATAAATATTGCCTAGATCACTCACGGTAATTTCACAACCTAATCCATCCTTTTTTATCCCCGAAATTACACCAATTCTTTTAGTCTCTCCTCCGGCGTACCTATTAAATAATCTATCCAAAGATAAATATATTTTATCGTTTACGGTATTTTGAAAGAAACTATTCTTAGTCTTTAGAGTTAAAACTGAACTAGACAAAGATTTAAAGAAGGCTAGCCTTTGGGCATATATAGTAGCTTCTTTTTCATTGTATAGGTAACAAGTCCTTTCTTCAGTGTCCTTGATTCCTGTTGTGTTATTAACGAAAGAAGAAGTAATAGATAGAGTATAGAAAGAATCTTCCCCTGAGTATATATCGACATAAGGTCTATAGTTTATTTTTACTTCGTTAGCTATTTTTTGATTAGTCGATACTGAGAAGCTCAGGATGTCGTCATCTTGTATGACGGTTAAGGACTCGGGCTTAGTCGAGTTAAATATAGAATAAGAAATGGCTTGAGCTGAATCACCATAAAGAGATCCAAATACCGAATTATTTATATTTGTAATAACATCTCTAATCACCGGCAATTCAGAACCTAAAGATTCTGGTAGAACTATAGACAATACATAAGCACAGTCAGCATTCGCTTTAGTGAAACTTGTCTCATTAACTGAAGTAAATCCAGCATCGTTTAAAACTAGATTTCTTACTGCATCTGAAGCTGTTTTTATCCATGCCCCACTAGACTCCATTCCCATACAATCAGCCGTTAACAAAGATTCTTCTTTTATGTATTCTACATTTTTATAATAAGAACTTTTTGAAGCCGTTGCCCCCGTGAATACAGTTCTTAGCAAGATTGATTGTTCTGAAACTTCTAAAATTTCGTACCAATCCGGTTCAGATATCTCAGAGGATCTTATCCAATCTCTAGAGTTTAAAACAGTTCTTAAGTCTAGCGCAGAGCTAGTGGATATTGATCTGCTTCCATTGATAAATGATAAAGAAGTATTAAGTCCTCTTTGCTCTACAATGTTAAATTCCGCTAGAGGGTCTAGTATGATATCGCATTTGGTAGTATTTACAATAGTATAATCTCTTATAGGTTCTAACTTTACACTTCCAAAATATACATTGCTTATAGGGCTTTTACTTATTGTATCAGACACGGACGGAACTGGGGTTACTATACTTTCTGTTACTATGTTATTAGTACTAATCCTTCTAACCGTGGCTGGGATATTATTAATTAAAACTCTATCGCCTTCAAAAATATCTAAGGGACTAGTTACTGAGAAAACATTGGCAGAAAGAACATTGGTAATAGAGGTAGAGGGCGCTCTAAGTTTATGTCCAGAAATATTCCAGGTTCTATTTCTATATCTATAAGGGACTTTAGGATTATTCGTACATGACAATGAAGATATGGAGTAATCTAATACTTTACCTATAGTGAGAGCTGTATTACTTTGCACAGATTCAATAGCTATCTTTTTTGTTTCTCCGCTTATGACCACTGATATCTCATCACCAGGTGAAACTTCTTTTAGAAAATACGTACCCGAACCAGTGGCGGAATTAGATCCGCTTGTTATGGAAATGGTTCCAGAAAGAGCATATCCTCCTAGAGTAGCATCCAAGCTCACAGCTTTAACACTGTCAGCTTTTCCATATATTCTGCGCTTAGGAGTTCCTAGTAAAGTAGGCAGTAGTGTTCCATCTAAAGAGGAAAAAATCCCTAGATCTACCTTATTTTTAAGCTTATAAACGAAGTCTTTAACTTTAAAAGACACCTTTGTTTCAGTGAATGATTTTGTTTCAATCACACCTTCAAATAAATGAATCTTTTCAGAAATTGGTATTGAGGGAATCCACGAGTAGAAATTTACGGCTTGATTTTCCCAAATAAGTTTATCAAACTTATTATCGAAATAGCCATCCGTGTTTATAAAATCCATGCTCGACTGAGACTCTAACACTATTCCAGTATTTTCTTCGTCCAGTTGTTGCCCAACACTTCCAATCGATAATAGATACGGTTCCCATTCTACTACTTCTCCGGCTATTAAATTATAAGGTAAATTTACTGGTGCGGTTGAAAAGAAATGTCTATAGGTTAATGAGATGTCATGAGTTTTAGGATCGCCCGTAACTTTTAGCGTAAGTTTTTTAGTTAGAGGATTAAAGTTCCATTGATTATTGGACAATGGAAGCGTGTTCTCCGTTAAAACTGTACCCGCATCTTTAACTCCTACGACGAAATAGTTAGTCGTTCTTTCGTAGACTGTTCCATTAAGGGTGAAAAGCTTTACTCGTTCTACTGATTCCAGAGTAACTAGAGTTATTTTTTCACTAATAGTTTTTAAAGACTCAGTGTAGTAGCTCATTAAACGCCTTTATAATAGTTACAATCACAAACGCCAACACCATTTATCTTCTTAGTTTCCGAGTATTGCCAAAAAGTCCATCCTACTTTATGCCAGGGAATAGGGGCGGTAGGAATTTTATCCGTATATCTAGCCAACCAAAGAGGATATCTTTCAAAAGATTGATCTAGACCTAGATCTACTAAGAAAGAATGACCGGAATAAATAATAGGAGTTTTACCGCTTATAGATTCAATCTCATCTAGGAAAACTTTACATTCTTTTTTAACCCACTCTTTAGACATTCCATCCATTGTTTCCATGTCTAAGACAAGACCTAGATCATTTTCATCTAAAGGACCAACAGTATTACAAAAGAATTGAGCTTGTTTCTTGGCATCAACATTGGCTCTAAAGAAATGATAAGCACCTCTTTTAGCTCCTAATAATTTCAATCCTAGCCATCTTGAATGAAATTTATCATCTACAAAAGTAAGTCCTTCGGTAGCCTTAATAAAAATAAAAGATTGCTCTGAAGCCACTATTGGTAGATTAACAGTATTATGATGAGAAACATCTATACCATGACCACCTAAGGGGATTGTAGTTTTAGGAGATGTTATCTTACCTGTCTCAGGATTAATTATCACTATTTCTGGAGGGCTAGTTTCTACTTTATTAAATATTTTCTTTAATTTACTTAGGAAGCTCATATGATTTTTCCTCTAACAGTATCTCTTTTAGAAAGTATTTCAGCGTATTTAATCTTTAAAGCAGATACATCTTTATCTAGAATAATTGCTTCTGAAATTTTAGTAATAACATAATCAGTTTCTAATAAATATTTTCTAGCTTCTAAATTAATATTATTCTGCTCAACCTGGGCTGAGTAATCTTCTATTAATACAATTAAATCTTCGAAATCCCCCCATGCTTTTGTTTCTTGAAGCATATTGAGCCAATTGTTTTTAGATTCTTCATCTTTAAAGAAAGCAATTTGAAGAGGAATTCCATTAGAATCTTTTAATGTTATTTTAATATTCATTATAGAGCCACTCCTTTGGCAGAGAAATAATTTACGCCCGTGGAAGAACTATAGACGGGAGTTGTTGCATCACTAGATGTTCTCATTACTACTGTTTGACCAACTCTTAGATAAAGACCCTCTACTCCGATCTTTGGCATTGTCACCGCTGATAGAGTTCCAGAGGCATAAGAAATATGATCCAATAATATTGATCCGTCTAAATATAATGCAAGTTCTGCTAGTTTACCTACAGTGTAGGAACCTGTTATGAATACTTGAGAATCAAAAGACCAAACCCCATTGAAAGGAATAGTGTAAGTCCCTCCTGAATATGCCCCGTGAGAATCCCAAACCTTTGTTCCAAAAGTTATTGGGTTAAGAGAAGCATTCAAAGTCCCTGTAGGAGGAGTTCCTGTATAATATGCATAAGCATGTTGCCCTTTAGAGGAATACATTGCTACATCAGTAGGTACAGCCGCCCAAGTTCCTGCAGTAGTTTGAGTAGATAATAATCTTCCAATCAATCTTATTGCTACGTTTGATCTAGCAGTTGTAGAATATAATACTGAATCAGAATCCGCAGCACCTGCTCCGCCTTCAGCGGTAGTAGTGTATAAAAGAGAATCGTCAAATTGAGCACTAGATACAGCTAACTCTACAGTTCCTGCATTGTCGATTGCATAAAGCCAAATATTCTTAGCCACATTGTTAGCATGTCCCAAAGTCGATCCAGAACTAACTACTATTGAGAGAGCTGATGTAATTGATCTGACAACATAGGCTCCACTCGTAAGAGTAGATGATCTAAATCCAATAGCGGTAGTAGCGGCACTAGGAGTAGCTCCCGCTGAATCTTTGATTGTTATTGTTAAGGCATTGGTAGCCACTGAAGCCACGAACGATAGATTAGATACAGCATTAAAGGAATTAGCAGTGGAAGGAGTAGACCAAGTAGGTGCTGCAGTTGTTCCAGAGCTAGTAAACACTTGACCCGCAGAACCGTTAGCCAATCTAGTAGGAGCTCCACTTGCTCCTCCATAAATCATATCCCCCCCCGTAGTCATGGGATTAAGAGCATTAAGTGCCGTTTGAGTAGCACTACTTATGGGCTTATTTGCATCACTAGTATTGTTACAATTCCCCAAACCCACTTGTGTAGCAGTAGTTGAATGAGGATTAGAGGTGCTTCCAATATGAGTATCAATTTGAGCGTGAGTGTTTGTTCCAATATTTGAAAGAGCTGTATGATCAACCGCCCCTTGAGATATCTCTGTCCATTTTGCAGCCGCTAGATCCGTTGCAAAGGTTCCCGCTGTATGGGCGATCAGACATTTATATATTTTACTTCCATTGATTACTACATCATCTACTAAATATCCTTGGGCTGTAACCCATTGAGATATTCCGTCTACACCCGTTGGGGCTGAAGCTGAAGAGGCACCATCTACAAAATTTATGGTTCTTGCTGAACACATTGCGTCACCCTTATTCCTTTATTATTTATTCGTTTACCTTTAAAAATATCTACAAAGGTAGACTTTTTCAACCCACAAGCTTTTGCCGCTTCCGTTTGATTTACAAATCTGCCCAAATACAAATCGTTCATATGTATATCAAACTCAGGAGTGCCCATTTTCTTAAGGAAAATATTCTTAGCCTCTGGGTTTTTCTTAATTCCCTTTAGCCTATCAGACTGCTTTTTTCTTGCATCAGCGTCCCATACAACTTTCTTTTTATTTCTGAAAAGATTTTCTCTTCTACCGGTAACCATTCTTCCGTAGTTTACATTTAGAAGACGGTGTCTTCCTATGAGGTTTATCAAGGTGTATTCTTTCTCTTTAGCCTTATCTTTTCCTAGGACTGTACATATTTTTTCTATAATAACCGAAGAATCTAAACCCTTAGTGCTTCTATGTTCTGACAATCTTGCCTCTAAAGAGTTAACCGTAGAACCAATGTAGATTATTTCTCCATATTTTTTTAGCATATAGACAGTATGTTCTCTCACTTATTATTCCTTCTTATAAGTTTTAATTCTAATTGCTAATGGGTTTTGTCTATCCGTTGTAGGAGTGTAACTCATTTCATTTTGAATATTTTCAAATTGTCTTATCCATCCAAGATAGCTGCTTTCACTAGGAGTATACCCAGAAGCAGATAATTTAACAGTGTATGAACCGCTGCTCATTTGTACTAAGTAATCAGGGATTAGAGGGTAAAAGGCGTGAGCGTAATTATTTGAAGTAGCTAAGGATGTTTTTATTTCTGTACTAGTAAATGTTTTACTAAAAATAGTAATTGAGTTTTGAATTAAAGAGAAAGTAAATGTTCCAGCTGGGGCATTGCACATATAAATGTAGGGAATAAAAGCCGCTACATGTATTCTATTGCTAGAGGTAACAGTGATGTCTTGAGATAAAGTTTCTACTAATTTATCCACTAAAAGAGTTGTCATTACATTAACTCCTTTAAGGTCATAGAGAGATTGAACCTATTAAAGCTTGTATTGGTCACGGTAGGAATATCCTCAAATACCACTGGTCCAGAGTACCTTCTATAATCTACTGCCATGTTGCTATTTCCTAGCATAATATAAAATGGCTTAGATTCACCAACTCTATCTATTACAGTATTAAGTAGATCTAGATTGTCTTTATCTAGAAGCTTAAAAGCCACTCCAATAGTCTTTTGTCTTGCGATTATATCTGTAAATATTTGTCCGTATCTATTCTTTGTCTTATTAGATAGCTCTTCATCTTTTATGGTCCATCCAAAACTTATGCTAGAAGTAAGAGGAACCTCTTTTCCAATAAAGACTTTAGAAAGTTCACAATATCCAAGTGTAGAGGTCATAACAATTCTAGCGAATCTATACTCTACGGTTGTGAATGAGATGTAGCCCATATCGAATTTTTCAATTAAAGGGACTGATATAGAATAAGCTGGCGATGTGAAATTAGAGGTAGCACTAAACTCTACAGTTACCGTAGAGATTCCAAGCCCATCACGTTTAGATCCGACTATGAAAATGGCGTTAACTTCTGAGTTTTCTTGAAAGTCTATGATTAGATTATCCGAATTAGTTGTAGAGCGATAAACCTTAGAGCGTCTAGGATCTTTTAGATTGCTAGAAGGGAATAGAGCGTTCTCTGTGGAAGCAGTAAAAGTTGCTTGATCACAAAGATTAACATCAAATAATTTAAAACAACTGCTCATATAATTATGTTCTCATCTAAGCTAAAACAAATCCACCTTGAATTTGATTTCTTACGGCTCGGGCAATCTCTCTACCGTCCACCTGAATAATAATAGGAGAGTTTGTTCCTCCGTTATTAATCATGTCGAATAGATTCTTTTGTTGATTAGCATTTAGCACCATCTCTCCGTCACGAATTGAGGCAATTCTATTATCTGCACCCGTGGTAGCTCCGACAATACCTCCCCCAGCAAATCCTTTTAAAGTTGTTGCTGCTATGGTGGCTACTGACAAAGCACCCACTCTATTGGCGTTTGCCTCAGCTACTAAGTTGGCGGGAGGAGGAAGTAATAAAGAGTTAGCTATACCAGTTGACCAGGCTATTGCAGCTTGAGCTAGAGCGGCTGCTTTATTAATTAAAAACTGCTCTTTACTACCATCTTTAGCCACTGCAGCCCCGAAGGCAAAGGCAGCTTGTGTTTCAGAATTTAAATACCCCAGATTAGTTATTTTTTGCTTTATAGCTGCATCATCTGCTTTCTTTTCGGCTGCTAACTTGCCGGTCAATAAATCTAATTCTTTCTTATTATTTAAAGTTAATAGAGCTAATTCCTTTTCTCTACTTATTTTTAATAGCTCTGCCTTTTTGTCTTCAGCCGTTAGACCTACGGATAGAGATTCTTCTTTTTGAGCCGCATCTATCTCAGCTTTTTTAGCGTTAAATTCATAGATCCTTTGAATCTCTAACTCATTTCGCCCTAACTCTTCTCCAATTATTTGGTTAATTTCAGCACTTCTTAATTGAGATCTTTCTAGCACTAGTTGAGAGTCTATAGCTTTTAAATCTGCAGCTCTTTTATTAGCAGCATCTAATTCTTCTGTGCTTTGTTGCTTGGGAGGAGCTATGTCTATCTTTTCTTTTGGAGCTGCTCCAGAGGCTAGCCTTTTATCAATTTCTGTTCTTGCTAATACTAAACTATCTATTTGTTTGTTTATTGCAAATAAACTACCAGGAGTTATTAGGTTTTCAAAAAATCCTTGACCTTTTCTTTCCGAAGCCATTTTTTGAAATACTGCTATTTCATCATTTAATAGCTTTTGTTTTATCTGAAGTTGTTCAGTGGTTTGAGAATTTAACTTATCCCTATTCCCTTTTGTTAACGAAAGAGCGTTAGATACTTCCGTCTCCCTATTATAATCTCCCAATATTTTTGTACTGGTAGTTATTATCGATTGAAAAATAGAGCTCTTAACAATAGCAGCTCCCATAGATTCTTGGGCATTATTGAAGTTATTTTTTAATTTAGCTAATTGCCCATTATAGGTATTAAGCTCATTGGCTGAAGCCCCAGAGAACTTGGCGTTAATAAGAGTGGCGGCTTCTCCTGCTTCTAGTTGAGCTTTAGTTAGAGACTTTAGCCCAGGAATTAATTTATCCAGTCCTTTTGCTAGCGTTCCAGAAAAAGATCTTCCTAATTTTTCTACATTCTCCTCTAGGCTTCCACCAAGAGTGGCTGACATATTTGCAGCCGCTTTGATTGTCTCTTTGGCTTGCTCTGTAGTCATACCTAGAGATCTAGCAAAGGCTATTTGTTTTATTATTGAATCATCACTGTATTTAGAAACGGATTCTAGGGAGGTGGCGAATGCCTCCACTCCTTGCACTGCTGACTCAGAATATGATCCGGTTATTTTTAGAGATTGATTAAGCTGATTCAGAGCCTCCTCTTGATCGGCGTAAGCTTTTACACTATCGGAAATAGATGAAGTTATGAAAGATATAGTCCTTTCAACGGCTGAAAATAAAGCTAGACCTCCAGCCACCTTTAAAGTGGAAGAGACGAACGACTCCACGCTTTGACCAGCGGAATCTACTGCCTTTTTTGCTTGATCTACAGTGGGAGAAAGACCTCCCATAATTGAGCTTAATTGTGCCGCTTGCTGTGTAGCTGAATCTAAGCTTTTAGATAAATCATTCTTACCCGTCAGAAGATCAAATACTAATTTTTCACTCATTCATACCTTCCTTTATCCAGCTAAAAAGCAAAAACTCAGAGAATGATATTTCTGAGTAATTGTAACTAATTCCTAGATCCAAAGATCTTTTAAAGAAAGTGTATCTCATTACATCTTTCTTAAGGTTTAGAATGCGATGTATTTTATCATCACTAGTATCGTCATCGCATAAATTTCTAATATCAGAAAATTTTAAATTATTCCGAAGGCAATTTATAGCGTCCGGAATTAATTCTTTTTTGCTAATAATTCCAAAATATCATTAAAGATATTATCCGATATTTCACTAAGAACATTTCTCATGTTTTCTTTGTCTTCTAAAACTTCTTCATAAGAAGAATATCCCAATTCTTTATATCGAATAAGAGGTCCCATTTTATTTATGATTAAATGTTTTATTCTAAAGATATCTTTAGCTGTAGACACTTCGTCTATTAGGCAAAGATAGTCATACCCTTCAGCAATATTAGGAAGTCTATATTTCAAGGCTCCCTTAGATGTAATTATTTCGTTCATTATACAAAACCTAGAAAAAGATCTTTCCCTATAGATGTGACATACCCTTTAAGAGTTAAGTCCATCTGAATGAAAGAGTCACCAGTAGTTTTGAATGAAGCTACGGTACAATTAGGAATGTAAAGGTTGAAGCATTTTCCAGCGATGAAGTTACCACCAGTCTTTGGACCAGCGTTTAACATTGCTGAGATACCGCTATTTTTTAGAAGAGCATCTAGCATAGAAACGTCATACTTATTCAATACGGCTGTCACTGAAAGTTCTACTGTTCTAGCAGTTGGAACTTTTTCAAGTACACCGCTTTCTTCGCATAGACAGTCAACGTCTTCCACTTTCTTAGACACTTTTAAAGCTACTGATTGAGCGCATACACAAACATTATCACTTAATCCACCAATGAATAATTGAGCGTCTTTAATGATGATTGCATCGGCTGAATCATAAGAAGGTGTATAGGGAGCTGCATAAGTCTGAGCATTTTCAGAAGTGTATCCAGTTATTCCACCAGCACCAGTCTTATTAGCTGCTACTGTGAAGCCTAACGTAGAAGCAATTCCGTTAGCTGCATTTGTTCCTGAGAACACTAACAAGCTTAGAAGAGTAGAGTTAGAAGTGATTGTAAATTTACCTGTAGTGCTAGAGTAAACTACTGAGTATGTCTTAGCGTTAACGGCTTCCATTGCTACCATTAAAGCATCAGCTAAAGCCACTGGAGTTTTATAAACACCTGTAGCAACACTTACTGCATAAGTCCCAAGATCATCAGTGAAATCCAAATATTTATTTGAAGACGTGATTGTTAAAGGATTGTAGTAGTACTTAGTCCCTTCGAAAGAGAATTCAACTTCAGCCATTGCATTGGCATCAGCCTTAATGCTTAAGTCAGTAACAGTATTACCGGCTGAAACTTCCTTAGCGTATCCACCACCAATGTATTTAGATGTTGAAAATGTAGGATGTCCGGTCGCCACGGGCGAGTAGGTGATAGCCTTGCCCAAATACACCCCGCTTGCAGGGGAGTTAGTTAGTTTGAAGTTAAGAGTAAGATCATCACCGCTGATAGAGGCTACGTTTCTCATTTCGTATCCAGCACTATTTTTAATTAGGAGTGGTTGACCAACGATGAAGTTAGCTCCAATTCCAGTGTTAACTTTAATTAGGCTTGTAGTAGATGATGATACAGTAGGGTAGTCAGTTGAAGCTACGGTCTTAGTCCCCATGATTGATTCATAAAGAACACCAACTTCAGTTTCTTGACCCTCAACACCTGAGTGTTTTAAGTAAGCAGAGTGCTTTCCTTTAACTACTTCTTTCCCTACGAAAGATTTAGCAGCTCCGATATCATTTAAAAGCTCATCGCTTTCTAGATTTTCTGGTTCATAAGAGAGTTCGTTACCTGGGCGAATAGGAATAAAATCCGACCCAGCACTAGGGGGAACGTAAATCCCTGGGGTAGACTCTTCTTTAACTGCAAAGCTTGACGCTCTGTTCAATCCTACTGTCATATAATTCTCTCCTTAAATTACTGCTTCACTTAGAGTAATGTTAAATGTTAATTCACAAAAAAGGTATTTCTTTTGATCGGCGGTGTTGAATTCAATTCCCCCGATGTTGCTGATTTCAATTTGGTCTATAGAGCTAGGTAATCCAATCTCACTAGGAGAGTAGAAACTATTCATAAATGTTTGTTGGTCTTCTAGAATTGCCTTTGAAACTGTGTCAAAAGCCTCTTCCTTATTTCCTACAGTAGAGAATTGTCTAAGTAGAATGAAGACATATTCACGCTTCACACTTAGATTACAAAACTCGATATCAATTCTTTCTGCGCTTCCAACCTTAAGTCCCCATGAATCTTTCATGATCAATTCTGGGTTGTCCGATAGCTCATAAGGATTGTGTAGGCGTTGTTTAGATGGAAATAGGACTCCAGCTTTATTTATAATGGCATCGTAGACAGTACTTATCGACATAGCCATCCTTGGGATTGAACGATTTCACCTGGTGTTAGGATTGCATTGTTATCTTTATCGATATTGTATTGAGAAAGATCCAGGCGTTTAGAGTATTCTTCTTTAGCGGCTTTCTTTTGCTCTAAATAATCATTTCCAAATGCATTGAAGATAATCTCAGCCGTCTTACAGGTATTCGCCCCAATGAAGCGTTTACGGTCTAAGACTTGCTCGGCTGCTACAATGACATTCTTCTTTTTAAGATCATCAATTATAAGAGAGGATGCTTTGATTTCTTGTTCTTCCCAATCGGTCTTAGCCGTTTTATAAGCTGCCATGAAATTAGAGTCATTAAAAACTGGGTATTCTGCAAAAAGATCATCATCATCGCTGAACTTAATCCCTAAAAAAGATAGATCAATTGAAGCTGTTAGATTCTTGTCAAACGAAATACGTGTCCAATACTTATCGTAAAGCGTCTTGCTGATCCCAATGATTGTGGAATCGTACGCCATTGACCACCCATAATTTCTATTAGGAGTGAAATCAATAAAACCACTAGCAGATAAGCCACTCGTTCCATCGTTTAATTCCACCACTGAATTCCAAGATGTTCCGTAATATTCAACGGTCATCGTCGTGTTAGATACTACGTTCTTAATCGTCCCTAGTTTCATGTAGAGATGATTAAAAGGGAAATCACTAGCGATATAAATATAGCTGCCAGTTAGATAAGTTAAAGAATACGTCGAGGTGTCTAGTCTCTCCGTATTCTTAGTTATTTCAGTATTATTATGGAAGAATCTCATCTTCTTTTTCCTCTAGTTTTTCCAAGCTAAGTAATTCTTTGATTACTTCGAAAGAAACCTTGGCTGGCATTTCACCTAAAAGACTAAGGACTTTATTCAATTGCTCTTCGCTGATCTTAAACATCTTCTGCTCCTGTAAAATTTTCTAAAAGTTTAATCTTAGAATAACAAGTTGGGAAGATGTCGCAGTTTAAAGATTCCAGTTCTACAAAATAAAGTTCTTTCTTTACTGAAGTTTTAGAAGAGTTTTGTCTTACTGATTTATCTTTCCAAAGCTCAAGCAGCACTTCGGCTTGATTGCTTCCATTGATAAGAACCACGTTTTCTATTCTCCAATACTCAGCTATTACACCATTTTCTAATTCAACACTTTTTTTAATTGCCATATAAATCTCCTAATTAAACTGAAGTAATTGTTTCCCATGCAGTCGTATAGATGCAAAGTTTTGCCAGAGTGGCATCATAGACAACCATGCCAGCAGTAGGTGAAGCAATCGCATTCTTCTGAGTTGTGGTCATTCGAGGTGGCATGAAGGCTTTAGTAGTTGATTGAACATCAAGAATAGCGTTAGCGTTGGCGGTAATTGAACCGATAACTAAACTTCCCGTATTATCTATTCTCATTTTATCAGAACCATTAACCTGAAAGGTATGATGTGAATCAACCGCAGTTCTACCGGAGTTGTAATACATCCCAGTGTTAGCGCCCCCCCCTGGAACATATTTCACCTCTCCAAAGTCTGACGCTACTCTATAAAAAGATATTACGGAGTTGCCTGTTGCTGATCCGTCATTGCTTACTCTGATTGTAGAGTTAGCTCCAGCACTTAGTGACTTCACCTCTAAATTAGTTGCCGGTGTAGCCGTACCCATTCCCACATTACCAGTTTGAAAGGTAGCAGCGTAGTTATTTGTTCCACCAGTAGCGGCTGAAATATTCAATCCATATGTATTTGTCGTGTTTGAAATAGATGCCGAAGGAACATAGATAGCACTTGAGTTAGTTACAGTTGCATTCGTACTAGCATTAGAAGGACCATCTACCGAAAAAGCCGCTGAGTCTGTAATCGTACTTGCTCCAACGAATGAATGTATCGAAGGTCTAATTCTAAAATCTCGCTGAAGAGTTATTGCTCCGGTAGCGTGTTGACGAGTTTGTCCAATATCGAAATAAGTGTGAGGAGCTTCAGTTGAGGCAGTTAAGGAAGCATCTGCTGCTCCAGTTACTAGAAAACGAGCCGTTGCTGCTGCAGAGTTTGCCGCCTGGGTAAAACCGTTCTGGGTTGGAGTAGCCGTAAATTTTGCCAGACCATTTGACTTAAGTACTACCTGACCAGCACCTTTCCCTTCTATGTTTATATTTTCATTGGTCCCAGATGAAATTACAGCTATCGAAACTCCTCCTGCTGCTGCTGCACCCGTAACTTTTATCCCAGTAGCCTGAGAAGCAGTAGATGAATCAATTTGAAGTACTGGATTCGTAGTTCCATTGGGACCAACGGTTAAAGATGTTGCACTTGCAGAAGTTATGTTTTGAGTTCCAGTTACGTCTAAAGTTGCAACGGGGGAAGCAAGACCAATTCCAACATTACCACCTGTAAAAATACCAGCGTAGTTATTTGTAGCTCCAGTTGTAGCTGCTACGTTTAACCCATAAGAGTTTGTTACATTAGTTAAAGCTGAAGTTGGAATATAGAGGGCGCTTGAATTTGTAATAGTTGCATTCGTGCTTCCGTTCGATGGACCATCCACCGAAAAAGCCGCTGCGTTCGTAAGAGTTGAAGCTCCGACAAATGAATGAAGTGATGGAGTAACTCTAAAATCACGTTGCAATGATAGTGCTCCAGTAGCATGTTGGCGAGTAGAGGATAAGTTAAAATGCGTATGAGTTGCTTCACTAGAAGCCGTTAGGGCTGTGTCGGTATTTGCATTTACCTGGAATCTATTCGTTATGGCAGAAGTAGCTGAAACTGAAAAAACATTCGAACTAGAACTTGCCGTGTATTTAGAAACACCTCCAACCTGAACAGCCACTGCCCCGGCTCCTTTTGAAGTAAGGTTGATTCCTTCGTTAGCGTTTGAAGAAACTGCGGCTACGGTAACGCCCGCAGCGGCTGCCGTCCCTGTGATCTTCAATCCGTTCGCCTGAGAGGCAGTAGAAGAGTCTATCTGTAAAACTGGGTTAGTAGTTCCATTGGGACCAACGGTTAAAGATGTTGTACTTGCAGAAGTCACCCCAAAGGATTGATCTTGTCCAACCGTAACAGCCAATGTTTTAGTTGTTGTTGTATTGGGAGTTGTATAAATATTTAATGAAGACCCTCTAGCAGTAGCTGACCAGCTCTCAGTAGAAAGAGCTTCTAGATATGCCCCTGGCAAAATTGAAGCAGAAGCATTTGTGGCACCGTTAAAATTTAATCCCCCAAGTTTAGCACCTGAAGTAACCGCTGCACCTGTATCCGCTGCTACTGTTATGTTCGCACCCGATGTTGATCCATAAGCTGCAGAGCTTGTAGCTTGAAAAGCAGGGTTCGTAGACATATGGATATCGATTGGAGCTGAAGGAGTTGTTGCTCCAGTTCCGATACCAAGTCTTTTATTTGTATTATCCCAAAATAAGTTTGAATTATCTTGAGTTAAGCTAGTTCCATTAGAGAAAGGGATAGATCCTGCAGTATAAGTAGAAGAATTATTAGTCCCTCCGTTAGCAATTGGAAGAACTCCCGTTACACCAGTGGTTAGATCAACGGTTCCACCGCCACCCTCTACGGGTAGATCAATATATCCTGACGCCATGTTATTCCCCTTTAGTAGTAATTGATAAGCTCAAAGTAACTGACCCAGACGTGTAAGTGTAAACTACTCTTACCGCTCTATAGGCTACTTGCTTCACGTTCCATACGTATGAACCGGCTGAAGTGATTGCCACTGTAGAGCTAGCTAGGTCAACCCAATTAGTAACTGAGTCGGCTTCATCATTTGATACTTGTAACTTCAAAGAACCTGAAAAAGTTCCTGTATAATCTGCCTGGATCGCATAGCGATCGCAATTGTAAACATCTTTAGTGGGTGTATTCGTGGTGGATGTTAGCACTTGTGAATCATAATATTTGTTCATTGGTAACTCTCCAAATAAAGGGCATAAAAAAAGTCTCTACAGTGATTAAACCATAGAGACTTTTTAATTAAAATCTAATTAATCGTTAAGACCAACTACCAATGGAGATTTTCCAGAAGCTGCACCTTTAAGTGCTAATTGTTGACCTACAAGTCCGAAGTATTGATCGATAGCACAT
>Ga0208916_10000123_pt1 | contig 36716 bp, 32 predicted proteins | sample DEB19_08_DNA_5_FD_184523 | JGI IMG/M metagenome (GOLD analysis project Ga0208916, IMG submission 184523) | Aqueous microbial communities from the Delaware River and Bay under freshwater to marine salinity gradient to study organic matter... | ecosystem: Environmental > Aquatic > Marine >... | reverse complement strand
CAAGGCGAGCACAAAATGGCCCGCGCCTTGCTGCCCACCCCCACGCACAGCGCCCACTGGCTGGCCAACCCATCGTTTTCAGAGGCGGTGGCGCGGTTTTTGGAGCGCGAAAAAGCAGGCGTTGACAACTACCTGGACGCATTGCACCAGCATTCTCCGCTGAAAAAACCGCCATGAAAAACGCCTGCGCGGTACAAACCGGGCAGGCGTTGTGGGCGACAAGGGTTTGCAACGCAAACCCTTGAGGCCAGCGATCAAGCCTTGTTGTAGTTGGCGATGCCGTCCAACAACTCCTTGGCTGCGGACTCCACGCCCTCCCAGCCCTTGACCTTGACCCACTTGCCTTTTTCGAGGTCTTTGTAGTGCTCAAAGAAATGGGCGATTTGCTTGAGTTGCAACTCGTGCACATCGGCCAAGGACTTGATGTTGGCGTAAATGGGCAAGATTTTTTCGGTGGGCACAGCCAAAACTTTGCCGTCCATGCCGCCTTCGTCTTCCATCAACAAGATGCCAATGGCGCGGCAAGGCACGACCACACCCGGAGGCAAGGGGAAGGGGGTCATCACCAAGACATCGACCGGGTCGCCGTCACCGGCAATGGTCTGGGGCACATAACCGTAGTTGGTGGGGTAGTGCATGGCGGTGCCCATGAAACGGTCCACAAACAAAGCGCCGGACTCTTTGTCCACTTCGTACTTGATCGGGTCGGCGTTCATCGGGATTTCGATGATCACGTTAAATGCTTCGGGCACTTTGCTGCCGGGGGTGACTTTGTTCAGGGACATGGGTGTCTCGTTGGAAAAGTTAAGGGGAATGCGAATCCTAGGGATTAACCCCGATTTTACTTTCACAGGGCTTGCGGGTCAGCGCCTGTCCCTTGCGTGATTTCCAAGACCTGCAGCCAGCGGACAATCGTCCCATGCAATTCAATTTCATCGCCAACCAATCCACCCCCGCCCTGGCAGGCCAAACCATCGACGTGCTCGACCCGTCTGACGGGCAGGTGTTCGAGCAGATCCCACGCAGCCAAGCGGCTGACATGGACCAAGCCGTGCAAGCAGCCCGCGCCGCTTTCAACGGCGCTTGGGGGAAATTGAGCGCCATGGAACGTGGCCGTTTGCTGATGAAGTTGTCGCAAAAAGTGAGCGAGCATGCGAGCGAGCTGGCCGCCTTGGAACAACGCGACTGCGGCAAACCAACCAAGCAGGCCGCCGCCGATGCGGTGGCCTTGGCCCGGTATTTTGAGTTTTATGCTGGCTCGTGCGACAAGCTGCATGGCGAGACCTTGCCCTACCAAAACGGCTACAGCGTGTTGACCTGGCGCGAGCCGCATGGCGTCACGGGCCATGTGATTCCCTGGAACTACCCGATGCAGATTTTTGGCCGCAGCGTGGGCGGGGCTTTGGCAGCGGGCAATGCCTGCGTGGTCAAGCCCGCCGAAGACGCCTGCCTGAGCCTGATTCGGGTGGCCCAACTGGCCGCCGAAGTGGGTTTTCCGCCCGGTGCCATCAACATCGTCACCGGCTACGGCCACGAAGTGGGCGATGCGCTGGCACGCCACCCGGGCATTGACCACATCAGCTTCACCGGCAGCCCCCGCGTGGGCACGCTGATTCAGCAGGTGGCGGCCGAGCGCCATTGCCCGGTCACGCTGGAGCTGGGCGGCAAAAGCCCGCAAATCATCTTTGAAGACGCAGACCTGGATGCGGCCATTCCCGTGGTGGTCAACGCCATCGTGCAAAACGCAGGGCAAACGTGCAGCGCGGGCTCGCGCGTTTTGATTCAGCAAAGCATTTACGAAGCCCTGCTGCAACGCCTGGGCGAGGCCTTTGGCCGCTTGCAAGTGGGCTCGGCCACCATGAACCTCGATCTGGGGCCATTGATTCGCGCCAGCCAACTGGAACGCGTCACCGGCTTTTTGGCGCAAGCCAAAGCCGATGGCATTGCCACCGTGGCGCAGGGGCAAATTGCCCCGGGTGTGCCCGCTGGTGGTTTTTACCAAGCCCCCACTTTGCTTCGCGATGTGCCGGTGATGCACCGTCTGGCGCAAGAAGAAGTGTTCGGCCCCGTGCTGTCGGCCATGTCTTTCACCGACGAAGACCACGCCGTGGAACTGGCCAACGCCACAGAATTCGGGCTGGTGGCGGGTGTCTGGACACGCGACGGCGCACGCCAATTTCGCATGGCCAAGCGCTTGCGCAGCGGCCAGGTGTTCATCAACAACTACGGCGCAGGTGGCGGGGTGGAGCTGCCGTTTGGCGGCGTCAAATCATCGGGCTACGGCCGCGAAAAAGGCTTTGAGGCGCTGCTGGGCTTCACCACCCTCAAAACCGTGGCGATTGCCCACGGTTAAAAACCCAGAAGACATGGATGCCCCATCAGGTCGGACATGACAAAACCGGGGCGCGGCTGACATGGCCCCAGGCTTGACCCCTGCACTCGCAGGGGGTGGGCACTCGGGCACAATCAGCGGCTATGTCTGAACGCGTCATTCCGCTGGTTGACCAGCGCCACCCCAGCTTGCCTTTGCCCGTCTTGGTCGCGGAGCAAGATCTGAGCAGCCTGCCGCTCGACGGCCTGCGCCGCCCCTTGACCGATTTGCGCATCAGCGTGACCGACCGCTGCAACTTCAGGTGCAGCTACTGCATGCCCAAAGAAGTCTTTGACAAGGACTACGCCTACCTGCCGCACAGCCACCTTTTGAGCTTTGAGGAAATCACCCGCATCGCCACCGTGTTTGTGGACCGAGGGGTGCGCAAAATCCGCCTGACGGGCGGTGAGCCGCTGCTGCGCAAAAACATCGAGATCCTGATCGCGCAATTGGCCGCGCTGCGCACGCCCGACGGCGACCCGCTGGATTTGACGCTGACCACCAACGGCTCGCTTTTGGCACGCAAGGCCCAAAGCCTGAAAGACGCCGGACTGCAGCGCGTGACGGTCAGTTTGGACGGACTGGATGACGCGGTTTTCCGCAAAATGAACGATGTGGACTTTCCGGTTGCCGACGTACTGGCCGGCATCGACGCGGCCCAAGCTGCGGGCCTGGGGCCGATCAAGGTCAACATGGTCGTCAAACGTGGCACCAACGAGCACGAAATTTTGCCCATGGCGCGGCACTTCAGGGGCACGGGCATTGTGCTGCGCTTCATCGAATACATGGACGTGGGCGCAACGAATGGCTGGTGCATGGACGAGGTGCTGCCCAGCGCCGAGGTGATCCGACTGCTGCAAACCGAGCTGCCCTTGGTGCAACTGGACCCCGCAGCCCCGGGCGAGACCGCCGAGCGCTGGGGTTATGCCAACGCGCAAGGCGAATACGACCCGGCCCTGGGCGAGGTTGGCGTCATCAGCAGCGTGACGCAAGCGTTTTGTGGCGACTGCAACCGCGCCCGTTTGTCGACCGAAGGCCGCTTGTATTTGTGCCTGTTTGCCAGCCAGGGCTACGACCTGCGCCACTTGCTGCGCGACCCAACGCAGAGCGACACGGCGCTGGCCGCCACGGTGGACGCCATCTGGCGCGGGCGCACCGACCAATACTCGGTGCTGCGCAGCCTGCGCGGGCCGGACACCGCCAGCGGCCCCGGCCGCCGGGTGGAAATGAGCTACATCGGAGGCTAAGCGCCATGAATGACAACAACCCAGGCATCACCGGCCTGATCCTCGCGGGCGGGCGCGGCTCGCGCATGGGCGGCACCGACAAAGGCCTGCAAAACTTCCACGGCCTGCCACTGGCCTTGCAAACCCTGATGCGGCTGCAACTGCAAAGCCTGCCGCTGCAAGAAGTGCTCATCAACGCCAACCGCAACCTCGCCGCCTACGAATCGCTGGGCGTACCAGTCTGGCCCGACAGCATCGATGGTTTTGCCGGTCCGCTGGCGGGCTTTCAGACGGGTTTGGAACGCTGCGAAACACCGCTCTTGCTGACTGTGCCGTGCGACACGCCCCTGTTTCCACTGGATCTGGTCGAGCGCCTTTACTCGGCCATGAACGCGCAAGAAGCCGACATCGCCATGGCCGCCGCGACCGAGGCCGATGGCACGGTGCGCCCACAGCCGGTGTTTTGTCTGCTCAAAACTGACCTGCTTGAAAGTCTGGTCAAGTTCACCCAAGGCGGTGGCCGCAAGATCGACGCCTGGACTGGCCAGCACCGCTGCGCCATCGTGCCCTTTGATTTGCCAGGCGACAGCACCCAAGCCTTTGCCAACGCCAACACGCTGGCCGAACTGCAGCAACTCGAATCTCTTTGAACACCCCGTCTCTCTTGCAGTGACCGCGCAGACCATGACCACGCCACCGACCCCGAACTTGTTCAACGCCATGTCACCCGCCTTGTCGCTGAGTGAGATCGCCGAGCGCCTGCAAGGCTACGACCCGCAAGCCCTGTCAGCCCGCCATGTGAACGATTTTTTGGCCCAACTGGTGCAACCCGTGTGCGAGCAAGACAGCGTGCCCCTGATGCAGGCGCATGGCCGCATCCTGGCGCAGGATGTGGTCTCGCCCATCAGCGTGCCGCCTCACGACAACTCGGCCATGGACGGGTACGCATTTCGGGGTACGGAACTGCTGACGAACCAGCCCACCCCCTTGAAAGTAGTGGGCACGGCCTTCGCGGGTGCAGCCTGGCAAGGCACGGTGCAAGCGGGTGAATGCGTGCGCATCATGACCGGCGCCATCATGCCTGCAGGCCTGGACACTGTGGCGCCGCAAGAGCTGGTAAAAATCGCGGACCCCAAAAGCGACACAGTGCACATTCCGCCCGGCCTGCTGCAAACGGGCGACAACCGCCGCTTGGCTGGCGAAGACCTGATGGCGGGCCTGCCCGCCCTGCGCGCAGGCACCCGATTGACCCCGGCTGCCTGCGGCTTGCTGGCCAGCCTGGGCTTGCCCACGGTATCGGTCTGGCGCAGGCCCAAGGTGGCTTACTTTTCTACGGGTGACGAAATTCTGAGCCTGGGCGAAGCGCCACGAGAAGGTGCTGTGTACGACAGCAACCGCTACACCGTGGCCGGCATGGTGCAGGCGCTGGGCTGCGAGCTGATCGACATGGGCGTGGTGCGCGACGAACCGTCGGCGCTGGAGCAAGCCTTTGGTGACGCTGCCGACAAGGCCGACGCCATCATCACCAGCGGCGGCGTGAGCGTGGGTGAAGCCGATCACACCAAAGCCATGATGAAAAAGCTCGGCGATGTGGCCTTCTGGCGCATCGCCATGCGCCCGGGCCGCCCCATGGCCGTGGGCCGCATCCAACGCGGTGAACGCGCCGCCGCTCTGTTTGGATTGCCGGGCAACCCGGTCGCGGTGATGGTGACCTTTGCCGCCTTTGTGCGCCCTGCCCTGCAACAACTCATGGGCTGGCAAGCCCCACCCTTGCCTTTGCTCAAGGCCAAAAGCACGGAGGCCTTGCGCAAAAAACCAGGCCGCACCGAGTACCAGCGCGGCATCGTCAGCACCAACGCGGCGGGCCATCTGCAAGTGAGCATCACCGGCAACCAGGGCTCGGGCGTGCTCAGCTCCATGGTGCAGGCCAATGGCCTGATCGTGCTGGGCCACACACAAGGCCATGTGGCTGTGGGCGACGAAGTGGATGTGATGATGTTTGACGGGCACCTTTAAGGTCGGCCCCGACACAACGTCCGACATAAAGCCAGCCACTTCTCCCCAAAAAAAGGGCTGCACATGCAGCCCTTTTGAATGGTCAACCCCGAACAATCAATGCGAGGCCGAATGGCCATCGGCCACAGGTTCGTCCAGGGCAATGGTTTTGTTCGGCCCCGGCACCGTCTTGCGTGCCAGCAACGAGTACATGGTGGGCACCACAAAGATGGCCAGCAAAGTGCCCAGGCTCATGCCACCCACAATGACCCAACCGATTTGCGTGCGGCTCTCGGCCCCTGCGCCAGTGGCCAGCGCCAACGGCACCGCCCCCAGCACCATGGCCCCGGTCGTCATCAAGATCGGACGCAAGCGCTGGGCAGAAGCCTTGATCAGGGCTTCTTGCATGGCCAAGCCCTGCTCACGCAACTGGTTGGTGAACTCCACAATCAAAATACCGTGCTTGGTGATCAAGCCCACCAGCGTGATGAGGCCGATTTGGGAGTACACGTTGAGCGAGCCGCCCGTGAACTTGAGCGCCAACAGCGCACCAATCATCGACAGTGGCACCGACAGCATGATCACAAAGGGGTCGATGAAGCTTTCGAACTGGGCTGCCAGCACCAAAAAGATGAAGAACAGCGCCAGCACAAACACGATCACCAAAGCGCCTTGCGAATTTTTGAATTCGCGCGAAGTGCCGTTCAGCTCGGTGGTGTAGCCTGGCTTCAAAACTTTGGCTGCGGTTTCGTCCATGAACTTCAGGGCTTCACCCAGCGAGTAGTCAGGGGCCAAATTGGCTGTGATGGACACCGAGCGGCGCTGACCGAAGTGGTTCAACTCGCGCGGCGACACGCTCTCACGCACCTTCACCAAACTCGACAAGGGGATCATGGTGTCGTTGCGGCCACGCACCTGGATCACGTCAATGTCGTCCGGCGTGTTGCGGGCCGACGGCAGGGTTTGCACGATCACATCGTATTGCTCTGCATCGCGCTTGTAACGCGTCACCACGCGCCCACCCAACATGGTCTCAATGGTTTTAGCAACCACCTCGATGCTCACGCCCAGTTCGGCGGCTTTGACGCGGTCCACCTCGACCCGCAACTCGGGTTTGTTCAAGCGCAAGTCCACATCGGGTGACAAAATGCCCGGGTTCTTGGCCACCTCGTCCATCAACTGGCGGGTCAGCAAGTTCAAGTTTTGGTAACTGTCAGAGGTTTGAATCACGAAGTTCAAAGGCCGTTCACGGAAACCTTGGCCCAACGAAGGCGGTGTGATCGGAAAAGCATTGACTCCGGGCAGGCTGTTGAACTTGGCACCCATTTCACGGGCAATCTCCAAGGTCGTGCGCTTGCGCTCGTCCCAGTCCACCGCGCGGTAAACCACCGTGCCCTGGCCCACCGTGGGGTTGCCAATGTTGGCAAAAATGCGGTCGAACTCCGGATAGGCTTGGCCGAACTTTTCCAGCGAACGGGCATAGCGATCGGTGTACTGCAAGGTGGCGCCGTCGGGCGCGTTGACGGTGGCCAAAATCGTGCCCCGGTCTTCCAGCGGCGCGAGTTCTTGCTTCATGGTCGGGTAAATCAGCGCAATACCCACGCCCGAGCCGATCATGACCAAGACCACCGCCCAACGGGCGCGGGTCAAAATCAGACGCAGCAGGTTTTCATAGCCGTTCGACAGCGCCGTGAGCCAACGCTCCATGTTCCGGTCAAACCAGCTGGGGTTGGGGTTGTGGCGCAGCAATTTGGAGCTCAGCATGGGGGCCAGGGTCAATGCCACAAAGCCCGACACAATCACAGCCCCGGCCAGCGCCAGCGCAAACTCGCCAAACAGCTTGCCTGTGCGTCCCGGTGTGAAGGCCAAGGGCGCAAACACCGCCGCCAGCGTCATGGTCATGGCCACGACCGCAAAACTGATTTCTCGCACCCCTTTGATGGCCGCAGAAAACGGATCAAGTCCCTCTTCAATGTGCCGGTAAATGTTCTCCAGCACCACAATCGCATCGTCCACCACCAGGCCAATGGCCAGCACCAGCGCCAGCAAAGTCAGGGTGTTGATGGTGAAACCGGCCAAGGCCATCATGGCGAAAGCGCCAATCAAGCTGACCGGGATGGTGATGATGGGGATGATCGATGCGCGAATGGTGCGCAAGAAAACAAAAATCACCAAAGCCACCAAAACCACCGCTTCCACGATGGTCTGGAACACGTTCTTGACCGAGCGGTCAATGAACACCGAGTTGTCGTTGGCCACATCAATCGACATGTCGCCGGGCAAGTCGGCCTTCAAACGCGGAATCATCTCGCGCACACCCTTGGACAATTCCAGCGGGTTGGCGGTTGCCTGTCGGATCACGCCTGCAGAAATGGCCGGTTGACCGTTCAGCCGCACCACACTTCGGTCGTTGGCGGCGTCTTCCTTGATCTGAGCGACATCACGCAGCTTGACCGGAAAACCATTGACGCTGCGGATCACGATATCGCCAAACTGCCCAGGACGTGCCAGGTCGGTTTGCGACGACACACTGAACTCGCGGTTGCTGGACTCGATTCGGCCAGCAGGCAACTCCAGGTTGCTGCGCCGGATGGCATCTTCGACATCTTGCGGCGTCAGTTTGAAAGACGACAACCGGGCATGGTCCAGCGACACCAGCATGGCGTATTTGCGCTCACCAAAAATGCGCACATCGGCCACACCCGTCACGGTTTGCAAACGGGGTTTGACGATGCGGTTGACCAGGTCGTTGATTTGCAATGCATTCAGCGTATCGCTCGAAAAAGCCAGCCAGATCACCGGAAACGCATCGGCCTCGACTTTGGCAATCACAGGCTCTTCAATGGCTTGCGGCAAACGGTTGCGCACGCGAGAAGTACGGTCACGCACTTCAGCCGCCGCCGTGTCGGCGTCTTTTTCGAGGCGAAAGCGCACCGTGATCTGCGACTGCTCGGCACGGCTGATGGAGGTGATGACGTCCACCGCGTCAATGCCCGCAATCGAATCTTCCAGCGGTTTGGTCACCTGAGATTCGATCACCTCGGCCGAAGCGCCCACATAACGGGTGGTCACGGTGACCGTGGGTTCATCGATCTTGGGGTACTCACGCAAGGACAGGCTTTTGAAGCTGACCGCACCAATGAGCAAAATCAGCAAGGACATCACGACGGCCAGAACAGGCCGCCGGATGGAGGTTTCAGCGAGCTGCATCGGCACCCCTCAGGCAAGGGTTGGGGCCTGTCAAGGCCACGTTTTTGGCAGCCGCTCCCGGCTTGGCCATTGCGGCTGGTGCAGCTGGTGCACCCGCCGGGGCAGGACCACCGGCAGGCTTGCCAGCACCGGGCTGAGACAGGTCAACCACGCGAACTGTTGTGCCGTCTTTTTGCAAGCGCTGGTGACCTGCGGTGACCACGGTGTCACCTGCAGCCAGACCTTCCAGAATCTCGACCTTGCCCGGTTGACGCAAACCGACTTTGACGGGCACGCGCTCGGAAACCAGGGTGTCGGGTTTTTCGCCCGCCACCACTTTGACCACAAAGGTGCGCCCCCCCTGAGGGATGATCGCTTCTTCAGGAATCACCATGGCGTTTTCACGCGAGCCAAACACCGCGTTCACACGGGCAAACATGCCTGGACGCAGTTGCTGCTGGCGGTTGTCAATACAACCTCGCACCCCCACCGAACGGCCATTGGCCTCAATCAAGGGGTCCACGGCCTGCACGATGGCACTGAAAGGGCGGCCGGGCAAGGCGTCAACGGTCAGCTGTGCTTTTTGTCCTGCGCGAATCTTGGCCTGAAAGCGCTCTGGCAAACGGAAATCGAGCAAGACAGCATCCATGTCTTCGACGTTGACCATGTCCGCGCCGTCTTTCAGGTAGTCGCCCACGTTGACCTGCTTGAGGCCTGTGATGCCATCAAATGGGGCCAGCACCTTTAGACGCTGCAAAGTGGCGTCGGCCAGCGCCAACTTGGCGCGAGAGACCTCGAGTGCCGCGCCGCTTTCGTCGAGCGAACGCTTGCTGATGAAGTTTTGCGTCACCAATTCCTGGTTGCGCTTGTGATTGGCCTCGGCAATTGACAGCTCGGCCTTGGCCTGTGACAACTGGGCTTGCTGGAGCTGGTCTTCAAACTGGACCATCACCTGCCCTTTGCGCACGCGTTGGCCGTCAGCGAAGAAAATTTGTTTGACGCGCCCACCCACCTCCGGGCGCAACATCACACCCTGGCGAGACCGCAAGCTGCCCACGGCCTGGGTTTCGTCCACCAAGGTCATGGTGTCCACCTTGGCCACCTCGACAGCGGTGGCTTTGGCAGGACCGGCACCAGGAGCCGCCGTAACGGCAGGTTTTGCCGCATCGCCCGATGGTGCCGATTTGTTTTGAGCCCACCAAGCCACACCCGAAGCAGCACAAACACCCAACAACGCCATCACGGCGTATTTTTTCTTGTAAGCCATTCAAAGATCTCTTTTAGGTTGAATTCACCAAGACTGACAGAATGTAACAGCGCCGCTCAATTTACCCAATGGGACATTTTGCGGAAATTGTGGGTTTTTTTGGGGGGTTGAAAGACCTCGTCCAACAAGACCGCCGTCTCCGAATTTCAGTCTGTCAGCGGCCCAGCGCTTTGTCCACGCCCTGATTGGCCAGCGCATCGGCCCGCTCGTTGCCCGGATCGCCGTTGTGGCCCTTGACCCAGCGCCAGTCAATCTGGTGTCCCGAAGTAGACACGACGGCGTCCAATTTTTGCCACAGATCGGCATTTTTGACAGCTTGCTTGGCCGCTGTGCGCCAGCCACGGGCTTTCCAGCCATGAATCCACTCGGTGATGCCTTTGCGCACGTATTCGCTGTCCAGATACAAGGTCACCTGACAGGGCCGCTTGAGGGCCATCAGGCCCTCGATGACAGCGGTCATCTCCATCCGGTTGTTGGTGGTGTTCAGCTCGCCACCGAACAACTCTTGCACATGCTGGCCGGACTGAAGGCGAACGCCCCAGCCCCCGGGGCCGGGATTGCCTTTGCAGGCGCCATCTGTGTGGATTTCAACGTGGTTCAACGGTGTCTTTCGGGGCCGGCTGACGGCTCATGGTGGTGTCGGCGCGAGCGACAGGTGCAGTCGCCGCAGCGGGCGATCGTACCGTGCGCCAGCGACGCGCATCGATCAGGCGGCCGCCGGGCACTTTTTTGGTCGCCATCAACAGGTAGGCTCCGCCAAAAATCGGCCACCAACGCGCACCGACAGCCTCCATCCAGCCCAGACGCTGCATCCAGGTTTCACGGCGCAAGGCGGGAGTCCAGCCCCCAAAACGGCTGACCTGAACCTCAAAACCCAATAAACGCAACCAATCCCGCAAGCGCCGATAAGCGATCAAGGGCTGCACCGGCGCACCGGTCTGACCACCCTGGCCGGCACGCGATTGCTGCCAGCCCCACAAACTGAAGGGATTCAAGCCTGTGATCAACACCTGTCCCTCAGGAATCAGCACACGCTCCACTTCGCGCAAACAGGCATGGGGGTCGGCTGAACGCTCTAGGGTGTGGGGCAAAACCACCAAGTCGAGGCTGTCAGCCGGCCAAGGCCAGGCCCGACTGTCGATCCAGACATCCGACTCACCCATGGACAAGTGGCCCACGCTGGGCACAGCCAGATCATGGCGCGTGTCGGGCCATTCGAACTCGGCCTGCGCTTGCCAGCGGTGAGGCATTCGGTTGCAGCGCAAAGCCCGCAAATCGGGCCAACCCAGTTGCACCGCATGGTAGCCAAAGACATCGGCCAACAACTCATCGGCCTGTTGCTGCTCCCATGACAGCAAGCGTGACGCTACCGGCTGACCTAAATGGGCCAACCAAGTGTCTCGCGAATGCTTGCTTTCTATAATCTGACTCTCCATGAAACTCATTGCACTGCCCGCATTCTCTGACAACTACATCTGGTTGTTGCACAACGACCACCAAGCGCTGGTGGTCGACCCCGGCGACAGTGCGCCTGTCATGGCCTGGTTGCAGCAGCATCCGGGCGTGCAGCTGGACACGATTTTAGTCACGCACCACCATGCCGACCACACTGGCGGCATCGCCGACTTGGTCGCACAAACGCAAGCCGCCGTTTGGGGTCCGGCCACCGAAGTATTGCCCACAGCGGCCACGGGCTTGAGGCAAGATGACCTTGTTTACTGGCATGGCCTGACGCTGAATGTGCACGATGTGCCTGGCCACACCGCAGGCCATATTGCTTTTTGGGCTCAACCTGCCGGGCAAGCCCCTCTTCTCTTTTGTGGCGACACCCTGTTTTCGGGTGGATGCGGTCGGCTGTTTGAAGGCACGCCCGCCCAAATGCTCGATTCACTCGACCGTTTGGCGGCACTGCCGGGCGACACCCGTGTCTGCTGTGCCCACGAATACACGCTGTCGAATCTGAAATTCGCCTTGGTGGTTGACCCGGACAACAGCGACCTGCGCACCTACGCTCAGGCCTGCGCACTGCTGCGCCAACAAAACCAAGCCACCCTGCCCGTTCCCTTGTCGACTGAACTGGCAATCAACCCTTTTTTGCGAAGCCGCAGCAGCGCTGTCTCGACCGCCGTCAGGCAACGCGACGCACGTGCACTGGATGTCGTGACCACCTTTGCAGCACTGCGCACATGGAAAAACGAATTTTGATGAACTCTCTCACCCCGCCGGGCACCACTGGCCTTGTTTCCTCTCAAGCGGACGGACGGCACTGGGCCACGGCCCTGTGTTTGGGCCTGACCCTGTTGTTGGGCGCTTGCGCCACCGCGCCTTCGTCGACACCCGAGTTGACCCCGCCGCCATCTGCGACACCGTCAACCGAGGCAAAGGACACCCCAGCCGCCGCAGAAAAAGCGGTGATCAACCCACAAGAACCCGTGCTGCCCCTCAAACCCCGCAGCAACTTGGGGCTGACCCCGCCGACCGATGTGTGGGAACGCATTCGCCGTGGCTTTGCCATGCCCGATCTGGACAGCGACCTGGTGCGCAACCGTGAGCAGTGGTATTCGGGTCGCCCCGACTACATGCTGCGCATGACCGAGCGCTCACGCCCTTACCTGTTCCATGTGGTGGAAGAACTGGAGCGCCGCAACATGCCGACCGAGCTGGCCTTGCTGCCCTTCATCGAATCCGCATTCAACCCCCAAGCCGTGTCCAGCGCCAAAGCCGCCGGCATGTGGCAGTTCATGCCCGCCACAGGCAAATTTTTTGACCTGAAGCAAAACCTGTTCCGCGACGACCGCCGAGATGTGCTCGAGTCCACCCGCGCGGCACTCGATTACCTGCAAAAACTCTATGGCATGTTCGGCGATTGGCACCTGGCCTTGGCCGCCTACAACTGGGGCGAAGGCAGCGTGGGTCGTGCCTTGGCGCGCAACAAAGCCCAGGGCAAGCCGCTGACCTACAGCGACCTGAACATGCCCAACGAAACCCGCTACTACGTGCCCAAGCTGCAAGCGGTCAAAAACATCGTGGCGCAACCCGAGACCTTCAACACGCAGCTGCCACTGATCCAAAACCACCCCTATTTCAAAAGCGTCCCGATTGAGCGTGACATTGATGTGGCGATCGCCGTGAAACTGGCCGCCGTCAGTCTGGAGGATTTCAAGGCACTCAACCCATCGATGAATCGCCCCGTGATCCTGGCTGCCGGCACACCCCAAATTTTGCTGCCGTGGGACAACGCCAAGATTTTTGAGCGCAACCTGCAAGCCCACGCCAACCGACCATTGGCGACGTGGACCGCATGGCAAGCCCCCAGAACCATGAAGCTCGAAGATGTCGCGCAACAACTGGACATGCCCCTCGACCAACTGCGCTCAGTCAACGGCATACCGCCGCGCATGATGGTCACCTCGGGCTCCACCTTGCTGGTGCACCGCAAAGGACGCCTGGACAACGACGTGACTGAGCATCTGGCAGACAACGGTCAGCTGGGGCTTGCACCCGAAGTGGTGCTCAAAAGGATTGCGGTCAAAGCACGCAAGGGCGACACCTTGGCGAGTCTGGCTGCTCGGCATGGCGTATCTGAGGCGAACATGCTCGCCTGGAACAGCCTCAAAGCCAATGCGCGCGTGGCCACCGGTCAAAACCTGACCATCCTGGTGCCTTCCCAAGGGTCACGTCGGGTGAGCCGTTCAACACCCAACAAGCCAGCCACCACCAAAGCACCCGCGCCAAAGCGCAAGCAGGCCAACAAGCCCAAAAACCAACGCTGAACAAGCGGTCACTTGCGGGCCAAACGGCCCTCAAGCGGAGAAGCGGCTTTTGGATTTGACGGCAAACGCATTGGTGTAAGTGGGTGCCACAGACAAGCGCACCCCATTCAAACGACCGGGCAAACGGGAATGGGCTCGCCAGGCAGTGCGCACGGCATCGCCATCGATCAGGCCATCCAGCGCGTACGACTCACGCAACTTCTCAAACGCGCCCAGGTAAACCGCCCGGTCTCCGAACCAGTGCGGTGCGGGGACCGTCTTCAGAATGTCGGTCAAACCGGCCGTTTGCAACCACTTCAGGGCGTGCACCACGGCATCGCTCAAAGCCTGCGCCACATCGGACTGACGCTGCAAAAAATCAGCCCTTGCAAACAAGCAGGCCCCTGGGACCGGACCACCCATCAATTTGCGGGTGGACATCAGGGTGCGCGTTTCCCCCATCACACGTATTTCGTTTTTTTGCTCAAGCCCATACATGACCGGATCGGGGTTGCATAACGCGTCGATAGCGCCTGTGCGCAGTGCATCGACCACCCCAGCAGAGGAGCCGACCTCGACAAAAACCACGTCTTCGGGCAGCAATCCATTTTGCAAAAGCCACTGACAGGTCATCCAGTGGGTGCTGGAATCCAGCGAAGTAATCCCTACACGGGCACCCTTCAGCGCCATCACCGAACGGAACTCGAAACGGGGCGCCACGCCAAAACTGACCTGCGGGGTTCGTCCCATCTGAACAAACGCCTGGTAACTCAAGCCTTTGTGCTGCAAGCCAAACAAATGCTCAAATGCGCCAGCCACCACATCGGCCTGCCCTTGCAATGCACTGGCCAAGGCCTTGGCACCCGATTCTTGGGGCAACCATGTGACCGCGATGCCCGCCTGCCTGAAATAACCCAAGTGCTCTGCGAGGGTCAGTGGCAAGTGATACAGGCTTTGCCTGGCCGCCAAAGCGATGGTGACACGCTGCACCCCCCGCAAAGGATCCACCGCGGCCCAAGATGCCGACGGCCCTGCCAAGGCGGCCATCGCCGACAGCAAAAAAGAACGTCGCCGCCACACGAGGTCAGACACAACTGGGCTCCAAAAGACCATCGAAAATTCGATGACTTGAGCATAAGGACAAGCCCGGAATCACGCATCAGGATTGATCCCGAGCGGGTTTTCACTTAATGGATTTCAACTAGGAGCGCACCTCGTGCAAGCCGGTGTTGCTGTCCAAAGAGCAGCCCCCAAGCCGTGACGTCGCTCCCGGCTGTGCGGCTCCTCAGCGCCGATCGACCAAGGCATGGGCAATGGTGCCCAAATCCACATATTCCAGCTCGCTGCCTGCGGGCACGCCACGAGCCAGTCGGGTCACTTTCAAGCCTTGCTGGCGGATCATCTCCGAGATCACATGGGCCGTGGCCTCACCCTCGGCCGTGAAGTTGGTGGCCAAAATCACCTCGGTCAGCACCCCATCGGCCACACGCTGCTTGAGCTTGGCCAGACCAATGTCGTGCGGGCCAATGCCATCCAAAGGGCTGAGTTTGCCCATAAGCACAAAATACAAACCCCGATACGTGCCAGTGCGCTCAATGGCCGATTGGTCTGCGGGGGTCTCGATCACGCACAACAGCGTGCGGTCGCGCGTCATGTCCAGGCAGGTGTCACACAACTCGGCTTCGGTGAAGGTGTGGCAACAGGCGCAATGCCGAATTTTCTCGACGGCATTGCCCAAAGCAGCGGCCAACTGCCGTGCCGTGGCCCGGTCGTTTTGCAACAGCTGAAAAGCCATGCGTTGAGCCGACTTGATGCCCACCCCCGGCAAGCCCTTGAGGGCCTGGACCAAAGTGGCAAGCGCGTGGGTATCGGCCATATCGAGCGGTCAGTCGATCAGAAAGGCAACTTCATGCCGGGCGGCAAACCGGCGGTCAGCTTGCCCATTTTTTGTTGTGAGACTTCTTCAGCCATGCGCACAGCGTCGTTGAAAGCCGCTGCCACCAGGTCTTCCAGCATGTCTTTGTCATCGGCCAGCAGACTGGGGTCGATGGTCACGCGACGCACGCTGTGCTTGCAGGTCATCAGCACCTTGACCATGCCCGAGCCAGATTGGCCTTCCACCTCGACAAAAGCCAGTTCGTCCTGGGCTTTTTTAAGGTTGTCCTGCATGGCTTGGGCTTGTTTCATCAAGCCGGCGAGTTGTCCTTTGTTGAACATGGGGGTTTCCTTTAAGGGGGATATGAAAAGTGTTGCGGGAAAATCAAATCAGCTGAATGCTGCCGGGCACAATGCGTGCGCCAAAGTCGCGCACCATGGCCTGCACCAGCGGGTCGCTCTGGATCAGTTCCTGGGCGGCCACCATTTTGGCAGCTGCCAGCACGGCCAGACGCTTGGCAGGGCTGTCAGTGACAGGACCGATTTCAATGTGCAATTTGACATCGCCATGCCCTGCGGCCAGCAAAGCGGCTTGCAAACGCTCCCGGCTTGCCGCATGGTTAAGGGTCTCACGCTCTACGCGCAAGTGCCATTGCTCCGCATCGCGGGCCAGCAATTGAGACTGCAAAGCCAACTCGCGCACCAAGGCAGTGATGGCCTCTTGCGCCATCAGTCCTTGCACCGCCTCGAGCCAGACACTGCCTTCAGGGGTCGTCTCCACAGCGGCAGGCGTGGTTTGCCGAGGGATGTCCACCCGAGCCGAAGGCTCGGAAGCCTCGCGCACCGGCAAAGACCGCAACGCTGGGGCAGGAGCCTCAGTGTGTCCGGATGCCGCAGCGTGTGAACCTTGATCGGCGTAGTCGGTCGTGTCGGGCCAGTCCTCCCAAGGCGGTGGTTCAGCCATGGGATGGCGGTCGGTCATCTGGGCGGCTGCCGCCATCGGCTTGTCCATGCGGTCTGGCTTTGCTGCTGGCGACATGCCAACCGCCTCTGGCTGCTTTGGCGCCATGGCTGGCAAAACGACAGGGCCCGCTGCGGGGGCAGTTACAAGAGGCGCAGTTACAAGGGCGGCAACAGGTGCAACGACCGTGGTCAGCCCTGGCGATGGCGTTTCAGTTACTGACGGGGTGTTGATTCGCGGGCTTTTTTTTTCAGCCAATCCCGCCTGGGGTTTGAAAGCCAGCAAGCGCAGCAATACCATGGTCAGCGCCGCGTATTCGTCCGGGGCCAAGCCCAACTCGGTGCGACCGTGCAGGCACAGGCTATACAACAGCTGGGTTTCTTCGGCTGGCATGGCTTGGGCCAGTTCGGCCAAACCTTGGGTATCGGGGTCATCGCCGTCTTGCGCCATGCTGGGCACCATCTGCATGACCGCCATGCGTTGCAGCAGCATGGCCATGTCTTCCAGGGTGGCTGCAGCCGAAACGCCTTGCAAGCGCAGAGCATTGACCTGGCCCACCACGGCAGCACCGTCGCCATCGGTCAGCGCACGGATCATGTGCAGCACATGGCTGCGGTCCACGCTGCCCAGCATTTGCCGCACACCGGCTTCTTGCACCAAGCCATTGCCGAAGGCAATCGCCTGATCGGTCAGGCTCAAAGCATCGCGCATGGAGCCTCGGGCTGCACGGGCCAGCAGACGCAACGCCAAAGGCTCGGCAGGCAATTGCTCTGCAGCCAGCACCTGCGTCAGGTGTTCAAACACGGTCTCAGGGGCCATCGGGCGCAGGTTGAATTGCAAACAACGCGACAGCACCGTGACAGGCACTTTTTGCGGGTCGGTTGTGGCCAATACAAACTTCAAATACTCAGGCGGCTCTTCCAGCGTCTTCAACATCGCATTGAACGCGGTGTTGGTCAACATGTGGACCTCGTCGATCATGAAGACCTTGAAGCGCCCTTGCACGGGTTTGTAGACCGCCTGCTCCAGCAGGCTCTGCACCTCGTCCACACCCCGGTTAGAGGCTGCGTCCAGCTCGGTGTAATCCACAAAACGACCCGCGTCGATGTCGCGGCAGGCCTGGCAAACACCGCAGGGCTCGGCGGTGATGCCGCCCTGCCCGTCCGCACCCTGGCAGTTGAGAGACTTGGCCAAAATGCGCGACACGGTGGTCTTGCCCACCCCCCGAGTGCCCGTGAACAAGTAGGCATGGTGCAGGCGCTGCTGCACCAAAGCATTGGTCAGGGCCTGAACCACGTGCTCTGGCCCCACCATTTCGGTGAAATTGCGAGGGCGGTATTTGCGCGCGAGAACAAGGTAAGACATGGGCCTGATTCTATCGGGCTGACGAGGCACTATTTGGGGCTTGTTTTGGCAAGTCGCGTGAATCGGTCAAGCCCGCAGCTTGGCCTTGTGGAAAACAGGAAAAAACGGCCAAAGACAAAAAAGCACCAGCAAGCTCGCCTACAATGGATCCCGACGGGCCTTCCCGCATGGTGAAGCGGCCAACCGGGTCAGGTGGGGAACCAAGCAGCCCTAACTGTGGAGCCAGTGCCGGGGTCAAGGCTCGTCAACTTACATTTATTCGGGCGATTTCAAGGACTTTCAGCGCGACAAGTCTTGCAAACAAGCCCTTTTTTGCTGTCACCTCAGCAAAAAACCAAAGCCAGCATCGCCGCATCGTCTGCCACATTGAGCATGACGTAGCCGGCAAAACGGCAGCTCATCAGGTAAAGGCGTTCAGTCCAAAAGTGCCATTGCATGGCGGCTATTGTCACCAATATCTTGCCGTCCGCCGATACTGTCGACACCACCGATTCGAAAGTGGGTCAACAAAGAATCAGGCCATGCGACGGCGCAGCGCTGGAAAAGGCAAAGATTTGACTTTGGCCGCGGTCACCAGTTGAGGGGCAGCCGGGGCAGCGCGCAGCAACTCAGACACCAAGTGATCGGCGTTTTTGTGAGCCCCATTTCGGTTGGTCTCAAAGGTCAAGCGCGTCTGATTCGCCATTTGAGCCACAAAATTTTGGGGGTAATCGCGAACATTGAAACCACGCAATGCCATCACTTTCATGAAGGCGTTGGCGGCCTCTTCAACGGCACGCAGGTATTCCTGGGAAGCTTCTGGCGTCATGTAGACCTCGTTAAGGATGAAGTTACTCACAGAACAACAACGCAGCACATGACCTCTTGGAATACACCATTTGTGTTGAATTGTTACAAATTCGTCAAAATACCCAAACCTGCACGGTAGCCGCTCGCCAAACAAGCGGTCAACAAATAGCCGCCCGTCGGGGCTTCCCAGTCCAGCATCTCGCCAGCGCAGTACACACCAGGTCTTTGGGTCAGCATCAACTCAGGTGTCAATCCTGCCAAATCGACCCCACCCGCCGTGCTGATGGCTTCTTCCACCGGCCTGGCGCTTTTAAGAGGGACAGGCAAGCCCTTTAAGCTGAGCGCCAAAGCCTCCGGGTTGGCGATGGTTTCAGGCGAACAAAGCTCATACAAAAGCCCCAGCTTCACGCCATCAATGCCCAAGCGGCTTTTGAGATGACTGGACAAACTGCGGCTACCGCGCGGCCAGCGCACCTCTGAACGGACCTGATCCAGCGATTTATCGGGCAACAAATCCAGCACCAATTGCGCAGGCCCTTGGGCCAGGTCATCGCGCAACCAAGCCGATGCAGCGTAAATCAGGCTGCCTTCCACCCCGGTGTCGGTGACGACAAACTCGCCTTTGCGCTCAAATCGGGCTTCGCCCTCCGGCTGACCCTGCGGGCCCACAGCGGCCTCAACCCTGAGTGCGACCGACTTGAGCGGGTGGCCCGCATAGCGGCTGCGAAAGTGTTCAGTCCAACCCTGGCCTTCCCGGCCCAAAACATCAAACCCGCAATTGGCAGGCTTCAGTGGGGTGATGGGCACATGCTGTTCGGCCAGCAGCGGCACCCAGGCGCCATCGGAACCCAGGCGCGGCCAACTGGCGCCCCCCAAGGCCAGCAAGGTCGCGCGGGCATGAACACGCGTCACGCCCACTTGACCTGTGGGCTGAAAAACCAGATGTTCTCCTACCCAGCCTTGCCAGCGGTGGCGCATGTGAAATTGCACCGGCACGCCTGAAGCCGGATGCCGCAAACGATGCAACCAAGCCCTGAGCAAAGGCGCTGCCTTCATTTCCTCGGGGAACACCCGACCTGAAGTGCCCACAAAAGTGTCCACCCCCAGGCCCTTGGCCCAATCACGAACGGCTTGAGCATCCATCTGGTCAAGCCATTGGCCTGCTTGGATTTGCTGATTGCCATAACGGGTGCGAAACAACTCCGGCGCCTCGGCATGGGTGAGGTTCAAGCCCCCCTTGCCGGCCAACAAAAATTTACGGCCAACAGACGGCATGGCGTCGAACAAGTGAACAGAAACGCCCGCCTGCGACAACACCTCTGCGGCCATCAGTCCGGCGGGGCCACCGCCCACAATGGCCACCTGGGCCTCGAGCTCGGGAAAATCGGACGAAGCGGAGGAAGCAGCAGCAGAGGAAGTCATGAATTTATGTGATGGCAACGCCTGCGCGACAGGCGAGCGCGTTGGGATTCTGTCAAAATAGCCGCAACTTTAGCCGCATCTTCAATGTTCACAAGGAAAAGGCCATGGCCAGCGATCTGATCAAACACATTACCGACGCCACTTTCGAAGCCGACGTTCTCCAGTCGAGCCAACCCGTGGTGGTCGACTTCTGGGCTGAATGGTGCGGCCCTTGCAAAATGATTGCACCCATTTTGGACGAAGTGGCGGGCACCTACGAAGGCAAGCTGCAGATCACCAAGATGAACGTGGACGACAACCGCGACATTCCCGCCAAGTTCGGTATCCGCGGCATCCCGACCCTGATGATCTTCAAAGATGGTCAATTGGCCGCCACCAAAGTGGGTGCCATGAGCAAGTCACAATTGACCGCTTTCATCGACCAGCAATTGGCTTGATGTCGACTTGGGCCTGACTGACTCAGGCCAAGCCTCCAGAACCGGGCCCCAATGGCCCGGTTTTTTGTTTTTTGGCCTACTTCAAAACCTGTCATAATTTCCGCAAGGCAACCCGAACAGGGACCAGCGCCTTGATTGCCGGAAGCACCAGCCCCCAACCCCGGGCGGCAACCGGTTCTGAACATTTCCACCCGCTTATCTGAAAACGGTCCCCGACGGACCGATTCGCCACAGGCCAAATCCATGCATTTGAATGAACTCAAGGCACTTCATGTGTCCGAACTCCTGAAGCAAGCCGACACACTCGAAATCGAGAACACCGGTCGCATGCGCAAACAGGAGCTGATGTTTGCCATCATCAAAAAGCGCGCCAAAGCGGGCGAACAGGTGTTTGCCGACGGCGTGCTCGAAATTTTGCCCGACGGCTTTGGTTTTTTGCGCAGCCCCGACTCGAGCTACACGGCCAGCACCGACGACATCTACATCAGCCCCAGCCAGGTGCGCCGCTTCAATCTGCACACCGGCGACATGATCGAAGGCGAAGTGCGTATCCCCAAAGATGGCGAACGCTACTTTGCCTTGACCAAGCTGGACCAAGTCAACGGTGATCTGCCGGAAAACAACAAACACAAGGTCATGTTCGAGAACTTGACGCCCCTGTTCCCCAAAGAGCAGATGCGTCTGGAGCGCGACATCAAAGGTGAAGAAAACATCACCAGCCGCGTGATTGACATCATTGCCCCCATCGGCCGCGGCCAACGCGCCCTGATCGTGGCGCAGCCCAAGTCGGGCAAGACCGTGATGATGCAGCAGATCGCGCACGCCATCACCGCCAACTACCCCGATGTGCATTTGATGGTGTTGCTGGTCGACGAGCGCCCAGAAGAAGTGACCGAGATGCAGCGCAGCGTGCGCGGCGAAGTCATCTCCTCCACCTTCGATGAACCCGCTTCGCGTCATGTGCACGTCGCCGAAATGGTGATCGAACGTGCCAAGCGCCTGGTTGAGCTGAAAAAAGACGTGGTCATCTTGCTGGATTCGATCACCCGACTGGCCCGCGCCTACAACAACGTGGTGCCCTCGTCGGGCAAAGTGCTGTCTGGCGGCGTAGACGCCAACGCCCTGCAGCGCCCCAAGCGCTTCTTTGGCGCGGCCCGCAATGTGGAAGAAGGCGGCAGCCTGACCATCATTGCCACCGCCTTGGTCGACACCGGCAGCCGCATGGACGAAGTGATCTTTGAAGAATTCAAGGGCACGGGCAACTGCGAAATCCACCTCGAGCGCCGTTTGTACGAAAAACGCGTATTCCCCGCCATCAACCTCAACCGCAGTGGCACACGCCGTGAAGAACTGCTGTTGCAGCCCGAAGTGCTGCAAAAAACCCGCATCTTGCGTCAATTCATGTACAACATGGACGAAATCGAAGCCATGGAAATGGTCTTGAAGAGCATGAAAGCGACAAAGAACAACTCTGAGTTCTTTGACATGATGCGACGCGGCGGCTGATGCCCTATAATCGACAGGTTTTGCGGAAAGTGCACTCAGATAGGCTGAAGTGTGGCTACCGTAGCGAAAATAAAAGGATTTCCCCATGAAAGACGGCATTCACCCCAACTACCGTGAAATTTGCTTCCAGGACATGTCCAATGGTTTCAAGTTCGTGACTCGCTCATGCGCTAACACCAAAGAAATGATCAAAATGGAAGACGGTCGCGAGTTGCCTTTGTACAAGCTGGACACGACCAGCGAGTCGCACCCCTTCTACACCGGCACACAAAAGTCGGTCGACAACATGGGTGGCCGCGTGGAGAAATTCCGCAACCGCTTCGGCAAGACCACCACCATCGCCAAGTAATTCATTCTTGGTGTACCGAAAAGGGCAGCCCGGGCAACCGGCCTGCCCTTTTTGTATGGTGGAAGTACGCTGGAAAGTAGGCTGCGAAGCCCGTGGGCTGGCCAAAGCCGCCGACGCACGCTTTGCAAAGACAATCCCATGCCTGGCCCAGACCAGACCTGACCTGACCTGACCTGACCTGACCTGACCTGACCTGATATCTTAGATCCTGTGAACTTCCCTACCCCCGCCATCGTGGCACAAAGTGCCGTGCGCAGGCTGCCGCGTGTGGCCTTGCTTTTGTTGTGCGCGGCCTATGTGTTGCCTGGCTTTTGGGGCCGATCGCTTTGGAAAGCGCAAGACATTGAAGCCTTCGGCTACATGCTGCAGCTGGCGCAACCTGCAGCAGGCGAAGCCATCAGCTGGCTCAAACCCACGCTGCTGGGCAGCACCGACAGCAACCTGGCCTTGTTGCCCTATTGGTTGGGTGCCGCCTTCATTCGACTGGCACCCGCAGGCTTCGAAGACCTCTTTGCCCGATTGCCATTTATCGGCATGCTGATCGCCACACTGACCGCCACTTGGTACGCGGTGTATGCACTGACGCGCCACCCCGCAGCACAGCCGGTGGCCTTTGCGTTTGGCGGCGAGGCCAAACCAGCGGACTACGCCCGCGCCATGGCCGATGGGGGTTTGCTGGCGCTGTTGGCTTGCCTGGGCCTGGCCCGGCTTGCACACGAAACCACGCCCGCGCTCAGTCAGCTGTGCTTTGGGGCTTTGTTGTTTTTCGGCTTGGCAACTTGGGCCCGCCACCGCATTCAGAGTGCCGCCGCAGTGGCCATCGGCATGCTGGGCCTGACCTTGTCTGGCGCGCCGACTTTGGCGCTGTGGCTGGGCATCGGTGGCTCGGTCATCTGCGCCAGTGCGCAAGCAGATCCGGCACAACGCCGTTTGAGCATGCTCGACTTGGGCCTGATGGCCCTCATTGGCCTGTTGTGCATCACCACCGCCGGAGCGCTGGATTTGTGGCGTTGGCGCGTTGTGCCTCACACCATGGTTGACGTGCACATTCTGGCCAAGTTGATCGCCTGGTTCACTTGGCCCGCCTGGCCTTTGGCCCTGTGGGCTTTGTGGCGCTGGCGCGGTCAGTTGTCACAGGGCTGGCGCTACCCGCACTTAGGTTTGCCGCTGTGGTTTGTGTTGGTGACGGTGGGCGCCACTTGGTTCACGGGCCTGTCTGACCGGGCGCTGCTGACCTCGCTCCCCGCCATTGCCGCTTTGGCAGCCTTGGCGCTGCCCACCCTCAAACGCAGTTTGGGCGCACTGATTGACTGGTTCACTTTGCTGTTTTTCAGTGTCTGCGCGCTCACCATTTGGGTGGTTTGGGTGGCCATGCAAACGGGCACCCCGGCCAGACCGGCGGCCAATGTGGCACGGCTGGCGCCCGAATTTATACCGTCGTTTTCAGTCGGTGCTTTTGCCGTTGCACTGACCGCCACGGTGGCATGGGCTGCACTGGTGAAGTGGCGCACGGGCTACCACCGTGCTGCCATCTGGAAGAGCCTGGTGTTGCCCGCAGGTGGCGCGGTGCTGTGTTGGCTGTTGCTGACCACTTTGTGGCTGCCCTTGCTCGACTACGCCCGCAGCTACGCGCCCTTGGTCCAAAAAATCACGCGCACCACCGGCCCCACCGCGTGCCTCCAGTACGCAGGCATCTCCAAAGCACAAGGCGCGGCGTTGATGTACCACGCCCCAGCTCGGCTCGTGCCCATGCAAACACCGCAGCCTGGCTGCGCCTGGCTGGTCATCGACAACGCCAACCGGTCTTTGCTGTCGGCCAAAATCAAGTCCTTGGGTTGGGAGGAAGTGGCGGCCATCAAGCGGCCCACCGACAAAGTTGAAACCCTGGTCATTTTTCGGCCAGCCACAACGCCCAGCACCCCTTCAGACCCGTCCGCGCGCTGAGCCATGTCCGAGCTGCGCATCATCGCCCGCCATGCAGGCACCGTGCTGGTGGGGCAACTGGCCGTGATGTCATTTGGCATCGCCGACACCTTGATCGCGGGCCGCTACAGCCCTCAGGCCTTGGCTGTTTTGTCCTTGGCCTCGTCCATTTACATCAGCATTTATGTGGCTTTGAACGGGCTGCTGCAAGCTTTGCTGCCTGTTTGGGCTGAGCTGCAAGGCGGTGGCCGCCAAGCCGAGGTAGGACGCTCGGTGCGGCAGGCACTCTACATTGCGGCAGGGGCTGCCGTGATCGGCATCAGCGGCTTGTGGTTTCCAGACCTTTGGCTGTCGGCCACCGAGGTGCCTGAGGCTCTGTGGCCCGATGTGCGGGCTTATTTGCGCATCCTGGCGCTGGCCTTGGTGCCCTCGCTGCTGTTTCGCATGTACAGCACCCTCAACCAAAGCCTGGGGCATCCACGCTTGGTGACCTGGCTGCAAGCGGGTGCCTTGTTGGTCAAGGTGCCGCTGTCGTTTGCATTGACTTTTGGCACTGCTGGTTTGGGCGGCATGGGGGTCGTGGGCTGTGCTTGGGCGACGCTGGTGGTCAACACCCTCATGCTGCTGGCAGGCCTGTGGCTGTTGCGCACGCAAGATATTTACCACCCCTACCGATTGTGGATACGCCCCGAACGACCAGACTGGCCCGTGATCCGGCGCTTTTTGGCACTGGGTGTGCCTGCCGGTTTGTCCATCATGGTCGAGGTGACTTCGTTCACATTGATGGCCTTGTTCATCGCACGTCTGGGCGCTGTGGCATTGGCCAGCCACCAAATTGCTGCCAGCCTGGCCGCAGTGCTCTACATGGTGCCTCTGGCCTTGGGCATTGCCAGCAGCGCACGCACAGGCTATTGGCTCGGGGCGGGGCAGGCACACAAGGCCCGCCGCGCGGCAGGCACAGGGATTGGTCTGGCCATTGGCGCGGCATTGTTAGGGGCGGCCCTCTTGTTCATGGGCCGCGAAGCGTTGGCCAACGCATTCAGCAACGATCCCAGCGTGGTGCAAGCGGCCACAGTCTGGCTGGCTTGGGTCGCCCTTTATCACTTGGCCGATGCCGTGCAAGCGGTGTGCGCCTATCTTTTGCGCTGTTACCGCATCACTGTTATGCCACTGGTGGTCTACACCGCACTGCTGTGGGGTGTGGGCTTGTACGGCGGCTATCGCTTGGCCTATCAAGGCGTCGATTGGGCGGGCTGGCCTCGGCGTGCCAGCGTGGACACATTCTGGATCACCAGCACGGCGGCACTGGCTTTGGTTTCGGTGCTTTTTGCGGCCATGGTCTGGCATGCATCTCGCCCCGCACCAAGCCGAACAGCCCCTGCCTGAATCAGGGGCATGACCCTCAGAAGTTGACAAGCCGGAGGCCATTCGCCCTCCAAGATGCGTTAAGGTGGAGGGTCAATTCACTTCGACACGAATCAAACCATGATCCTCGAACTCGCCGATATCCGCATCCACCCAGGCCAACAAGCTGCATTTGAACAAGCCATTGAACTGGGCCTGAACACCGTGGCCAGCAAAGCCAAAGGTTTTCAAGGTGGAAAAGTCAACCGCGGCATTGAAAGCCCTGAACGCTATGTGTTGCAAATCTTGTGGGACACGCTGGAAGACCACACCGTGGGTTTCCGTCAATCACCGCTGTTCACCGAGTGGCGTGCCATCGTCGGTCCATTCTTTGCCGCACCGCCTCACGTCGAACACTTCGAGTTGACCGCCAAGTCCCAATAAGTCCACCGGCCAAGGCAAGCCATCGTTGTCAAGGCGTCTCGTGACCTGCCACGAACCGTCTGAGCAAGTGCATGAACTGCGCTTGCTCATGCGCCGCAAGCGGCGACAGGATGTCGGCCTGAACCTGCGCCACATCGGCTTGCATGCCCGCCAATGCCTCCAAGCCCAGCGGTGTCAGCACAAGCAACTTGCGACGGCGGTCGACCTCATCAGCACGGCGCTCAACCCAGCCCTTGCTTTCCAAACGGCCAATCACCGACCCGGATGTGGCCGGATCAAACGCTACATGCTTGGCCAAAGTGATCTGGTCAATGCCAGGGGTATCGAGCAAGGCATTCAAGATCGCGAACTGAACAGGCGTGACATCGGCTGCGGCCAAATGCCTGTTAAAAACAGCCACAGAAATTTGGTGCGCCCGCCTGATCAAATGTCCCGGCGCGGCGTTCAAATCAAAGCTGGTGGTCATTTCTGGTTTTCTCCATGGATCGCAAGGGTTATCACCAATCGCTGTGCTGGCGCTGGCTCCTATAGTAAGCGCGCTTAGTAAATTTTTTGACCCACCTCTCACATCCTCCACTTTAGAAAGTGCTTCATGAGTTTTGTAGTCCCCCCAACGCCCACGGTCTCAGTGCCCGTCTTGGGCCATGCTGAACGCTTTCCAGTGCACCGCATTTATTGCGTCGGCCGCAATTACGAAGAACACGCCAAAGAGATGGGTTTCACCGGCCGCGAGCCGCCCTTCTTCTTTCTGAAGCCCACTGACAGCTTGGTCGTGGTCGAAAGCAGCCAGACCGGCCAAATGCCCTACCCCAGCCTGACACAGAACCTGCACCACGAGATCGAGTTGGTGGTGGCCATCGGCAAAGGCGGGCGCAACATTTTGGCGGCCGATGCGGCCCAGCACATCTACGGCTACGCCGTGGGTCTGGACATGACCCGCCGCGACTTGCAAAACGAGATGAAAAAACAAGGTCGCCCTTGGTGCATTGGCAAGGCTTTTGACCATTCGGCCCCCATCGGCCCCATCACGCCCATCGCGCAAGCTGGCGACGTGAACAACGCCGAGATCAGTCTGCTGGTCAACGGCACAGATCGCCAGCGCAGCAACGTGGCCAAACTGATCTGGAACGTGGCGGAAACCATCGAGCATTTGTCTGCCGCTTGGGAACTGCAAGCCGGCGACCTGATTTACACAGGCACACCAGAAGGGGTTGCTGCCGTGGTCTCTGGCGACATGCTGGTTGGCGAAGTGGCCGGTTTGGGTCAACTGAAAGTAGCCATCAAATAATGAACAAAAGTGCAAGAAACCTGAAATACTTGGCGTTTACCCTTATTTCCGCGCTAATTTCTTGCAACATAATTCACATTCGGTGCAATTAACCGACCCATCGGTTGGTTTTTAATCCATTAATACGCAAATCAAGGAGACCATCCCATGAAAAAGCTTTTGAAACACACCGCTCTGGCAGCAGGTCTTTTGGCTGTTGGTTTTGGCGTTCACGCCCAGACCATCACCCTGAAAGTTCACCACTTCTTAGGACCACAGTCCATCCAGCACACCACCATGATGGGTGACTGGTGCAAAAACATCGCGCGTGACTCCAAAGACCGCCTCAAGTGCGACATCTTTCCTGCGATGCAACTGGGCGGCACCCCTGTGCAGCTGTATGAACAAGCCCGTGACGGCGTGATCGATGTGGCTTGGACACTGCAAGCCTACACACCCAAGCTGGCTAAGCTGGAAGTGTTCGAGCTGCCCTTCATGATGACCAACGCCGAAGCCACCAGCCGTGCGGCTTGGGACTATGCCCAGAAATATGCTCAGGACGACTTCAAGGACGTCAAGATGCTGGCCGTTCACGTTCACGGTCCAGGCAACATTTACACCAAAAGCAAAGCCGTTAACACCATGGCCGACCTCAAGGGCCTGAAAGTGCGTGCCCCGACCCGCCAGGTCAACAAGATGGTCGCCATGATGGGCGCAACCCCCGTGGCCATGCCTGTGCCACAAGTGCCCGAAGCGCTGTCTAAAGGGGTGATTGATGGCGCGGTGATCCCTTACGAAGTGGCCCCCGGCCTGAAGGTCAACGAGTTGACCAACTTCACAGCCGAGACCGATCGCAGCTACAACGCGCTTTACACCACCGTGTTTGTGGTGCCCATGAACAAGGCCAAGTACGACTCGCTGCCAGCCGATCTGAAAGCGGTCATCGACAAGAACTCGGGCCGCGAGTTCTCGGCCTTCTTGGGCAAAACACAGGCCGGGCAAGACGTTCCCAGCAAGAAAGTGTTTGAAGCTTCTGCCAACCAGAAAATCAGCGTGATTCCCAAAGCCGAACTGGAAAAATGGAAAAAAGCCACTGACGCACTGGACGATGCATGGGTGGCAGAAATGACCGGCAAAGGTTTTGACGGCAAAGGCATGTTGCAAACGGCCACCGATATGATCAAGCAATATACGAAGTAAATTCGTGTCTCGGTTAACCTGAGCAGTCCCTGACGGTCTGCTCAGGTTTTTTTATGGCTTGCGGCTCCTTCGAACGGCCGAAATATCCTGCCGGTATGCAGCCTGATTTCGTTTTTATTTACCTTTTGCACACACCATGATGTTTTCAAACGCACTGGAGCGGGTTGCCCGTCTCTGCAGCATATTGGGCGGGTTGGTCATGACCGCTCTGATGATGATGACCTGCTACAGCCTGATCAGCCGCAACGTGTTCGACACGGCCCTCATTGGTGACTTCGAATTGACGGGCGTAGGCGCAGGTGCTGCCATCGCCCTGTTCATGCCTTTGTGCCAACTTAAACACGAAAACATCATCGTGGACTTTTTCACGGCCAACCGCAGTGCCGCCTTCAATTTCAGGCTCGACCGATTGGGTGATCTGCTGATGACGGTCATTTTTGCCTTGTTGGCCTGGCGCTGCACAGCCGCTGCCATCAACGCTGTTGACACGATGGGCGCGTCCATGTTGCTGGGCTTCCCTGACTGGATTGTCTTTACCAGCATGGCGATTCCATTTGCCATCACCGCACTGATCGCAGCCTCGCAGGCACTCTCCAAATTTGACAACAACAAGGCCGCAGCATGACCCCGATCACTTTGGCTTTGATGATTTTCGGCATCATGCTTTGCTTGATGATCATCCGCGTCCCTATCGCGGGGGCCATGTTCCTTGCAGGAACTGCCGGATTCATCCTTCAGACGGGCATCTCGCCTTTCTTGAACTTCCTGAACAACCTCGCTTTTGCCCGACTGGCCAACTATGACCTGTCAGTGATTCCCTTGTTCATCCTGATGGGCCACTTTGCCACTCAGGGTGGCATCAGCAAAGCCTTGTTTCAGTTTGCCGCAGCGGTCATGGGGCGCTTCAAGGGCGGTCTGGCTATGGGCGCTGTGCTGGCTTGCGGCGCATTTGGCGCCATTTGCGGCTCATCGGTGGCGACTGCCGCCACCATCACAGGCGTGGCCTTGCCAGAAATGAAGCGCCACGGTTACTCGGGTCGCTTGTCCACAGGTACATTGGCTGCAGGCGGCACGCTGGGCATTTTGATCCCACCATCGGTGCCGTTGGTGATTTATGCCATCCTGACCGAGCAAAATATCGCCAAACTGTTCGCTGCAGCGATGATGCCCGGCATCATCGCCATGGTCGGCTACATGATCGCCATCGCCATTTACGTGCGCGTGGTGCCTGGCCAAGCGCCTGACCAGGAAGAGCGCGAAAAATTGACCCTCGAGTCATTCAAAGGCATCTTGCCCATCGCCACCATCTTCATCATTGTGTTTGGCGGCATCTACGCAGGTTTCTTCACCCCCACCGAGGGCGCAGCCGTCGGCGCGGCATCCACCTTCTTGGCTGCTTTGCTCAAGCGGGAATTGACGTGGGACAAATTCCTGCATTGCTTCCACGCCACGGCCCTCAGCGCGGCCATGATCTTCATGATCTTCATGGGCGCTGACGTGATGAACGCCTCGCTGGCCCGCACCCAGGTGCCCGGCCAGTTGGCGGAACTGGTGGTGTCCATGAACTTGGCTCCGCTCATGGTGGTGTCGGGCATTTTGCTGTTGTACGTGGTGTTGGGCGCGGTGATGGACGAGCTGTCCATGCTGCTGCTGACCATCCCGATCTTCTTCCCGATCATCATGAAGCTCGACTTCGGCATGACCCCGGAACACACTGCGATCTGGTTCGGCATCATGGTGCTGATGACCGTGGGCTTTGGCATGCTGGCTCCGCCAGTGGGGCTGAACGTGTATGTTGTCAACGGCATGGCCAAAGACGTGCCGCTGAGCGAAAGCTACAAAGGCATCATGCCCTTCTTGATCAGCGACACCATCCGCACCTTGCTGTTGTTGTTCTTCCCCGGCATCTCGCTGTTCCTGATCCAATACCTGACCTGAGCCGGTTCACAACATGGCCCAGCCAAGCCTCCGGGGTTCTCGCCACGGGGGCTTTTTTTCTGGCCGAAATGGTTAGACTCTGGCACTGACCTGCGCCCCCTCCTCCTCACCCTCCGCCCTCACCCACTTCGAGCCCCTTTCATGATGTTTGACCGCACCATCCGTCATTGCCGCCAATGCGGTGCCCTCGTGGCCCGCCGCTTGCCTGACGACGGCGACACCAAGCTGCGGGCCATCTGCACCGCCTGCAACACAGTCCATTACGAAAACCCGCTCAATGTGGTGGGCACCGTGCCTTGGCTGGGCGACCAGGTCTTGCTGTGCAAGCGCAACATCGAGCCGCGCAAAGGCAAATGGACTCTGCCCGCAGGCTTCATGGAGTTGGGCGAATCCACCTCAGAGGGCGCGGCCCGCGAAACCACCGAAGAAGCCGGCGCGCAGTTCATCATGGAAGACCTGTTCACCGTGATGAGCGTGCCCCGCGTGGGCCAAGTGCACTTGTACTACCGCGCCCGCTTGACCAGCGATGTGTTCGATCCCGGCCACGAAACCATGGAAGCGCGGCTGTTCAAAGAGTCTGAAATTCCTTGGGATGATTTGGCGTTCAGAACCGTCAAAGAAACTTTGGAACACTACTTTGCCGACCGGCGTGCAGGCCAATTTGGCACACACGCCTTCGACATCGCCTGAGGCCCCTGCTCAAACATCGATGGCCGCAGCCGATCCGGCCTGCTTGCGCAATTCAAACTTCTGGATCTTGCCCGTGCTCGTCTTGGGCAACTCGCCAAACACCACCGCACGCGGCACCTTGAAGCCGGCCAAATACTGCTTGCAATGCGCCACGATCTGCTCGGGCGTGGTCTGCGCACCGGCTTTCAGCTCGACAAACGCACAAGGCGTCTCGCCCCAACGCGCATCGGCTTTGGCCACCACCGCAGCGGCCAGCACATCGGGGTGGCGGTAAAGCACATCTTCGACCTCGATCGATGAAATGTTCTCACCGCCCGAGATGATGATGTCCTTGCTGCGGTCCTTGATCTTGATGTAGCCATCCGGGTACTGCACCGCCAGGTCACCGCTGTGGAACCAGCCGCCCGCAAAAGCCTCTTGCGTGGCCTTGGGGTTCTTCAGATAACCCTTCATCGCGATATTGCCCCTGAACATGATCTCGCCCATGGTCTCGCCGTCTTGGGGCACCGGCAGCAAGGTGTCGGGGTTGAGCACACGCACGTCGCGCTCCAAGTGGTAACGCACGCCCTGGCGGGCATTCAGGCGGGCGCGCTCGCCAATGTCCAATGCATTCCAGTCATCGTGTTTGGCACACACCGTCGCAGGGCCATACACCTCGGTCAAGCCATACACATGGGTCAAATCAAAGCCCATTTCTTCCATGCCCTCGATCATCGAAGCTGGAGGCGCTGCACCCGCGACCATCGCCTTGACGCCCGAGGGCAAGCCTAGCTTCATCGCTGCCGGTGCGTTGACCAGCAAGCCATGCACGATGGGCGCACCGCAGTAATGGGTCACGCCTTGCTGGCGAATGGCGTCCAAAATCGCCTGTGCATCGACCCGGCGCAAACACACATTCACCCCCGCACGCGCCGCCACTGTCCACGGAAAGCACCAGCCATTGCAGTGGAACATCGGCAGCGTCCACAAATACACCGCATGCTTGGGCATGTCCCATTCCAAAATATTGGAGATCGCATTCGTGGCCGCCCCTCGGTGGTGGTACACCACGCCCTTGGGGTTGCCGGTGGTGCCGCTGGTGTAGTTCAGGGCAATCGCATCCCACTCGTTGGCGGGCAGGCTCCAGGCAAACGCCGCATCGCCACTGGCCACCAACGCCTCGTAGCCGATCGAGCCCAGTTTTTCAGACGGGCCGGTGTACAGCGCATCCTCTACATCCACCACCCACAAAGGCTTGGCGGACTGGCGCAGGGCCAACGCTTTTTTCATCACCCCCGAAAACTCCGGGTCCACGATCACCGCCTTGGCTTCGCCGTGGTCCAACATGAAGGCGATGGTTTCCGGGTCCAAGCGGGTGTTGAGGGCATTGAGCACCGCCCCCGCCATGGGCACGCCAAAATGCGCCTCTACCATGGGCGGGGTGTTGGGCAACATCACCGCCACCGTGTCGTTTTTGCCAATGCCCGCCTGCACCAAGGCACTGGCCAACTGGCGGCAACGCCGGTAAGTGGTGGCCCAGTCCTGCCGCACATCACCGTGCACGATGGCCAAGCGCTGGGGATAGACCTCGGCTGTGCGCTCGATGAATGCCAGCGGCGACATCGGGGCGTGGTTGGCCGGGTTGGGGGGCAAATCCTGGTCAAAGATGCTGATGGCGCTGGGGTTCATGGCGAATTCCTGAGTCATGTTGCGATTTGATTGGAATCAGTTTGCCTGACCTGGGACTGAAATCCATGCTGGTTTGCCCCGAAAAGGACCCGTCTTATCGGCGAAAATAGCCCGATGGCCATCCCCCAGTCTTTCATCCAGGAGTTGCTGTCCCGCGTCGACGTGGTCGACATCGTGGGCAAATACGTGCAACTCAAGAAAGGCGGCGCCAACTTCATGGGCCTGTGCCCCTTTCACGGCGAAAAATCGCCCAGCTTCAGCGTCAGCCCCACCAAGCAGTTTTTCCACTGCTTTGGCTGCGGCAAAAACGGCAACGCCATCGGCTTTCTGATGGAGCACGCCGGCATGACCTTCATCGAAGCGGTGAAAGACCTGGCCCAGCAAACGGGCATGGTCGTGCCCGAAGAGCAGCAATCGCCCGAAGACCGCGCCAAAGCCGCCGCGCAAAAAGCCAAGCAAGACAGCCTGAGCGACGTGCTCGAAAAAGCGGGCAGCGCCTACCGCGAAGAACTCAAATCCACGCCCCGCGCCATCGAATACCTCAAAGGCCGTGGCCTATCGGGCCAAATTGCCAAGCGCTTTGGCCTGGGCTATGCGCCCGAAGGCTGGCGTTCGCTGGCCAGCATCTTCCCCAAATACGACGACCCGCTCTTGGCCGAATCGGGCTTGGTCATCGTCAACGAAGAAGACGACAAGCGCTATGACCGCTTTCGCGACCGCATCATGTTCCCGATCCGCAACATCAAAGGTGAGTGCATCGGCTTTGGTGGGCGAGTGATCGGCTCGGGCACACCCAAGTATTTGAACTCGCCCGAAACCCCGGTGTTCCACAAAGGCCGTGAGCTGTATGGCCTGTACGAAGCCCGCGAAGCCCTGCACAACGCGGGCTACGTGCTGGTGACCGAAGGCTATATGGACGTGGTGGCGCTGGCCCAGCTGGGCTTTGCCAACGCTGTGGCCACCTTGGGCACGGCCTGCACACCCGACCATGTGCAAAAACTGTTTCGTTTCACCGATGCGGTGGTCTTCAGCTTTGACGGTGATGGCGCAGGCCGCCGTGCCGCACGCAAGGCGCTGGACGGCGCTTTGCCCTACGCCACCGATGTGCGCAGCATCAAGTTCTTGTTTTTGCCCGCCGAGCATGACCCCGACAGCTATGTGCGCGAATTTGGCCAAGAGGCTTTTGCCGAGCAGATCAAGCTGGCCATGCCGCTGTCGCGCTTTTTGATCGAAGCGGCCAGTGCCGACTGCGACTTGCAAACCGCCGAAGGCCGCGCCCGCCTGTCCAGCCAAGCACGCCCCCTGTGGCAACTCTTGCCCGACGGCGCACTCAAGCAACAACTGCTGTCCGAGCTGGCGCAATTGATTCAGCTCGAAACCGCCGGACTCGAAAAACTCTGGGGCCAGCAAGCGGCCAGTGAGCAACGCTTTGCACCCGCAGGCCGCAGCCCCAACGCGCCTGCGCCCTCGCCCATGCAAGCGGCCAATGCTGCCTTCAGCCAAGCCGCCAGCGCAGGGGCGGACCCACAACACTTTGAGCCGCAATACGGCGAGCCCCCGGCCTGGGCGGGCGACAGCGGTTATGGACAAACCAACGCACCCGGCGGTGGTTATGCAGGCGGTGCCTATTCAAACGGTGGGACTGGTGGTTACGGCGGTGGCAGCTCATACGGCAACTCAGGCCAGCGCAAGACTTCAAACTGGACGCCCAACAGCAAATTCGGCAACAGCCGGTACAAGCGCGACCAAGCCCCTGTGTACACCGGACCTCGCACAGTGCCCGCGAGTCGGGCCGACCATGCTGTCCGCTTGCTGCTGGGTAATATGGCCTTGTGGGAAACGCTGGCCAGCGAAGACCACGCCATGCTCTGCGCTTTGCCGGCGCCCCACGGCCCTTTGTTTGCTTGGCTGGAGTCGCAGTTTCACGAACAAGGGGCTTTGGGATGGTCCGCCTTGCAAAGCGAAATGCAAGGCCTGACTTTTGCAGAAGATGCCAAACGCTGGATGGCCCAAGAAAACCTGGGCAACACGTCAGGCCAAGACCCTGCAGCCCCGCCCGACCCCCAAGAAGCCCGACAAGAGCTGCGCCGTCTGCTCACCATGTTGATGATCGACCGGCTCAAGCAGCTCGAAACCGAAGCCCTGAGCCAAGCCAGCACCGGGCAAGACCCAGAAGCCCAACAACGCTGGCGCAGCCTGCACGAACGGCGCAAAGAGCTGATGGCCGCAGCGGCTGCACTGCAAGCAGCCCAATAAAAAACGAGCTCAGGTCGAAATCACTTGTCCAATAGCTGGTTGAGCTTGTCGGCCTCGAAGGTTTCGCGGGTGGCCGCGTCACCCGGCATTTGCGCTGGCTGCTGGGCGCACAACTGCTCGAGCGCTTTCCAGATCATGGCGATCTGGTGCTCTTGGCCGGCTGCATTGTCAATCAAGCCGCGCAGGGCCTGGCTCACCGGGTCATCGTCTTGGGTGATGCCATAGGCACTGAACTTGCGCTCGGTGCCCGACACATCGGCACTTTCACCCGCCTTGGACGGGATGATGCGGGCCGGAATGCCCACCGCCGTGGCCCCGGCAGGCACCGGCTTGATGACCACAGCATTGCTGCCGATCTTGGCCCCGTCGCCCACCTCAAAGCCGCCCAGCACCTTGGCCCCGGCACTGACCACCACATCGCGGCCCAGCGTCGGGTGGCGTTTGGCCCCTTTGTAAAGCGATGTACCGCCCAAGGTCACGCCCTGGTAAATCGTGCAGCCGTCGCCAATCTCGGCGGTTTCGCCCACCACCACACCCATGGCGTGGTCAAAGAAAACGCGTTCACCGATCTTGGCGCCGGGGTGGATTTCGATACCCGTCAACCCCCGCGACACATGAGAAATGAAGCGGCCCAGCCACTTGAAGCCGTGGTTCCAGCACCAGTGCGCGCGGCGGTGCAGCACCAAGGCGTGCAGCCCCGGATAACAGGTCAGCACCTCCCAAGCGGTGCGGGCAGCGGGGTCCCGGTCAAGGATGCATTGGATGTCGGAGCGAAGGCGAGAAAACATAGGCACTGAGTCTATCGCTTGGTCGGGCTTTTAGATTCAGCGCTTTGGATCATGGCCTTGGCCACCCCGCGCAATATGTGGATTTCTTCCGGGCTCAGATCAGCGCGGTTGAACAATTGGTTCAAACGTGGCATGAGCTTTTTGGGCGCGGCGGGGTCCAGAAAGCCAATGTCGGTCAGCGCCTGTTCAAAGTGTGTCAGCATGCCCGCGACCTGCTGGGCATCCGCCTTATCGGCGGGTGCCACGGCGTCTTGCACCGGGAATCCGCCCAAAGCCACACGCCAGTCGTAAGCAATGACCTGAATGGCCGAACCCAAATTGAGCGAGCCAAACTGCGGATTCGTGGGAATCGACAGCGCCACATGGCAACGGTAAACGTCTTCGTTTTTCATACCAAAGCGCTCAGAGCCAAACAAAAATGCCACGCACTGCTCGGGCGCACCGGGTTTCGTCAGCTCGGCAAAGTGCTCGCGCGGCGAACGTGTGGGTGGACCAAAATCGCGCGGCGTCATGGCGGTAGCGCACAGGTGGGTCACGCCATCCAGCGCTTCGTCCAGTGTGTCGACCACCCGGGCCTTGGCCAGCACATCATTGGCCCCGCTGGCCCGCTGAATGGTTTCTTCTTTGCGCAGCACATTGGGCCAACGCGGTGCCACCAGCACCAGCTCGTCAAAACCCATGACCTTCAGGGCAC
>Ga0208916_10000121_pt1 | contig 36912 bp, 57 predicted proteins | sample DEB19_08_DNA_5_FD_184523 | JGI IMG/M metagenome (GOLD analysis project Ga0208916, IMG submission 184523) | Aqueous microbial communities from the Delaware River and Bay under freshwater to marine salinity gradient to study organic matter... | ecosystem: Environmental > Aquatic > Marine >... | reverse complement strand
GTGGAAACGACTCTCGAATATCAGGCAAATACAGTAGTCAAATAATTAGGTTATACGTCTGACCACCGAGCCTGCTTGGATGCGTTATACGCAGCACTAACTGGCTTTAGATTTGAGAAGTGAAATGCTGACTTAGCTTGATCTGGGTTGAGTAGATCAAAATGCTTTAATGGTATTTTGTGATCCATCTGCCATCCCGGCCCATAGTTATCCCAATTCATCCAAGGCTCAAACTGGCTCTCAATATGTCTTTTCAAAAAAGCTGAAGAACAACCAATAAACTCGTTGAAACCTTCTGTAACTATTACGCCTTTAATCTTTTTCATTACCTTCCAAAACCTAGACCTTGCGTTCATTTTAAGACGCAAACCTGGGTCTGTCCTTCTTTTCTTGCGATACTCTGAACACCAAGCTTTTGTTTTTTCTTTATTCAGGTTTCTGTGTAGTCGTCTTTTCTCAACTGATCGTCGCCTAAAAATAGCGTCGTTTTGCCATCTTTCTTTCTTCTTTTGATTATATGCTTTTCTGTATAAAGCTCTGTTATTTAATAATCTTAGGGCTTTTTGCTTCCTCCTTACGCTTAGCCAGCTACATAAATGCAGAGGCGTGTCTAACCAGGCACCCTTCTTTTCATACATCGAAATGTTTGTGCTTTTGACAGATTGCCTTTGCAGCCCACCAATCATCATCCACTTACATTCTAAAACTATATCTCTTATTAAAAAGCCACAAGGTGACACCTTGTACTGTCCTCCGCCTTTTTTTAGTATTTTAGAACCAGCTATTTCATCTTGAAAATCTTTTGATATATTTAGAAAAAACCCATAATCGTTTCCAGTCGCATCACGATCTATTCTGTTAAGAAGCCTAATCTCTGCCTCATCGGCATTTGGGTGTTCCGATATGAAGCTTTGCCACTTTTGTGTATTTAAGTCTTGGTGGTAATGAGCAGTTCTTGGGTGGCAGTTGTTTAGTTTAGAAAACTTCCAGACACGCCAATTCGGGGGTTTCGGCATGCCATATTGGCGCTGTCAACTATAACCATTTGACAGGTTATGTATGGTTATGACCCAGACAGAACTTGCTAAAGAGTGGGGCGTATCACAGCCCTATGTGGCGAAGCTTGTTAAAAGAGGCATGCCCTTAACAAGTAAAGAGGATGCAGAAACATGGCGACTTGAAGCAAAGCAACGCCCGTCCAAAAGCGTAATCGTTGAATCACCAGAACCCGTTGCAACAACCCCAATTCCAGACTTTGCGAAAGTAGCAGGAGTCGAGCTTGTGGATGAGGTTAAAAGGTTGGCTCAGTTGGCCTCTCAAATATCGGGTAAAATCGACATAACAAAGCCAGGGGAAAGATCGTCGCTTATTTCGGACTACACAAAAGTAATTGATCAACTGCGAAAGCTAAGGTCAGACCGTCCAGATATTGAAGAAAAGGAGGGCACGATGGTGCCAGTAGATGAGGCCGACAAGGTGCTGGCCGCAAGGGATAACGCACTTGTGCCACTACTCAAAGGAATGGCAAAGCGGTTGGCTCCGATCTGCGCTAACAGGCCGGCGGTTGAAGTGGAGGCAGAGGTGGAAAATGAAGTCGGGCAGATCATGCGCCAGGTTGAGGCAGCTCTGTGACGAAGGCTCAAGAGGAGCTACGCCGACGAGCACGCATACGCTGGCACTACGAAAAGCCGCCAGGGGTGATTGAGTGGGCGGAGCGAAACATCCAGCTAGACAGCAGGCTGACGGCTCGGCCGGGTTTATACAACACAACGTGGACGCCTTACGTCCGTGGCGTGCTGGAAGCACTGGCCGATCCGGGCGTTCACACCGTCACCCTTTGCTGGGGATCCCAGACAGGCAAGACGCTGACGCTCGCCATCTGGCTGGCTTATAGAATTGCGAACGATCCTGCGCCCGCGTTGCTGGTTATGCCAAACGCGGATCTGGCTAGGTCGTATAGTGAGACGCGACTGACTCCGATCTTTGAGAAGTGCAAACCAGTAAAGCGACTATTCCCGCAGGATCTGGACGACCTAAAGATCCTAGAGATGCAGTTTGCGACGATGACGCTTTCTCTGGTTGGCAGTAACAGTCCGGCCAATCTTAGTTCACGCCCAATCTGCATCGCCGTGCTGGACGAGCTGGATTCTTTTGCAGCTCCATCCGAAAAGGATGCGGCCGCTTACTCCCTAGCGTTGGAACGGACAAAGGCGTTCCCGCAACGTAAGCACGTACTGACTTCGACTCCGACGCTCAACACCGGCGACATCTGGATCAACTACCAAGCCGGGACGCAGGAAACTTTCCATGTGCCTTGCCATGCTTGCGGAGAGTTTCAGGCGATGGAGTTCGGGCAGATACGATGGGATGAAACGGCACGATCGGAGGATGGGAAATGGGATATGCGAAAGGTGACCGAAACTGCCTCCTACTACTGCACTAAGTGCGACGCACCGTGGAGTGAACGCAATCGCCGACAGTCGATCGAGCAGGGTAAGTGGGTGGCGGCAAACGCAAGCTCGGAGGTTGGCCGTCGATCGTTCCGCCTTCCTAGCTGGTATTCGCCGACGATCACGTTCGCTGATTGCGCCAAGAAGTTCCTGACGGAAAAGCATTATCTGCACGGGTTGCAAGGATGGGTGAACGGATGGAGCGCGATGCCCTGGGAAGATCAGTTCGACGACAACGAGCTGAACAACATCCCGCCCGGAGCCTTTGCCAAAAAGCAGGAGTGGGAAACGGATCACATTAAGCTGGCTGCAATCGACAGGCAGATCGACGAGTTTTGGTTTGTGGTTCGTGCGTTTGCCAGGGATGGATCGAGCAGACTGATTGAGGAAGGCCGCCGACGAACGATCGAGGACATCGCACAAACACTGGCCGAGCTAGGCGTCAAAAACATTCACACCTGTATTGATTCAGGTTATGAGGCTCACGACACATATAGATTGGCGGCGCGATACGGATTCATCGCGGTAAAGGGTGAGGATCGCCAATACTACTACATTGAAAGCCAAGCTGGCCGGATGAAGTCGGTGCATAGCTCAGATCAGCCGACGGATGCAGGCTGTCGTCTGCTCCTTCTTAGCTCACCGGCCTGCCAAGATTTGCTGGCTTGGTTGCGGAGAGGGCAGGGGCCGCTGTGGGAAGTCGCCCATGACGTCAGCCCAGAATACCGCGAGCACATGGCCAGCCACAGAAAGGCGCATCGAATTAACCGCAAGACCGGCAAGGACGTTTATGAGTGGATCCGAGTAAAGGGCAGACAAGACCACTTATATGATTGCGAAACTTACCTGGCTGGATTTGCGGTGTGGGGGAAGGTCATTCAAGCGGAAGCAGCGATGGCACAGGAGGCGAAGGTATGATTGACACGATGGGAACGGAGTCGTGGATCGTGCTCTCCTTTTTTCCCTTTGGATTCAGAGCAGCAAAAACGCAACCGCGTTGCTGCTGGCCTTGGAGTCTATTGCCGCCGGGCAGGCAACCGTTTTTCAAAACGGAGGCCGGACAATGATTAACGCAAGCGTGGCTGGTAAATCGTTCAGCTACCAAGTCACCGCCGGCATCACGCCCGTTGAGGTGGCGAAAGCAGCTCTGGACGGTTGGCGTTTGATCCAAGGAAAGAACGATGCCGAAGTGGCCGCAATCTTTACAGGCGATCAGAGCCTAGTCACCTACCCACGGTTCAAGGAAACCACCTACTAAAATGGACATAGTCGGCAAAGTGATTTCGAGCTGGTCGCGCATGGTTAATGCCGCCCGGCACGATCCACGCAAACGCCGCTGGGTAGACGCCCAACTGGCCGACACAAAGCTGGACGTCAGCTCTGCATCCCGGCAATCGATCGCCGCTCTTTCCCGTTGGCTTTGCTACAACTCGGCCATAGTCCGGGGCGCAATCGACACGATGACGCGGAACGCGATCGGCGCCGGCATCAAATGCCAGGCACGCACAAAGGACGAGGGCTGGAACAAGGCGACAGAAGAGTGGTTGGCGATGTGGGAAGGGTCTTGTGACGTGCGCGGGATCCTCACCTACCAAGCGATGCAGCAAGTAGCAACCCGCACCATGCTACGGGATAATGAAATTTTTATACTTTTGACTGATAACGGCGACGGCTGGCCGATGTTGCAAATGGTGGAAGGGCACCGTTGCGAAACCCCATCCTACGTGAAGGACGACGCCAAGATTTTCGACGGAGTTCGCATGAACAAGTTTGGCCGCCCACTAAGCTACTACATTCGCACCGGGATAAACGGCGACACATTTACGGAAGTGCAAGCCGCCGATCTGATTCTGTTGGCAGAACGCGATAGGGCAGACGAAGTGCGTTCACTTTCCAAGCTGGCATCGTGCATCAATCTGCTACTGGATCGGGACGAGATTCTGGATTACGAGATGCTGGCTTGTAAGCGGGCAGGGCAGATCGGGATGGCTATCGAATCGACGACTAACTCTGGCCCCGGATTCTTTAACCCGACAGAAACTGATTCAACAAACCTAACGACCGACAACCTTTTCGGTGGTGGCGCATTGGTCAACGTGCCGATGGGCAAGACACTGCGTGAGATCAAAAACGATCGGCCCAGCCAGAATCTTCAGCAACACATGGATCAGTACATTAGGGCAGTGGCGTCTGGGCTTGGAGTGCCTTACGCCTATATCTGGTCGCCTAACGAGCTGACCGGCCCCAGCCAGCGGTTTGTTCTTGCCCAGGCTCAACGCCGATTCGACGAGATCTCCGACGCGGTCATCGAGCAGATGCTGAAGCGTGTTCGCAAGTGGGCACTGGCCAAGGCAATTAAACGTGGCGATCTGACTCCGCCCAGGGGAATGGCTATGTGGTGGGAAGCGGTCTATCACACCCCAGCCCGCACTACGATCGACGCCGGCCGGGACAGCGCCGCCGATCGGGAGGATCTAAAAATGGGAATTAAGACTCTGGCCGACATTAGCGCAGAGCGCGGATCGGATTGGCAGGAGATCGTAAATCAGAAGATTGCCGAGCAGATCTACATTAAGCAAAAGGCACAGGAAGCTGGGCTGACTATGGCAGACGTGCAGATTACTGGCGCACCCGCAGCTCCTGCCGAACCCGTGACTGCTACGCCACCGGCTGCACCGTTGCCAGAGGATACAACCGTACAGCCCCAACTTCAGGAAGCGATTGAGCCGGTAAAGGCATCCGTTCCATCCACAGAAACTTTCACAATGCGTGACGAGCCAGATTTTACCCTTACCCCAAAAGAGATGAATATGGTGGTCAAGGCGATTGGGATCGGGGCAAAGCCAAAAACAAAGAAGAAAAAATAGTTGATTAAGCCTGCCGCATAGGAGCACGCTTATAGGGTGGTTAGGTTATTGATTTTAAGTTTAGCGTGCACTGGTCTGATTTACGGCCAGACGCAAGAGGCTCCCACCGACCTTGCGGAGAAGCAGAATCAAGCAGCACTGCAGGAAGAGTCTAGGCAGATGGAGCTGGAGTTGGTTCGCGCCGAGCGTAAAGGGGCAGGGGCGGTTTATGAATTGTGGAAGGATAGAACAACCCAACAAGCAGCGCGGGCAAACAAATCTAAGTCCTCCTCAGACGTTTTGATATTTGAAAGAATGGTCTCTTCCACTCTTGATGCTCTATCTCGTTTTATTGATAAAAGAGGGTTCACTTATCGCCTTCCCCCAGATAACCCTAATGCAGTAGGGCAAGAAGTTCCAAAGTCATACATGATGGATGAGGAGGCGAACAGGCTTGAGCAACTTCTAGACGTATCTTTGCGAGATCCTAAAAAGTAGTTTTGCCTCCTTCTCAGGAGTAATTTGACACGCCATGCGCGGGCATGGCTCAAAAACTATTTAAGGGAATTTCCGTCATCACTGCTGGCCCTGCTTTGGGTCACGGGATGGTCATCGACGCAGACACTCTAGAGCAAGTCGTCCGGGCTGGGAATGATCTCGGCCAAGTAAAGGTACTCTCCGACCACAGCTCTAGCGTATCCAACATCATCGGATACCTAGAAAACTTTACCTTAGACGGCGGCCGCGTCCGTGCGGATCTCACCTTATTTGAGAGCCACGAGGGGTTTGCCTATTTCAGCGAACTAATCGGCACGCTCCCTGGGCAGATCGGATTCTCTATCAGCTTTAGTGGCGTGCCCAGGATGGCAGAGGACGGCACGCAACTGGCTGACGTCAGCACGCTCTATTCCGTCGATCTCGTGACTACCCCAGCGGCTAATCCGACAGGCGTTTATTCTGCACGGGTTGACACACGCAAATCGCTTAATATGGACACAACCGTAAAAGAATCAGCGCCGGTTATCGAAGCCGCGCCCGAAGCACCGGCGGCCCCGGCGTTTAATGCCGAGCAGGCCATCGCCGCCCTCTCCGCCCGGATCGACGAACTCGTCGGCAAATTTGCCGCCAAGTTTGAAGCGGCCGTTGAGGAAGCTCCCGCAGTAGCCGAAGCACCCGTGGCAGAAGAAGCGCCCGCAGTTGAAGCAGCTCCTGAAGCTAAGGCCGATCTAGAATCTAACGACAAGATCGTCGCTCTCGAAACCAAACTGGCTCGCCTCACTGTCGAGCTGGAAGCCAGCAAAGGCACCCAGCCCGTCGAGATCAGCGAAGCCAAACCCCTTTCTCGTAATGAACTTCTCGCGAAGTTTAACGCAGAAAAAGATCCCCGTCGTGCGGCGGAGATTTTCAACCAAATCAAGCTCGCACGATAATACAGAAAGAAGGATAGAACTATGGCAAATAGCCTCGCAACAACGAGCAACGGCAAAGTCGTAGCACAGCGTGCTCTCGAATTGCTGGTTGAAAACTACTCATGGATCGCTTCCGGCGTTTCCGATTTTTCGGACGCTACCGCCCGCAAAGGCGATGCGATCGTAACCCACACTGTCTCCATTCAATCCGCCTCGGATTATTCCAGCACGGCCGGATACGTGGCTGGCGACGCAACCCAGACCGATGTGGTTGTGACGCTCTCCAACTTCAAGCACGTTTCCTACGCTTTGAATGATGACGAGCGCACCAGCTCCTCGATCAACTTGGTCGAGCGCTTCGCGGCTCAAGCGGCACACGCTCTCGGAAAGAGCATGGTCGACACCGTTCTCGCGCTGGTAACCAACAGCAACTACACAACGACCGCCACCATCGCGGCCGGTGCAGTGACCTTTGGTTCCATCGTCGACATCGCGGCTCAGTTGAACAGCGCAAAGGCCCCTATGGGTGGACGGTTCGCCGTTCTCAGCCCTACCAACTACGCCAATCTTTCTAAAGATTCCGTGGTTGTTGCTAACGGCCAGCGCTCCACCGACCTCGTCGGCGGATCCAGCATCGGCGAAGTGCACGGCGTGAACGTATTTAACTACGCTTCGTTGCCCTCTGCGGTATCGAAAGGATTCATCGCCCAACAGGAAGCGATCATCGTGGCGGCTCGTCTGCCCGAGATCCCGAATGTTGAGTTCAGCGGCACCGTTGCCAACGTGACGGAAGCTAAGAGCGGTCTGTCGCTCCAGGTTCGCGAGAGCTACTCGCTCGTGACCGGAAGCGTGCAGCGCACCTATTGCCTCATCTACGGTGCGGCAAAGGGATCGGCCAGCTCACTTGTTCGGATCGTGTAAGTAACAGAATCATCCGGGTTGCCCGGACGCATCGGGGGGTGCGTCCGGGCTTTCCCACTCAAAAAATATGAATAACCCCCTAGTATCTCTTGCTTTAATCGTCGGCCCCAACGAGGGCGACATTCTTAAACGCCTTATTCAATCCGCCCGTGGCCTATGGGACGAGGTCGTCGTCGTGGCGGCAGTAGGTAAAAATGAGGCGCACAGTGTGCGTATTTGCGCTCAGGAGGCCGCTGGCGAGGCTTTAGTCTGGGGGGAATACCAGAACAGCCCAGAGCACAGGGATTGGCCCCATATCGATAATTTCGCCGCTGCAAGGAATCAGGCGTTTAACCTGGCAAAAGGGAAGTACGTCATCTGGGCAGATTGCGACGATCTGTTCGACGGCGACCAGGCTAAGATCCACCGGCACGTTATCGAGGAACGCGAGAAAGCCGACAAAGGCTGGGACATCCTAGTCACCCGGTACGATGTCCAAAATAGTGGAATGCGGCAAAACCGCCGGGAACGGGTATTCCGCAGGCAGGCTGACGGATCCTTGCCAGCCATCTGGGAACGGGCAATCCATGAACGGGTTAAGCCGATCGAGAAAATGGAAGTCGGATTAGCCGACGGCCTAGTCATCGTTCACGCACCCAACAACTGCAAAAAGAACTCCAGCGACAGGAATAAGCGAATCCTAAACAGCATCTTAGAAGGCGCCGGGATGAACTGGTACTACATCGGCATGGAGTCGTTTCTGCGAAACGATTACCAGACTGCCATCGGGCCAGTGCTCCTTGCCTTGGAGCATCCAGATCTAGGCATCACGGAACGGTACCAGCTCCTGTGTATGGCTGGCGTGATGTGTGCCGATCCTGCCAAACGCAGAAAATATCTGGGTGAGGCAGTGATGATCCAGCCCACAAGGCGCGAGGCTTACGGTCACTACGCGACGCAACTGATGGACGACGGTAACTATCACGAGGCAGTGCGACTGCTTCAGATGATTATGACCCTGACGCCACCGGCCGGAGTTGTCTGGAACTTGGACGCCAAGTGGTACGGCCACATGCCGAATTTCTTGCTGGAACAATCCCTGCGGGTGGTGGGTCAAACAGCCGACGCAGATCGATGCCTTAAAGAAGCGTTCCGAGCCGCTTGGGGGCAGATCACAATTATCTACCAGGGCGATCTGCCTGACGTAGTCCGAACATCAAAGCTAATGATGGACACATCCGATCAGCCCGCTGGCTTACAGCATTTATTTATTACTAACCCTGGCGAAGATAAATTCGGCAAGCGGCTAAACATTTGCACGAGCGTCGAGGACGCGATCAGCAAAACCCTGGGCAGGATCCTGCTGTTTGTGAAGTGCGGAAAAGAAGTTGTCGTGCCCAGCTTGCGTTGGGATATGGATCTTTTGGCACAGGGCACACTGCCAGCCGGAGCCACACGCCTGCCCGATCCTGTCGATCAAACGGGGAACGTCATCGTCGGCCTTACCACTACGCCTACTCGCATCGGCAAGATTTTGCCCACGATCCAGAGCCTGCTGGCGCAATCGCGCCCGGCCGATCAGATCATTCTGTCTGTGCCTGAGAAGCTGGCACGCACAGGCGAACGGTTTGGCGATATTCCAAAAGAGATACAGGCGCTTGCCGATGCTGGTAAATTAGAAATTCACCGCACTAAGGACTATGGCCCAGCCACAAAGTTTATCGGCCCGCTGGAAGTAGGCGGCGATCCTGACGACAAGATTTGCTGGTTGGATGACGACATCCTTTACAGCCCACTGCTTTTGCAGACCCTCGCCGAAGAACTAGATACCAGACCAAAAACGGCGTTAGGTGTCTGCGGATTTTTTATGACAGGCGCCACTGGCTACGCCATCGCCCCAGATCACGGCGGCCATGCCGAGATTCTGGAAGGATTTGGCGGCGTGATGTGTCGGCGTTCGGACATGCCGAAAGCCGATCTATGGCCAGCCATTCCCGCAAGTGAGTTTGCCGGGCTGAGTCCCGTGGCTCGTGCCAAGTTCCTCGCTGACGATTACATGATGAGTACGGAACTGCGGAAAGCTGGAACAGCTACGCTCGTCTGCAACACGCCTGAACTGAATCGCGGAAACTGTTTAAAGATTCGGCCGGAAGGATTGGGCGCCGACGCCTTGCAGAACAACAAGGGCACAGGCGGCAATCTGGCGGCCTACGCCTTGCTCAAGGCAAATGGATAAGACGCTCACCATATCGGGCTACAATCGGCCTACATACTTTGCCCAGGTATTAAAGGCGTTGGCGTGGTGCGACGGCGTGGGTGAGTACGACGTGGTGGCTGTGCTAGATCCATCCGACAAAACGCAGGAGCTGGCAGAGATTGCCAAGGCAGCCGGTATCCAGACAATGATTATGCAGGAACGGTTGGGCTGCGGATCGATGATTCGCTACTGCATGGAGCTGGGATTCAGAATCTCAGATTATCACATTCACTTAGAGGACGACACCGTCCCTAGCCCGGATTGCCTGCGATGGTTCGAGTGGGCAGGGCAGAACGCTGGCCCAAAAGTGCTAACGGTATCTGGCTACAATCAACACGGCGGCGATGCGGAGAACGACGCCAGCGGATTCAGAAACTGGTTCACGCCTTGGGGCTGGGCAACCTGGCGAGATCGATTTGAAAGGCATCTAGTTCCCGCCTGGGATTGCAACTTTTGGGACGGATCGGTTCAGCGAGTGCGCGAACAGAAGGGCATGGGTGAACTATTCCCGCACGTCAGTCGGATACAAAACATCGGGGCAGAGGGCGGCACGTTTTGTCCAGGGCCGGAATTTCACAAAGAACATCAACACGCCACCCGCGTGGCCACGGCCAAGGAAACAAAGTGGAAAAACTACAACACCTAAACATTGGCGGTGAGGACTGGTTCAGCTTTCCCGATCTGTACCGGCGCCTAGTTGCCGATTGCCCGATGGATGGAAAGATCGTGGAAGTGGGAAGCTGGAAGGGGAAGTCTACCGCGTTTCTGCTGGTCGAGGCTTTGAACAAATCGCCCAGGATCGAGATCTACGCAGTCGACACTTGGCTAGGTAGCGAGGAACACGCAGGCGAGGAGTGCGTTAAGAACGGCACGCTCTACGAGGAGTTTTTGGCAAACGTAAAGCCAGTATCCCGCCAGCTCGTGCCGCTACGTATGACAAGTCTCAAGGGCGCCAACTTCTTTCCCGATCAGTGTCTGGATTCTGTTTTTATCGATGCCGCACACGACTACGAGAACGTAAAAGCGGATATTGCTGCCTGGCTGCCCAAGGTAAAAAAAGGCGGGGTGATTGCCGGGCACGACTACATGTGCGGTTGGCCAGGGGTAGATCGAGCCGTGGCCGAAGCGTTTAACTCTGTTGATTTTCAGCAGAACTGCTGGGTTAAAGTTTTGACATAAGGCTAACGACGTGACCGAAATTCAAACCCTAATGACCACAGGGGTGGCCGATATGATTGCGGCTATGCCGACGACTGCCACCATCTTCGGCCTCGCCGTCCGTGGCGTCTACACACCCAGCGAACAAACGGCAGAGCTGGGCATGGGCGGATTCGTAAATCCACAGAATGCGGAGTTCGTTTGCCTGACGGCCGCCGTCAGCCTTCCCGCACTGATGACCATCGTGACGGTAGGCGGATCACCCAAAAGACTTACTGGCGTACAATCTGACCAAGGTGTGACTACTCTTATCCTGGCAGATCCAGAGGATGTGCGATGAGTTTAAGACTCGCAGCGGAGGACGGCCTAGCCGCCTACCTATCCACAGCCAGTAAGCCAGCCGGGCTATACGTTCAAGCAGGGCACAGGATTGCGGAACTACAGCTCCCAGCCTGCATCGTTCACGCAGAGTCTAGCGTGCCGGTAGTGGAAGGATCTTTGGCCACGACGCGAAAGGTTACTTTCACCTGTTCAATTATGACGCCGCTGGAAGTAGCCAGCACGGTCACAGCTCACAGGACAAACTTCGATTGGCTAAATACCAAGCTGACGGCCGTAACGACCATAGCCGGTGCCACTCTGATGGGTGGATACTTGGGCGAAGAAAGCACAGGAAGCAACGACAAGGTGATGGAGGATTCGGTGAAATTCACCGCCTTTGTCACGCCTAGTTGACACGTAAGGAAAACACAATATGGCGATGACATACGGAGTGACGGCTGGAATTTCCCAGAACATCAGCAACACGGACGAGTACGTCTACATCACGGGAACTGACGGCACCGTAGTGAAACACTTCAAAAAATACAAGCGGGTTGAAACTGAAACGGAAACGCTGCCTAATTCTTTTGCTCATCCTGGCGTATCGGGTGCCACCGCTTTCCGTCAAGAACTCCGCCTATCCAACACAGATTTTGCAAGACTCACAACCACAGCAGTCACGTTCAGCACGATCGCCTAAGGAAATAACAATATGCCATACAAAGGATTTACAGGGGTAACGAGCATCACGGGGATTGAGGAATTTATCTCTATGAGCATCACGGGCGAGCAGACGGAAATCGTCATCGATCCCGGCACAGTGAACACCGCGCCCACAGTCACCACCTACTACAACCCTCGATACAATGTATCGATCGAGGGCATCAGCTCTGGCGCATCTGTGCCAGCCACTTTTACGATTGATGGAAACAGCTACGTTAAGACGGGCGAGTCATACACAAAGACCGTCGGCGATGTGGTAAAGGTCAGCGTCACTGGCGTCTACAATCCGAACAGCTCGCTTGCCTCGTAATCGGTAAGACGGCGATGAATCGCCACTTTGCCGAATCATTCTTAAATCGTCAGGATCACCGCGTCCTAGGCTTGCCACTTCTGCCGCTTTCCTTGTGGCACATGTTTAATCTGGAGGTCGCTCAATCGCCCTACTTCATCGGTGGCTCTTTCCCATCGGCCAGAGATCTGCGCCTAGCCGTGAACATTTGCCGGACGCCGTTCCCTATTCTGCCAGATCTATCCGATCGCAGGCTGTGGCTGGATTGGATGAAAAGCTGGCGGTGCGAGTTCCTAATCGAGACGACAAAGTTTCGCGCCTACCTAGACGACTTTAATGCGTTGCCACAATTATGGCAGCCAGAGAAAAAGAGGGGCACCGGCCGGGAGGCCACGGGCTTACCCTGGTCGCTGGCTATCGTTTCAGGCGTATGCAGGGCAACCGGGTGGGACGAGGCAAAGGTATGGAACATGCCCATCGGGCAGGCGTACTGGTATAACGTAGCGTTCGCTATGCAGAACGGAAGCAGCGTGGATCTGCTGAGTGAGGGCGAGTTGCTGGCGATCGAGGCCGTTCGTGCCAGGAGGGCGGGGAAGTGATCGAGAAAATCACAGTAGATGATCGCGAGCTTCAGCGAGCCTTGTTGCGTTTTTATAAAACAAAGACGCCGGCACAAGTGCTGCGAGCGCAGGCAAGATTGATGGCGGTTAACTTAGCGTTTCAAACCCAGCCATTCGGAGGATCGAAGGCAATCGGAGGCCAGCAAGACAGCGCTAAAGCACAAGGCGAGGGAGCGGTAGCGCGGGATATTAGAAAGGTAATTCGCACGCCATCTGATGTTTATCAAGAAATAGAAAAGCAAGGGATAGGGGCAGGTCGTGCTTTTGTTGCTATGGTCAAGAAAGGCGACTTTGACTTGGCTAAAAATCTGTTGATTCGACTTAGAGTGCCGGGACTTATGCAGGCGCAAGTTGGTGATATGAGCGGGATGTTCCACAAGTCAGCTCGCAAGCCGATTCCCAAAAGACCGAGAATTGAGAAAAGACAAGAGCCGTTATTGATTACAGATCAAAGGGCAAAATTAAAATTCTACGTCAAAGAAGTGCAGAAAAGAGTGGGCATAGCAAAAGGCGGATGGGCCGCATGTGCGGCGCAGCTAGGCGGAACGCAGGGCAGGATGGAGACAAACGTGGCCGGAGTTCAGCAGCAGGCAGTGCCCGCTTGGGTAAAAAGACATGCTGGCAATCGGGCCGCTGGAACTGTGGTCGATCAATCTGAAAACTTTTTAACCGGCACGATCAACATGATCAATCATGTGCCTTGGGTAAGTAATTGCCTCTCAAATCAACAAGCCCAGCAGGCTATTGACATACAAGCTGAAAAGATGCGGCGGGCGTTGGATTACGCTTATCAGGCTGATCTAAAAGCCGTCGGATTCTAAAACTACCATGGCAAAACTAGCGATCGATGTGGTGCTGAACAAAGCCGCAGCTATGACAGGCTTGCGCGGCCTTGAGAAAGACGTCTCATCTTTTGGCAAGTCGATGCTAGGAATCGTCGGGATCGGCGGAGGGCTTGCCGGGCTAGTGGCCGGGATCGACAACATTCTGGCAAAGGCGGGTCAACTGCAGGACGTGTCCGACGCCTTTAATGTAAGTGCGGAAAGTGTCCAACGCCTGGCGGCCGTAGGTGTAACAGCAAATCTATCGATCGAGGAAATTGGCAGTAAGCTGGGCAAGTTAGGCAAGGCAGCCCAAGACGCTGCAGGCGGAAATACAAACCTTGCTAAAACATTTGAAAAAATAGGCGTTACAGGTCAGCAGTTAGTCAGCCTTTCTCCAGAGGAATTATTTAATAAACTAAGGGAATCTGTAAGTAGTGGGGCACTAGCAGGGGAGGAGCTGAAGATTGTAAATGAGCTTCTCGCTAAAGATTATCAGAGATTCTTGCCTCTGTTAAGAATGACGGCAGAGGAATACAAAAGCCTCGGCGCCGCGTCAGGGGTACTGTCCGACACCACCGTTTCCAATTTGGATGCGATGAATGTTAAGTGGCGCCAATTTCAGAATACAGTATCTACAGCTTTGGCATCAATCGCGGGTGGATTCCTAGATCTCGGCACAGATATAAAAGAAAGCCCGCTGCAATCCACAGTAGATTTACTAACTGGCGACTACGACAAAATTGAAAAAAGAATTATTGAAAGAGAGAGAAAGCTAAAAGAGGTCATACAAAAAGAAAGAACCCAGCGGGCTGGGCAACAAAAAACCGTAACAGATCAAGCCGAGCTGGATCGGGAAGATGTAAATGCCGTTAAGCAAAAAGTGAAACAAATCGACGCCGAGCTTGCGGCAATCGACAAGGCGTATCAAATGTTGGCAGACAGCGAGGAAGATCGGCGCAAGCAAGACCTAGCCGACTTTAAGCAGGCTGAGAAAGAAAAGCGGGATCTACTACAAAAGCGGGCAGAGCTGATTCCTACGCTCCAAGATCTTGAGGCAAGGAGAGCTGGCCCAGAGGCCGAGATGCGGTTGCTTGAGGATAGGGCGAGAGAAGCGGCAGATAGGGCACGCACCTCTGGAACGATTGAGGATGTAACTGCCGCACAACAACAAGCGCTAGAATTACAATCTGCGAAGGAGAACGCTTTAAGCCAGAGGGGATTCGGGGATCAATCCGCCCAACTCGCTAGGGCGCAAACTGAATCGATCGTCGGAAAGCTCCAGTCTGCGGCTGAATTGCAACAGCAACTACGTGACATTCCATCCAGCACGGAGGCACAACGCACGCAACCTGTGAGACTAGAAAACCCACCCAACTTACAAGGCGTACTAGACAAGCTGGACATGCTTATCAAAAACGCCGGGGTATTCAGCTAATGGCTAGGGGCAGCAACTATAGTGGCGGCGGTAGCGCATCTGTGCAAAACACTGGCATCGAGATGCTGGGCGGTGGCGGCAGTTTTCAATCCACCGGCAAAACCACGATCAATAAAAAGTATTTTGTCACTGATTTTGCACAGCTCGAAACAGCTCCAAAAATAGCCGGATACCAGGCGACCAACATTAGCTATACTAGGATAAACGACACAGCTTACGAGCAGTCCGTTACTTACGAGGCGATGACGGAAGCATCATCAAGCGAAACAGGTGGAGTCGTTTGGCTGCAGGCAGGAGTTAAGGGCACGTTTGAAATGTTTTGTTCTTTTGAAACTAAGCCAATCGAGCTGCATCCCCGCATTGATAAACTTTCTGTGGATTATGGCGGATACTTTACCGCAGACGGATATGCCAAATGGCCGCCTACTTACACGCCATCTTCAGGCGGGGGGCTGGGATCTAGCAATACTATTCCTAATCCGATGTTTGGCGTTACCCGCTATAAAGAAGTAACGCTAACCCTGCGCCACACCTACTTCACAAAAAATGTGAATCCTAACATCTGGGATACCGCAGGCCGGGTCGTAACGAAATTGCCAGCAGGAATCCCCATCCCCAAGGGCGAAAGGGATAAGAACGGCAAAGAAATCCCTCGGCGCTGGATGATGCAAGCTCCGGCCGTCAGCAGGCAAGGCGAGGCATGGCAAGTGGTGCACGAGTACGTCCTGCTAGATTCCAAGGGTGTGGCTGACGGAATGTATGAAACGGGGACTGTACCAGGGGCCACATGATCCCTGCCGAGCTGAAGGCGGAATCGGGCGACAAGATCCTGCCTAAGTTCAAAAAGTTGGTCGCTTGGATCGACAGTCAGCGCCTCGTTTCCGTAGACGATCGCGTCGTAATTAACCCAACCCCAAACGGCTCGCTAGTTTCAATGGTGGATCGCCCGGCGACAATCACTACGCCTTTAATCGTTCGCCTTAGTGGCACAAAATTCTTCAGCGTCGGCGAGGGCTACATCAACGGCAAGCTACCCAAGATAAAACCCAGCAACGGCCAACTGCAGGAGATTGTCGATCCTGACGGTGTATCAGCCCCACCGGCACAACTGCCTACCACTCGCCCGTTGTTAGTGTGCGCGCAGGTAGTATTTACTAAAGATTACGTGCTGGAAAGTTGCGAAATTGTAACCAAGCGGCCCGACGAGGTGCCCCGCACAGGTAGCGCAAATCTGGTCATAAACGCGGGTAAGCTAACAGGGCTAATTCCCCTGGCATTCATTCGATCCAATAAATTCACCCAATTCGTTAGCCATAACCTGCAAGTGCGGGCCTATGAAAATGCCGAGGTTAAAACAATCATTTACTGGCCGGCATGAAATACCCCGCTAAATTTTGGGCAAGCCTACTGCAAAAGATTGAGCAGTGCCTGCCTGTTCGTTTTGATTACACCCCAGCAAGCTCTCGGCCGCACCCATGGCAACTGTCGCCCTTTTGGTATAAGGCAAAAGATAAATCAGAATGGCGTGCGACTGTTCTGCCTGGCGTTGTGAATGGATTACCCGCCTACATATCTATGCCCTTTAAGGAAGCGCCAGAAATCGCACAGGAGCGGATACGCAAAGAAAATGAAGCAAAGAATTTACCAACAGATAAGAACGCCTTTGTAAATGTCTACTTAGACGAAGAAGCCAAAATATCCCTCAACAGATTTGTGAACATAACTTCAGGCGCCCCAGACTTCTTTAGAAGGCTCGGCGTGACAGACCCCGTTGCCAACAGGGCGGGCGATCTTGTATCTACCGCTACCCGCCTGCTCAAAAGCTGCGATATTGTCCTTACGCAACCGCGCCCCTCTTTAACTAACCGTGTGGACTTTGGCCGATTTGGTTCCGGCGTGCAGATTACCAGTAGCCCAGGGTTATTCGTTCCAACCAACCGCGAGCCTTTCTTAGTTAGCACCAGCCGATTTGTAGAGAAAAAAGAGCCGCCATCTTTTCGCAGCGTATTCTTTAACACCTTTGTCGATACAGGCAGAGATGAAGTTCATTTATCACGCTTTTATCTTTTGTCGCCAACCCTGCCTATATTAGACCCAGACGACTTATCTAACTGGCAGCCTTATGTTGAATACAGATGCCACTACAATTTAGTTCACGCCACGCAGCAAATCCCCAAGGCAAAAAGTAATTATGAAAAGCCCATCGTCTTTCAAACAGCCTTAGCCTTTGGTCTGGCAGATACCATATTTAATAACCTACTGACGGGCGGGCTAAACGTCGCTAACGATGTGCTGGCTTACTTAAATCAGCGGGATCTGTCCGGTAAGTTTTATATCGTATGAGCTTGGACAAATCCGCCAAGCGGCGTGAAAAACTTATCGAGCAAAACCGCAAGCTGCGAAAGCTAGGCGTCGTTCAACTAACTGAGCCAGGGCCGTGGTATCCCATACCCGCCGCACTACAGTTCAATCCGGCCTTTTTTAAAGGCTTTATAGAGCAGGAGACAGGGATTGACACGCCTACCGCAAAGTAACCATGGCCACACTCCTTTACGGTAACATATCGCAGAAAACGGCCAGCTACACGATTGAGCCTGGTTCGATTACTCTGCCCACCGTGGTGCAGGGGGATACCTTTACTGTGGCAGTGCGCTTGACGGAGACGTCTAACAATACCACTACCGTCACCGCACCTTCCATCTACTCCGCCCGGCTTAGCTATGGGCCAGTGGATGTAGCGCCTACGGCTGGTACGTTTAAAGTGAGGGTCAACGCAGTTACCTCCAGCGCCATCACGCTGGGGTCTACGGCCGCTAGCGTGGCCGCGATCCTAAACAGCATCTCGGCCGCTACCGGCTGGAGCGTTACTGAGGATCAAGGATCCTACATCGTCGGCAGGACGTCCAACTGGGTTGCGACTAGCGGCATCACCATCGTCGATAATAACCTCACGCCTGAAAGCTTTGTCCGGGTGACTAGCTACTCCGCCAACAATATATTTTACCAAGAGCTGCGGCCGATGCAGTCGCCACTAGCTTATACCAGCGCCTATGGACTGATCGTTCCGCCCGCGCCCACAGTCACTCGTGTTGTAACTGGATACACTCAGGAAAGGCTAGGCAGTGTTAATGAAGTCCAACGGATTTACATACCGCCAGCTTTTGATACCACCTACCAGATAGTTAGGGACACGGCTCGCACTGGCTTACTAAACAAGGACGACGGAGCGCCTGAAATACAGGCCGCGCTGATGGCCTCGGCCATCACGGTGGGAGCTGGGGAATCTTTCATCGTTACCAACCCAGAGAACTTCACTGCCGACATTGAGTTTGCGGGAACGATGGCAGGCCAAACGCATGGATTACTATCTGTGTCAGTGCCCATCAGCCCGCAAGGCGACATCACATTTGATCTGGATCTCAATACTCAGGGCATGCTGGCCGCGTTGCGTGGAGACTTTGAAGTAACGCACCCGCTGACGTGCGAGATTGGAATTAACTACGGATCAGTAGCTACGCCCAATGTGCAGTACGTCACCGTGTTCCAACAGAATCTAACGGTGCAGGCCGACGGTGCGTGGACAGGATTAGCCGCCGCCCAACGGATCAACTGGCTTAACCCGCCGCAGCCAGTCAACTATATCCCTTTTACCACAGACCAAGTCATCACCGGCATTCAGAGCTTTACAAGAGTTGTGACTGGCACTGGCCCGTGGACGATCGCCCATAATCTCGGGACAGAAGCCATCCACGTCACAGTGCGTGAGAATTATTCCGGCGGAAACTTTTTGGCTAACTCAGTCAATTACGGGATACAAACATCAACAAGCCAGAGCATTATTGTAGAAAACGCAGGCGGCTCTACCCCGACACAAGGCTGGGCGGTGATGATCTCTAGCGCTGGGCCGACTAGCGTGTTCCAAGCCCACACCCACACCATCGCCCAAGTTGTCTCTCTACAAGATCTGCTGAACTCACTTTCTGACAGGCTGGCAGTTGTGGAGGATATTCTACCGGCCACAGGTATCAGCTCCAGCTCTAGCGTCACGCAACCCTACGAGATTCCAGTATCTCCCCGGCAATCCGTTCTTTTTACAAACGGCCTCGGCATTTGGGCGGCTGCGGACAACATTTTGCAAATCTCCTCAGTTCCATCCGTTCAGCCTCCGCAATTACTAGAGGCGCTATCCGTCACCGTTGGGACTGCGCCCAGCAAAGCACTACCTACCGCCACCACCGTCGACATCGTCAGTGCCTACACCTCTGGGCTGAACATTATCGTCCCGCGCATTGGCCTAATCCCTGGCGCCAGGCTGCCCTCTGGCACGGCCTACATCGGGGCAGAGACAGCACGCGGTCTTGTCTACCAAGTGGACAACTACACCGGCGGCCGCACGTTCTATTCAAAGGCGTATGAGGCCAGTTTGTTTGAGATCCCGATTAACGACAAACTGTTCCGGGCGGGTACGATTGCCAAGCTCCAGTGGAACTTAAACGTCCAGAGCAAGGCCGCCAACGCCACTGCCCAGTGGTACTGCATCGTGGACGTGGGAACGATCACCACCGTGGCATCGCCTGCGACTCAGACAGGCAACATTTCCGATATTACCTGGAACAGCACGCCGATTCTGTCACAGCAAATGATCGTCACAGGGGAGGCGGTGCAGCACGGCATGGGCGTGGAGATCTTGGCAACCACCGCCACTCAGATGGACGCAAACTATATGAGCTACGGCATCTGGGCGAGTGCGACTACAGGCAAACCTAGCTCACGCAATTTCATCCTACGCGGTCGACTGGCGAACTTCGACGTCATCGATAATCAAGGCGATGCACGCGGGTGGGTAGGGTACGCCATGCGTCCCTACGGTGGCGCCGATCAGATTAAGATCGAGATCAAGTAATTTATGCCGCTCGCATCCGTCACAGCAGTATCCGTAGGCCAAGTGTATGTGGGTATGAACAGCAACACAGGAACTAGATTTTCGCCAGCTGCCGGCACTGGCTTTAGCTCTGATCCTCAAAAATCATACGCGTCTGTTTCTTGGACAAATACAAATACCGACGATCATATTGTCGTCGTAACTGTTACTGAGGCTTTATTGTCTTATTCCGGCAACTCGAGCGTTGTAACTTTGTCTGCCTTAACACATAAGCTGCCCAAGGGTGCAACAGGCTTTGTCGTGCCACTGCACACGACCTCTGCTGTTACAAAGCCCTTTGCCGGAGGCCAAGCCTTCGCATCAAAAAATAATTACCAAATTTCTGTAGGCGTGTTTGGAGCAACCAATCCTGCGGCAACAATCGCGACCATTACTTATCAACCCTTTTACCTGAATGAATCTAACCTAAATAATACCTACACTGCTCCTGGTTATAATTCTGCTGTCGTTTCCGCTCAAAATTCTTTCCAAATTGCATTATCCCAGACGGCCGATCGGTCTGTTGTTGTCTCTGCTCCTTTTTTACAGGTCTCCGGCTTTCCTACTATGCCTGGCATTATTTTATGTACGGACGCCGTGCAAAAGACAGATCCAGGCGAAGTAGAAAACTTTTATCGTGTGCGCCTGCTAGATGCTAAAAACAATGACATCTATGACGCCCACCATTCGCCATCAATTAATGGCGGCCCATTTACAGTTACAATTCCATCATCTGCTGTTGTAAGTACTGGGCTTCATACGGCTGTGTTGGAAATAGCTACATGCACAGGTGGCTTTATTATTGGAACAGACTACACAACAAATCAATTTCTATTGCAAAAAATGTATGCATCTATGCAGACCACCCTTACTGCAGGAGCCACGGTGACATCGGGCGGATCTAGTAATATGTTTTCTTGGCTGGATAATTCCTACTGGTACCTAACCGATCTCCAGGTAAATCTCGGCAGTCGTGCCGTCACGCATCGTCACGGCACCATCCAGATCCGTCCTAGCGATACGATCAATTTCGCAATCTTTTTTCACGATGGCATAAGCGGGATCAATCCACAGGCCACAGACATTAAGCTGGCCGTTCGCTCATCGAACAACACGTCGCCCTATCACTTCTGGTCAGCAGCCACCGTCAGCACCGTCACCGTGTCTGGCGACGTCTACTACGCCATCACCGTTACCGCATCGGATGACGATCTGCTCACAGCACAGGCCGCCAACCTTCTAGCCGGATCGAACGCAGATCAATCTCTCCTAGGCGAAATTCAGTGGACGACTACCCGTGGCACCTTTAGCTCCGATACCTTCACCATCAACGTGCCTAGCGAAGTGGTACGCGAGCCAGACGTCTAATCTAATGGCCGCCGCCTACGACATCACGATCGAGCAGGGGACGGACTGGACGCGGGATCTATTCCTCACCACTGCCACTCAGGGCACGATCAGCCTGGCGGGCCGCACGTTCACCGCTCAGATCCGCCAGATGCCAGGGGGCACCGTGGTAACGCAGATTGCTACCAGCGTAGTGTCGGCGGCCGGCGGTCAACTACGGCTTACCGTTACGTCAGCAGCCAGCCTGCTTGTGCCTACTAGCGGGGCGAAGTACGACCTGATCCAAGTCACTAGCGCTGGCATCGCAACCCGCTTGTTGGAAGGCGTGGTGACACTATCCCCAAGGATTACCATACCATGAGCGATATTTATCTACAGATCACCGAAACGCCCACCGTAGTCACACTATCTGCACCCGTTGTGTCTGGGGCGTTGGCATCTACCGTCACCGTGGCCAACACTGTGACCGTGGCGTTAGATTCCAACAGCCTAAGTGCGTTAGAGAATGTGACAGTAACTGTCGGGGCGGCAATTACCGGGACAGTGACGGTCAGCAACAGCGTCACCATCAGCTCCCTACCCGCCATCTCTGGCACGGTGACGGCGAATACTAATTTCGAAGCGACTCCCGAGGAAGGTGGCTATGCAGCAAAAGCCATACAAATTGGATTTATTTCAGATCCAAACACTGATTATTTTGTTGCTGGTGGTGAATCATATCCATTTCCAGTAAACATTAGGAACTCTGTCACCATCGGTTCTGCCCTCCCTACTGGCACAAACCGCATCGGAGTAGTGACGATCGGCGGCGGGACCGTAACCATCGGAGCAGGGACTTCGCAAATCGGTAGCGTAACCATCTCTTCTCTGCCCGCTATCTCTGGCACGGTGACGGCGAATATAAATACATTTCCAGATGCGACTATTATTGGAGAGCAAATTGCACAAGGATTTACAAATTATGGCTCTTTTGAGGTTGCAATCGGTGGCACAGCAAATGTCTCTGGCACGGTGACCGCAAACACCTTTGCCGTCCAAGGAACAGCAGTCACCATCTCTAACTTCACTAGCACCACCGCCTCTACTGTGCTGGCTAATTTTAATGCAACAAGGGAAGTGCTCACGATTTTTAACGAGGGGGCTGGCAATCTTCATATCTGTGCAGGGGCAACTTGCACCACCATTGCATATCAGGTGCGCCTATCGGCGGGGGATTATTACGAGGTGCCGAACCACCAAACAACGATCACTCACTCGGCCGTGTTTGCCACGGCCGGCACGGCTCGCGTTTGCCAAGTTAGTTAGGAGTAGGCGATGCCTCTTACTCAAGCTAAAGACAAGATATTCGGAGATTTAGCTGTTCCTTCAGACAGGCATATCGCTCCACTTGTTGCGTATGGATCTAGTGCAAATGCGCTTCAGATAATTAGTTCTTATGCCTCATTTACTCCAATTTACACAAACGCACCACGAACAATTACAACACTGCAATTTATTGTCACCACAGCGGCTTCTGCCACTGGAACTCCATCAATTCAAATTGCTATGTATAATTGCAGGCCAAATCAGCTTGCTCCAAGCACTAGAATAGCAAATACGCTTACAACTGGAATTGTGGCTACAACTACTGGAGTCAAGACAGTAACATTTTCTCCGACCTGGATTCTGCCAAAGGGCATAACTTTCTTTTCAATTAATGTAAAGGCAACGTCAAGCAATAATACTTGTAATATTAGAGGTTTTGATGGTAGTGGAAGGCAGGGAGCATTACTCGGCAACATCGGGGCTGGTTTTGACGGAACAAGCCCAACAAATCAATTTTCTCAAGCAGGCATTCCATATATTATAATTGGTGAAAATACAGATTTAGCAAGTGATTATAGTTCAACTGGAATCAGTTTTGGAGCTGTTGGGGCTGACAGAGTAGACACAAACTATGCAGGAGTTTTCCTAAAATAATATGCCACGCCAAGAATACTATCAAGATGGGCAACTCATAAGAGTCGAGGACACAAGGACACTTCACGAAGCTATTGAGGAGCGAAAAGAGGTGTGGGCAGAACAAACCACAAAACTGATCCGCACGAAAGTAACTGAGACAGACGAGCGCAACTGCGCTAACGGAATCTATGAAGGCGAAAAGAAGGAACAGATTTTGGGTTGGATTAACGAGTGCCGAAACAAGTACCTAGCCTGTAAAGCAACCGCCTCTGCCTGCACGACAAACGAAGAAGTCGATGCAATTCGGTACGAGTAAATGCCCCTCCTCCTCCTCGCCCTCTTGCTCTGCTCCTGCTCGCCACGGACTGCGGACAATAACGCCGTGCGTTATAGCGACATGAGTGCCGCCGAGGACGCAGGCCGTACCCCCGCTTCTAGCCAAGCCCGACCAGAATCGGGAGGGGGCAAATGAAGGCTTCTAATTTACAAAACGCAACGAAAGCCTCTGATTTGCATGCAGATGGGGGCATGCAGGGATGAGCAAGGACGAACAAGCCTGCCAAGCCCTCCAGTATCTTTTAGACGAGGGTTTCATTGCGCTGGGGTACATCGACGGCAAACCAGCCGTTCACCTCACTACAAGCCTTGCAGATGCCCAGAAAGCGATTTTAAAGCTAGTATCTAACGACTCGGCAGATTGGTGGAAGTGAGTGCAGACCAGGTAGCGGAGCTGAGTGAACGATTGGCTCTAGTTCGAGAATCAATAGCCCGGATCGAGACCCGCCAGTCGGTAATTTTAGATTTACTCGAACGCTCACAAGCAAGCCTCGGCGAGTACCACGGCCGCCTAACCAACATGGAGCGCGACGCCCACACCATTAAAACGAAACTGTGGCTTTTGGCGCTCGTATCCGGGGCAGTGGTAAGCACGGCCTGGGAGCTGATTAAGCGTCGGTTCAGCCTTTGACACCCTGCCAGAGGCATGGAACAACTCATCCCCCAACTACTTAAAATTGACTGGCTTGGCGCCCTTGGCGCAGTTACCGCCCTACTGGCAGCCGTTGCAGCCGTGGCCGCGTTTATCCCAGGTGAAGAACCTGAGCGCACGCTCGGTCGCATAGTGGATTTTCTGTCCAAGTTTAGTCGCAAGTAGTCGCCCATGATCGCCGGAATCTTAACGGCGTTGGGCGGGATAGTCGGGATCGTGCTCTGGTTTCTAAAACGCAAATCGCCGCTTCAACGCAACTTTGAAGCGATCGAACTTGAACGCAGGAAAAGACAAAGAGACATCGATGCGTGGTGGACTAAACGCCCTCCTACTGATCAGTAGCCTGGCACTGGCATCCTGTGCGACAACGTCCCAAACGCAGGACGGCCCGCCGCCTAGCCCGGACAGCATCAGCTATTTCATCTACGAGTGGGACAAGGCCGAACGAACAAACAAGCCCTGCCCACAGGCTTACAGAGATCTGTTTGCGAAATCGCTCAAAGCGTTATCTGACTGCTTGGCGGAAGTTGAAAGAGAGCGAGCAAGGAATCAGTGACCAGCCTCGCGGAAGCTAGTTCCCGCACCTTGCGGGCGATTGATTCCCTAGACGCCAGCTTTCAAAAACAGGTTAGGGGCTGGGTCAATGAGATGGTCACTAGCCGGATCGAGCCTCTGATCTACTGCGGCCGGCGCACCATGGAGGAGCAGGCCGCGCTTTATGCAAAAGGTAGAACGGACGGCAGCAGCAAGATCGTGACTAAGGCCAAGCCAGGCGAAAGCTATCACAACTACGGCCTCGCGTTTGACTGGGTGCCGTTAAAGCAGTCAGGCAAAAACGCCGATCTGTGGATTGCAGACTGGGACAACGAAACCGCTTTCCGCCTTGGCGAGCACGTTGGCGTTAGCTTTGAACTGGCAGCAATCTCTTGGGAAACTGGCCATCTACAATCCAGCAAGTTCAAGTCGTGGCGTGACATCTCACGCAAGCCTGTGGAACAAGTGCAGGCCAAGGACATCCGCAAAAAGAGCAAGGCCACAAGCCTAGTCAGTAACCGGCCGTGGAGTTCACGGTGACGCCCGAACACGAGAAGCATCTCGCGGGGATCCTGCGCGATTTAACCAGGGATCTAGACGCCAAGTACCGCAAGGGGCAAGACGAGCACGGGGGAGCGTTGTGGCGTAGGCCCGTGTGGAAGGATGCGTGGGAAGAGGTGCTGGATCTATGCACCTACGTCCACACCCTTAAAATGCAGCTCTCCGTCATCGCGGAAATTGCGCTGATCGGAGCAAGCGACGAGAGCGTGGTGGCCGCACAATCACGGGAAAGTTGCCGTCAGATTTTGGCCGTGTTGGAGGGATTCCCGTCGGCCGCCGATAAGAAATGAAAGTAATCCGCAAGTGGAAGCGGTGGCTTGCCGTATCGTGTAGCCACGGACACTTGGCGAATGCGGCCGCATGCAAAGCTGCTTTAGAGATGAAGCGCAGATGGCAGCCAGACGCCGATTCAATTCTGCACCTTGGCGATTTTGTCGATCTGTCAGGGCTAATGGGTAGCGCAAGGAAAGATCCAGACTCGCCCGAACGCACCGCATCAATCCGTGAGGACTTCGATGCTGGCCTTAATTTTGTTCGAGAACTGGCTCCACGTTACATCTTTGAGGGAAACCATGAGCACCGTCTAACGGCTCTTCAATACTCGCCTAGCGCAATCGTGGCTCACTGTTGCACCTCGGCTAAGTCGGAGATCTACAATATGTGCAAGGATCTAAAGGCGCAGTACGTGCCTTACGACATTGAGAAAGGTTGGCGCATTCTAGGAGGCACAGCGTTCGGTCATGGCTACATGTTTTCGGAATCCAGCGCAGTGCGTGATCATGTGGAGATGGTGCAGAAGCCTATTGTAATGGGACATCTGCACAGGATAGATCGAACTGCGGGCCGTAGTTTTGGAGCGCCTGTCGGATGGTCAATCGGTTGCCTAGCCGATATTCCCAGCATGCACTACGCCCGGCGCCAGCGATCCGTTACCAGGTGGCAGCACGGAGTAGCCTGGGGCGAGTACGTAGATGGCGGGCAGGGATGCACGGTGAACGTGCTCTCGCCAGTAGGAGGCGTGTGGCGTTACCCAGTGTAAAGTCAGATTGGGCTACTGTCCTAACGGAGTATGTCGCTGGGTATCGTCAGGAGGTAGTGCCACCCGGCTGGCTAACTAAAAAACAGATAGCGGAGCTGTGGGGTAAGTCGGCAAATTACGCTAACAAACTTTTAGCCTGCTTGGTTAAAGACGGCAGAGCCGAAAGAAAAAGTTATGTGATCCGATTGCCTCACGTTGATGCAAAGGGAAAGAAGTTTCTAGGCCACTGCCGCAAGGTACCGCACTACCGCCTTACTGCAGGCAAATCGCCTAAAACTTAGCGTTTATTTTCTTTGGCCAGCTCTTTGACCAGCAGCGTGGTGATATATGCCGAAAGGGATAATCCACTTTTTTTGGCAAGACGCTCACCGTTACGCTTAACTTTTGGGTCGATCGTGAGGTTCGTTTTCGCCTTCTTCATAGGGAGGATTCTATACGCATTTATTACGCATTCAAGTATAAGTTAAAAAGCTAATGCCCAAAAGAAATGTGTTGCTAATACGCCGTGTGTGCGTAGTGAAGGCGTATGCCACGTCGTCCACTCAGCGGTTTTAAAGCGGAAAAGACCAACATCGTTCTGCCCGTTGCCGTGAAAAAAGCATCTCAAAAACTGGCCGCTCTCCGTCGTATTTCGCTTTCCCAGCTCATCACTCAACTGCTTGCAAAAGCATCGGGAGAGCAAAGCTAGATATTTATGAGCTTGGGGCGTCTCAACGATATTGCCATGAAACTGCGTCAGCAGAACCAAGCTCTTTCCCTACGACAACTAGGCGCCGCCTACGGGTTGGGTTACGTGCGGATTAAGCAAATGCAGGCGTTGCCTGGATTCCCACAGATCGCGGGTAAGGTAATTCCGAGTGACTTTGATCAGTGGCGGATGATACGGACGACTGGCCTAAGTTCACTGCATCGCGGAGATCGTCTACGCAGTGCCGCTGGTAAAGTTCATGCACTAAAGTCGACGAGTGATTTACGAGTCGCATGGCGACAGATTGAGAACAGCCTGAAAGCCGCAGTCTCGTCACTCGGGTTACCCGAAGGGAATGGAAGCAGTGACGTTTAAGACCGCAAATGTCCAGCAGGCGACGCCAGCAAAGCGAAGCTCTAGTCCGGGGGACTTCGCAAGTGATCTCGCGCCCCTCGGCTTTCATCTTGGCGAGCATGGGTTCGATGGCGGCCGGGATGGGAATGCTAAAGGATTTGCCAGCTCCACCCTTGGGGCAGGGGAACGTAAGGATACGATTTTTCAGGTCGACGCAATCAAGGGGGATCTGTGTCTCACGCAATCTGCACCCGGTAGCCAGGGCAATCTCAAAGCTGATTCGCATCCATTCGGGCACACCTTCCACAGCCAGAGCCTTCCTTACGATTTTAATCTCATTATCCGAAAACACTGGTTTAACGCGGGAGATGGGCCCCCTCTTAATTCGGTAATCCAGAAGGGCGACAGAATCCATCTTTCCAAGCAGTCGGCCTTGGCGGTGAATCCATTTAAGAATCTTCAGATCTTGGCAGGCTTGGTTTCTGCCTGCTTTGCCGCCGGACGTGCGCGGAAGGCTCTGGCGCCATCGCAAATAAATTTCACAATCGGATGCGGAAAACGCTTGCAGAGTAATTTTTTTCTCACTAATAAATCTCGCCAGATGACGCCAGCAATTCCTGTAATAAACTTTTGTCAGAGCGGAAACGGGATGATTTTCGATCAAATCATCAACCCAATCGCTGCCGCAATCTTTGCGCTTCTCATTAACGCCAAGTCTGGCGGCCTCGGCCGTTGCCTTTGCGCGATGCAGAGTATTGTCGATTCGGTAGCGGGTGCTTTTAGTGCGCCATTTGCCGGTGGGATCTTTGAAACGAATGTAGAACCACGGATTGCCTTTCTTAATGTAGGAATAGGCCATAGTTACAAGGGTAACATTTGCTTAGTTTAAAGCAATAACACACAGCAACCATGCAAAGCATAATCAATCAAAACAAAGAAGGAGATAGAACCGTGGGTTCAAATCCCACCCCGTCCGATGCTTATCACTATAACGATTTACGCCGAAACGGTAACACGGCGGTAATTACTGGGCCTAAAAAGGCTCACTACCAGCAACTCAATTTAAATTCTCGCGGCGGGTACGATTTGCCCCCCGAAGCGTTCGTTTATCACCCAAACCCCGCCGTGTTCCGTATGTGGGCACAGCAGCACGAGGCCAGCAAATGATTTCTTGGGAAGTCATGCGCGATCTTGCCCAGGTATCTATGCTGATTACTGGCTGGGCTTTATTCGTAGGCTCTGGAATCGCTGGGCTAACCGTGGCCGTACTCGTGTTTGGGTGGGTAGTCGATCAGGTGCGTCGATTCTTTAGGGAGGGCAGATGATTTACGCCAAGGACAACGGTGCCCCCGCACCTGAAAGCCAAGGCGGCGTGGCCGGGGCGTTCTATCCGCCTGCGGCTACTGTTCGCGACCTGGAAGCAGAGGGCAAGTTGCCAGCCATCGCAAGCTCTTACGGTGGCGGTGCGCTTTCGATGACGATGGCGCTGATCGATCTCCAACAGAAAAACAAAGAACTACGCAATCGGCTGGAACGGATCGAGGACATTTTAAAAGGGCTAATTGAAAAGCAGGGAGTCAGCCTGTGAGCGCACTTGAAAAAAAGTTTCTCGTGCTTTGGAAAGTGGCTGGCGGCCCGGAGCTAGTGGCCGAGCACACGTTTCACCCTACTCGCAAGTGGCGTTTCGACTTTGCCTGCAAATCCGCCCGCTGCGCGATTGAGCTGGACGGTGGGGCATTCCTACCGTTTGGAGGCAGGCACGGTCGCGGGATGGGCATGGTTAAGGATTGCGAAAAATATCGGGCAGCCGCCGACCTTGGCTGGCGCATCTGGAGATTCACGACGAAGTGCCTGACGGTCGAAGCGGTGGCGATGACTGCCAAATCATTCCGCCTTTCGATGAAGGAGAAAACAAAATGAGCGAACCAACTAACGATACACCTATCAACAACGAAAAGCCGGACTACGAGCACGACGTCTATGAGCGGGAGAGGGCTGACTCTGAATATGAGAATCAGCGTTTTGCCGATTACTACGGCAACAACCGCCGGGGCTGATTATGACCGACCTAACGAAATTCCGTTTAATCGAAAACATCGAAGTGATGGCATGCCGTAACTCAGCCGAGCGAGTTGTGAAAGCAATCAACCGTGGCGACCTAGCCCAAGCCAAGGACTTGGCTCGCAAGCATGAGATCGCTTGGCACTTGGCCGACCGCGAGTTCCAAGACTTAAACCAACCGCACCGAAATAACGATTTTTGTGACGATGAGTAGTCGTCGCAAATCCAAGAAACAAAAACCAAGAAACCAAGAAAGGAAATCCTAGTATGCCAATAGTAGCAAGCAGAGGGGGAAGTTACACGCCAGCCCCGCAAGGAAATCACGACGCAGTTTTCTGCGACGTCGAGGACTTAGGCGAAGTGGAAACGCAGTACGGTAAAAAGCATCAGATCCGCCTTGTCTGGCAGATCGCCGAGAAGATGGAGGACGGGCGGCCGTACACCATAGGTCGGCGTTATGGACTAAGCCTGCATGAGAAGGCGGCTTTGTTCAAAGACTTGAAAACCTATGCCAAAAAGGCGCCACCGCAGAATCTGGACTTGGAAACCTTGATTGGTAAGCCGTGCCAGATCCTCGTCACTCATGTGGATCGCGACGGATCAACCTACGCCAATGTGCAGGCCGTCCTGCCGGCGGGTGCAACGAAAATCAAAGTCGATAAGGATTTTGTCAGGAAGTGCAATCGTCCTGGCGCTCCTAAACCAGCAGTAGTCGAGCTGGATGCCGACGGAACTCCCGTGCCGTTCTGAGCACTTGGCCGAGGTGGTTCTATCCCGCCTTGGCCAGAAAGAATCCCCCATGGAAATCCTAACTTTAGTAGTTCAAATCGTATTCCCAACCACCGCAGTCGTGCTGGCTCTTATGACTATGCGCTTGCTGAAGGACTGGCAGTAATGGCTGCGCTTATTGCCACGGCAAAGACTGAGTCCTCGCACTATTACCTAGCGTCGGGTGAGTCGTGCCACGGTGATCTGCGATCCGCCCGCAAGGTGGGGGCGTTTCCGTCGGTCACCACAATCTTGGCGGCAGCAGGCCCACAAAAGACTGGGCTGATAAATTGGCAAGTAGAGCAGGCGATGTCGTCATCGCTAACCCTGCCACATATTGAGGGCGAATCTCTGGCCGACTTTGCCAAGCGAGCAGTGCTGGACAGCCGCAAGGAAGTGGAGGCGGCTGCACTTCGCGGGACTCACATTCATTCCTTGGCTGAAATGATAATCAATCGGCAAGAGCCGGGCGATCTAGTTAAAGGCTACGAGGAGCATTATGCAGGGTTAAAAGAATGGCGTGAGTGTTGCGTGACTAAAGTTCACGCCAGCGAGTCCGTCCTAGTGAATGAGGCTGAAGGTTACGCAGGAAGGGTAGATTTGATCGCGCAGATCCACGGTGAGATGGAGGTTATCGATTTTAAGACAAGGAAATTTAAGAAGGACGCAAAAGGCATCTCAAAAGCATCGGGCTATGAAACTGATCTTTTGCAGCTTAGTGCTTATGCGTACGCCTTTACAGACGATGGAATGGCTTGCCGAAACATATTGATCGATCCAGTCACCGGCCAGTTGCAGGACGTTCGCTACACTGCAGAGCAAGTTGCCCAGGCGTTCGAGGCATTCACATCCATCTGCAAGGTGTGGCGTTGGCTGAAGAAGTATGACCCGCGTGAGGTGAAGTTGTGATCGAGATTTTACCCGAACAATCCACCCACGAGCAGTTACTTAACCGCGTGCGTTCGTTGGCCCGTGAGCTGGCGGAGGCGAAGGCTGCGCTGGCGGCTGCGGAAGGCCGTGAGAACGATCTGATCGATCGGATAAGGGCAGGGCTATGAGAGCGCTTTGCAACGTGGTGCTGACGTTTCTGGCTTTTTTTGGATTCCCAGCCACGCAGGCATCAAACGTGATGATCGACATGCGGCCGGACGCCAAAAAGATCGACGTGAAGAAGATTAAGGTTCGGATCACTGGGTATTGGCCAGGGGAGGATGAGTGGAGCAGCCGCTATCAATCGAGCACTGGCACCACGTTGCGGGCCGGCCGTCACTGCGCCGTAGATCCCGACATCATTCCGCTATGGTCACGGATCCGCGTCATCGGTGCCAAGCGTGAGTGGGTGGCCGTAGATACCGGCACCGCCGTGAAGAGCAAGAAGGCGAGCGGTGGAAAGTTGCCTGTGATCGACGTATTTGCCGCCAGTGAAAAGCAGTTCAACGCGATGAGGCTGCCAAAGGTGGCTATGGTGGAGGTGATGAAGTGAGCAAGAAAGTTAAAATAGATTACGGCTTTATACCTTACTATACGCACAAACAAAACCTATTAATCGCAAACAACAGAACAATCACTGCTCTGTTATTTCGCATTCATCCATTTAGGCGTTGCCTAAGTATTTGGGAGCTTCAATCAGATTGTACCGATCATCCCGAAGCTTGGCGTTGCGAGGACGGAAGAATTCTATTCTTATGTCATAACTACGAAAAAGCTCAGCAGCCTCATGAGTCTTTTCAGTTAATGCCGTTTTATCGCACATATAGTCCTGCCTGCAATTCTTACCATCGGATATTTGAAAACCTATCTGTCTTTAGGAAATGGATTAAATCAAGATGAGTACACGAGCCGCCACGTTCGCATCCAAGCGCCAGCGTGCCATGGGCCTGGGCGATACGCGGCCGACGTTCCGCCGGCTGGGCGTGATCGCTGGCAAGTTGCGCCGGGATCTGACCCTGCCTAGCTGTGCCAGGTTGGGCGTTGAGCTTGAATGTAGCTACAAAACCATCCAGCGGGACATCGATCTGCTGCGTGACTTCTTTGGCTATCCGCTGGAGTACGATCGCACTAAGTACCATTACAAACTGGCGGGGCCGTTGCCGAAGGCGGTGCTGTGAACCTAGCCGATCTTCTTTCTATGTTCTCCGCTCGCATCATTAGCACTTACACGCCGGAGCAGTACGCAGAACAAGTGATCATCGCCCGTAATAATCGGATGCGGTGGGGAATGGGGCAGTGGTGAAAACATGAGAAAACAATTTAAAAATACTAAAACAGAAAAAGCCAAATGGGTAGAGGCTGAAAAGATATTGTGCGGAATAGAAGGACTTGGTTACGAAGTCGACAGGCTAATCGAAGATACAAATCAAAAGCCAAAGCAATGGACTGCAATCTTTCTGCGTAGGAAAAAAGAGAAAAGTTATTTAAGGGAAATTGGCGACATTGTGGACGTAATAGGCGCGCTCAATTATCAATACAAATACGTAGACGAATATATTTTATCAAAACGACGTCGGGGGTGGGTTGCGGTTTTTACAAAAAGAGTAAAGAAATGACACAGACAACTCTTTTTCAGGAAGCCATTACCGAAACAAGATCAACTTCATCCAATCTTGATCAAGGATACGCACATGAGCCACTTTGCGTCGGAATGCTTTTAAGGATGGGGTTCAAAGCTACACAACTGCATGGTCAAGATTCTGGAGATGTGTGGCTGAAACACAATAAACACCTATGCGTTATTAATGTAAAAACTTCTGAGGACATAAAAAACGGCATGGTGCGTGGATCTGTTTGCAAGGGCAGATATGAAAAAACAAAATACAGTGAAGATGAGGTGGATATAATTGCATTCTTTTACACAGATTCTATCTGGCCGCTTTTCTTTCACATAATTCAAGAAGAGCGAAAGCACGTATCGGTTGAGCCAAAAATGTTTACCGAGGAAATGTCCAAGAAAACATTTGATATAGCATTCGCCATATTTAAGGAGCGTTTATGTCGGTAAAACGCCTCACCTGGCACCTCGAAATCCTTGAGCGTGCGAAAAAGAATTTGCTGAAAGAGCAGTATCAGGCCGTGCGTACACGGCTGGATCTGGCGATCACGATCTGTAAGGAAATGTTGAAGCGAGCTGAGGAGCATAAGGCGAAGGCGATGGAGGCGAATGGCAAATGAAGGATCTGGGCAAAATTACTTTTGGAAAAGCACGACTTGCGCCGAAGCAAGTTTTAGTCGACGTAACCTATGACGCCAAGACGGCCAAGGCGTTGCACGCATTTGGGCTGAAGCAGTTAAAGAAAGATCAAGAGGCAGTGATTGAGTACGTGATTAAGAAAGCGTTGGAAGGGTTGGTCAAAAAATGATCGCACCCCTACCACCCGCAATCGAGGCGATCCATCGCAACGGAGCCGCTGAAGGCGAACGCAACACGCAACTATTTAAGCTGGCCTGCCAGTGGCGCGACCAAGGGCTAACGGAGTTCGACGCAACGACCAACGCAGAGGAGTGGGCCTACAAGGTAGGGCTATCGCAGAACGAGGCCGTAAGCGCGGTTAGATCCGCGTTCAGCAAGCCAGCCAGGGAGGCGTGGAGGCCAAAAGCCAAGTACGGCTATCAGAATGGGGCGATCGTGCGTGAGGATCTGCCTGTGCCGCCCATGCCGATCAGCGTGGAAAGCGGGCCGGTCGATAAGTTTCTGACTACATGCTTTGACGTAGGCGATCAGATCAATATTTGCCGATCGATTAAGGACGGCGACCGCGAGCGGCCGGACGGTAGCGGTGAAACGCGAAGCCGGGAGGAGTGGCTGGAAATGTTTAAGGGCGATGGTCTGAAGGAATGGCAGGGATCCGCCGTCGGTGTGTATGTGTCGATCAACTCTAATAACGGGAAAGGTCGTGCTTCAGAGCACATCACTAAATATCGGCACTGTTTAATCGAATTTGATGAAAGCACGTTGCAGGAACAGTGGGCGATCATTAAGCGCAGCGGCCTGCCTACCTCGGCCATTATTAAAAGCGGTTCACGTAGCTTGCATGCTTTTGTCGATGTGCGGGCAGCCAACGCCAAGGAGTTCGCCGAGCGTGTGGCGTTTATTTACAAGCACCTAGAGCACACAAAGCTGGATCCTGCTAACAAGGACGCCGGGCGGTTGTCCAGGTTGCCGGGTGCTATGCGTACGGCCACCGGCCAGCAGCAAGAGTTGGTCGAATGTGGTGCACCAACGCTGACCTACATCGAATGGCAGGAGCGCACGATTTACGGGGATATCCCAGAGCCGTACAAATGGGAGGATTTGGTCAATTTCAAGGAGGACGCAGATCCGACTCAACTGCTAGGCAAGCGATGGATTTGTCGTGGCGGATCCGCCTTGTGGGTGGGCAGCAGTGGCCTTGGTAAGAGCGTGCTGTGCTTACAAGCCGCAATCACCTGGGCGGCCGGCCGTGATCTGTTTGGCATTAGCCCACACGGCAAGCCATTAAAGTCGTTGATCGTTCAAGCCGAGAACGATGAAGGTGATGTGGCGGAGGCATTGCAGGGCATTCTAAGGGCGCTGGATCTGACCGCAGAGGAGTTGGAACGTGTGAAGCAAAACATTGTGATCGTGCGTGACTGCACGTCCACGGGTGAGCGGTTCGTCGATAGGATGCGTCGCCTAGGTGATAAGCATAAACCAGACCTAGCCTGGGTAGATCCGTTGCTGGCCTTTATCGGTGGCGATCTATCTAGCCAAGAAACTGCCGGTGGCTTTTTGCGGAACATGCTAAACCCGCTGGCGTTGTCGGCTGGGTTTGCTTGGATGCTCATCCATCACACGCCGAAGCCAACACGGGACGGCAGCGGTTACCAAGGGCACGACAAGGCCTACAGCGGATTTGGATCATCAGAGCTAACGAACTGGGCGCGGGCCGTTCTAATGCTGTCCAGTTGTGGCCAGGATGAGCAAGGAACGTATACGTACAAGTTTGAGGTAACCAAACGCGGGAAGCGGTCTGGGTTACGTGCAAGCGTAACAGCGAGCGATTTAATCGCCACAAAGGCGCAGCCGTCGGTTCACCTAAAACATGCCGACAAGGGCATGGCGTGGATTGAGGTGGGAGCGCCTGAAAAGTCGGTTGGCCGCCGGGCATCTACGATCGATTGGTCTAAGCTACCCGAAGGGGCTAAATACACCCAAGTTGTTACATTTGTACAACAGGCTACCGGGCTACAGGAACGGCAGGCAAAGGCACGCATAAAGCAGGCAAAAGAGGACGGTTTAATTGAAGAAGCCAGCGATGGTTTATTCAGCAAAAAGGTGACAAATGAACCATTCTAAAGTTGGTGCAGTAACCCTTATTGCACTAGTGCAGTATTGGGGAGCATGTAGGTGCAGTAATAAAGGGCCTATAGGCCCTATTATTGCACTAATGCAGACGGTCATTTCCATTACTGCACCAAGCACTGCACCAGCGGGGTTAATTTAATATGATAGATCAGCAAGCGTTAGAACGGATCCCATGCGGATCGGCTCACGTTTCCACCCGGATCGATGGGATTGCGGATCTAGTCCATGAGGCGTTTTATGAGCTTGGTTTGACTGTTACAACGTCATCAGTGGCTTTGACCACCCAAGTGTTCCATTACCTGATAACTAAGGCGCCAGATCATCCGGCCGTTCAGAATATGGCCGACACGCTGGAGCAGTCTGTGCTGGCGGTTGTGCTTAACAGATCAACCAAGTCGATGACCCAGCTCGCCAAGGAACACAAGATCACAAAGCAGGCGTTCAGCAAGCGGGTGCTCAGTCTAACTGATCGCCTTGGTTTGCCTGTGAGAGCACAGAAAAGTCAAAAGGCTCGTGAGGCATACGACCTCAGGGCAAGGAAGCACCACGACAAGCGGCGTCGTCAGATTCCTAAGTTTAACAACGCCGCACTATTGAAAGGCAGGGACAGATGCAAGAACTCAAAGAAGTAATCAAGAAGCTAAACAAGAGACGCACAGAAACGCTTGAGCAGATGGGTGAGGTGATTGGCCTGGCAGCACAGGCCGGTGCCATCATATCTAACGCACGGGCTAACGGTGAGAACGTGTCTGCGTTGCTAGATTCAGTTGATCTAACTGATGAGCAAGGCAAGCGGTTAGAACGTGTAGCGGCACATCAGAAGAAGCTGCAAGACGGTGACCCAGCCGCCTTGCGTCAGATCATGCTATGGACAGAGATGCTGCCCGATCCGATCACGACATCGGTACCAAGCGAACGCAAACCGTTCTTCTTTCCGCTGATTAAAGTTAGTCAGTGGTTCCTGAACCGATCCAAGCCTGAAGCCTGGACATCCGACATGCGTACAGAGTTCATCCGCTACGCAGAGCCGATCGCTAAGAAGTACACTGAGCTGACTGGCAAAGGCTCTTGAGTATGAGCGGGCAAATTCTCTTAAGTAGGATTTTTTTTCCTACACAAGGAGTCTCCTTGAGTAGAAACATCGCGGTGGAAACGACT
>Ga0208916_10000119_pt1 | contig 37232 bp, 54 predicted proteins | sample DEB19_08_DNA_5_FD_184523 | JGI IMG/M metagenome (GOLD analysis project Ga0208916, IMG submission 184523) | Aqueous microbial communities from the Delaware River and Bay under freshwater to marine salinity gradient to study organic matter... | ecosystem: Environmental > Aquatic > Marine >... | reverse complement strand
ATCTACACGGTCGTCTGAGACTGTCTGAGTTGGTTTAAGCCTTGGTAGCTCAGTGGTAGAGCATCTGTTTTGTAAACAGACGGTCATCGGTTCAATCCCGGTCCTCGGCTCCAACTAACAGGTCAAATGGCCGTAGCGTTGACAGGAACGGCTTCTGTGGGCTTGCTGTCTTTGAAGCCAAACAGGGTTTTGAGCAAATCTTCCTTAACCTCGGGAGAGTAGTTGTTCACTTGAACATTGACGGTGGCCCCGGCGAGCTGGGCGCGTCCCTCTAGGGCGGTGTGCTTGTCGGAGACAACGGAGAGGGCGTATGCAATTTCCCCCGGCTTTAGCTCAGAGGCACGGTCTTGGAGGTCGGTGAGCAGTTGGCTACCCGCTGACCTAAGCTGGGCGGCAAACTCCCCGCGCCATTGGTCAACGTCTTGGCGCAGGGCACGGGATAGCGCCTTGCTGTCCTTTTCGCTCAGTTCCTTCGTGGCCTGGGTGAATGTCGTCGCCCCGAGAGCCGCCTGCACGACCGCAGGGATGATGGTACGCCCACGCACCTTTTTCTTTTCGTTTGCCCCGCGTTTGTTCTTGGCACGGGGCGGGCGCTTAACTGGGGGGAGTTCTTCGGACATGGTTTGGGTTTAGTAAAAACGGACCAAAGCTCAAGCCTTCCTCATCCATTTCATTTCGCCACGGAACTCCGAGTGCTTGGCGTGGGCCTGGAGCACAAACCCGGCATCCCAAAGCATACATTCAAAGTAGGCCGGATAGCTGTTGTTGTGGTACTCGAGCATGATTGCCTTGAACTCTCCCAAGCGTCCTTCCGCCTGCAATGCGGAGAGAATGATCAGCTCGGCCCCCTCGGTATCAATCTTGAGGATGTCGGCCTTGGGCAAATGCTTGGCATGGGTGACGGCAACCTTTTGGAGCTGGTTAGGATTGTTGCGGTCAAAACACAGCGAGAACTCGCCACGGTTAAAACCGATTAGACTCAAGTCGCCTTCGCCGTCCCGGTCCAGCACAGCCTGGTTGTTTGTAACGATGTTCTGCTTCCCGAGTGAAGCCACCGTCTTGCACAGCAGTTGATAGTTGCCCGCGTGTGGCTCATAGCAGTGAATTGTGGCACCGGGCCAACGCTTGATTGCCCACCTGGTAAAAGCTCCAATGTTTGCCCCCAGATCGAGGATGGTTGGCGGCTTCTCTGGATTGTACGGGATGTCGTAGGAGCCTTCCAGAACGTCGGCGCAATGGTCTGCGCCAATACCCTCGTCCAAAAACTCCTTGGGCCAGAGGTTCAAATTGGCGTCGGGCTGTCTCCAAGAAGCGTTAAGTTCGTCCTTGAGCTGTTCCGTCGTCAGCGGAAGGCGCAGGCTGGTTTCGTGCGGCACCACAACGTAGGTATCAACGAACATGGGGATCGAGCAGTCACGGCACAGCTTGCAGAAGAAGTAATCCTCCCCGTACATGGTGTTGCCCGAGTAATCGTTGTCGCGGACGACATCCACGATGGCGCTAAACGCTTCCGACTCCACCTTGGCGGTGTCGCAAATGGCTTTGATCCGCTCCAGCTTTCCGTCGCTTGTACCGGAACCAATGAGGCCGGTGGGGAAAAACTGGTGGCGTGCCTCGGCTTCGCAGCCCAGCTCGCGGTGCCAGTAGGCAAGCTCTGGCTTCTGGCGGATCATTTCCTTGAAGGCGTCCACCTCAATTTTGCAGAAGCCAATCGGCATCTGGTGCATTTGCAGCAGACCGTCATCGCGGACAAAGGCTTCCGGTCCATTCTTGGACCCGTGGAAGGCAGACGGGATGGCGTGGTAGCAATACTGGGCCGCAACGACCGGCTCCTTATGCTGGGCAATGCGCCAGAACATTGAAAGCGTGTCCATCGACTTCTCGCAGCCCAAGTCTTTGTCCCAGAAAAACAGGGTGTCGTACCCGCCGGTTATGGCGATCCAGGCCATTTCATCACGGGCAAGCGCAACGGATGTCCCGGCGCAGAACGTGAAATCAACCTTTGTGTCCGGCAGATCGGCGGAGACAATGGTGGTTAGTGCTTTAACAAGGTTGGGCGAAAGCCCGCCCTTGACTGGAATGGCGATGAGTATGCGACGCATGATGTGATTGAGTGGCTAATGGTGTTGTCCTCAATCTGGAAATGGCCCATAGCAGTTGTAATAAGCGTAGCTAATACCTAACGCAGGTTCCCATTGGCTATTGTTTTGCGGCTGGCGCTGGTTATTGGTGGCCTATGCCTCAACTCATCTCGCTAGAAGAACACGACGCCACAATTCAAGAACTAGCCCGTGACTGGACCCAAGACCTCCCGGTGAAGAACGGGATTGCCTGCCCAACGTGCGGCAAGGAGTTGTTCGACACGCACCCGGCTTCCGTAATCCTTGGCTGCAATGTCCCCAAGAAGCACATCCATTGCCGGTGCGGGTATCGCGGTAGCCGTCTCGCCTGATGTCTAAAATTGCCTTCTCTGACCAGTTTAAGCCGTCTTTTGGCTTTCCCTACCCGCCGCTACCCACGATGGAGGAGATGAAGCTGTGGGACATTGACCGCATCAAGAAATACAAGGAGGCCCGCGATCAGGTTGTGCTTAATGCCGAGCGCAATCCCATCGGTTTTGGATTCACTTTGCCGATGTGGCAAGAGGTGATGAACAACTGGGATAAGTACACAACTCACGTTATTCTTGGCGGCAACCGTTCCGGCAAAAGTACGTTTGCGGCACGGTTGGCGACATGGGCGGCTTGCACCATCCCGCAAGCCGAGGTGCGGGGCTACCAAGTAAACAAGGTTAAGAGCGTGGATGAAATGCAGCGGTACATTTGGGAGTCCATTCCGCACGCAACAAAGAACCTGCAATCAAAGAAGGGCCAGAATCACTCCATCCAGTTTAGCCAGAAGAACGGATTTACGGACGACATTTGCATCTTCCCGCCGCTGCCAGGATACCAGCGAGGGGGGTACATCCGGTTTAGCAACTACGCCCAGTATTCGGACGACCCCAATACGGCGGAAGGTTTCAAAACCCATTTAACGTGGTTGGATGAGGAGTGCCCGCCCGCGCTGTTTGATACCCTGCTCTACCGCTCCATTGACTTTCACGGGCGGATTTTGCTGACGTTTACAACCATCCAAGGTTACACGCCTTTGGTGCAAAAGATTTTGGGAAAGACCAAGACCATTAAAAGCGCTTACCACCTTTGCTCGGTCGGGAAATACCGATTATCCAAGAAAGTTTAAGCAACCCCGATACCTGCATTTACTACTTCTGGACGGAGCACAATTCCTTCCTCGGGGACGATAGCTTCATCCAGAAGTTGAAGAGCCGCCCAAGGGACGAGATCCTCGCCCGCGCCTACGGCATCCCGACCAAGAGCGTTTCCGGTGCCTTCCCCACGTTCAGCAAGGACGTAAACGTGGTAAAGCATGAGGACTTTCCGTTTGTAAAAGACCCGAAATATCCGGTTACGCGCTACATGGCCATTGATCCGGCTGGCAAAAAGAACTGGTTTGTCGCGTGGGTTGCCATTGATTCGGCTGGAACGTGGTGGGTGTACCGGGAATGGCCCGATTACGACGATTGGGCGCTGCCAGGGCCAACAGTCGAGGGAAAGACCGGACCGGCCCAGAAGGGCGTAGGAAAGGGTATAAAGGGCTATGTGGAGCTTATCCTGGGGCTGGAGGAGGGCGAACCCATCTATGAACGCTTCATTGACCCCCGCCTCGGTGCCGCTGAACGCCAAAGTGCCGACGGTGCCACGACCATCATCTCCGACTTGGACGATGCCGATTTCATTGTCATGGCGGCTCCCGGCGTGGACATCGAGAACGGGCTGCAACTCTTGCAGAACAAGATGGCTTACGACGATACGCAGCCCAGAAGCAGCGTTAATGCCCCCAGCTTTTACGTTTCCGACCGTTGCGCCAACATCATCTACGCCCTTGGGGAGTACACCGGACGCGGCGGCACGACCGAGGCCACCAAAGACCCCATTGACTGCCTGCGCTACATAGCCGTCTCAGATGCCCAGTTTGTTGAAACGCCAAAAGCCGACAGCAACCTCATTTACGGCAAAACAGGCGGATACTAAAAAAGTGCTTGCCAAGCTACCATTAGCTCAACTTATGGTAGCCCATTGAGCAGCTTTAGCGGAAGTTTAACCCAACCGAACCCAAATTCGGCCCTACAACTGGCTCCCGAAGGGGAGGACGGTCCCGATTTTAGCGCCCTGAAGGATGCTTTCCAGCGGGCCATTACTGAGAGCCAGCCGTACATCGACCAATGCCGTCAGAACTACCAGACGCGCTACGCCCTCTGGACCGGCCAAACTGCTGACGGCAAGAAGCACTCCCGCGAGGGTGCCAAGATTGACCCGACACCGTGGGATGGCGCTAGTGACCTTCGCGTTTACCTGACCGACAACCTGATCAACAAGAAGGTTGCGATGATGCGTATGGCCTTCAAGCGCGGTGCGCTGTCTGCCACGCCAATCGAGGGCAATGACATCAAGCGCAGCCGCGTGGTTTCCAACTTCATGCGCTGGCTGATCCAGACGCAGATGCCCGATGTGGACCGCGAGATTGAGCTTCTGGCCAATTACATCCAAGAGAAGGGCATTGGTGTTACCGGCCAGTTCTGGGAGACGACGCAGGAAAAGACCCTGACGACGCTTCGCCTCGATGATTTCCAAGCGCAGTTCCCGCAGTTTGATGTGCCAATGATGTTGGCGACACCGGACCTTGCAGACAAAATTGCGGCTGTATTTGAGGAGCAATTCGGATGCTCCAAGGGCAAGGCGAAGCGAATGATTCGTGAGCTTCGTGAGACGGGCGAGACGACTGTTGCCACGCTTGGCAAAGAGAAAAGCCGTCCCGTACTGCGTGCCTTCAATTTGGATTCGGACTTGTTCGTAAGTAGCTCCACAACTGATATTGAAAACGCTGCTGGGATATACCGAGTCCAATACTTTACCCCCGAGAAACTTCGTTCCTTTGCCAATTCCGAGGGCTGGAACAAAGACTGGGTTGAGAAGGCAATTGAGACCTGCCGGGGACAACTTCTGACATTGCAGCCGGTTGAGTTCCAGCAATGGCAAAGCCGTTCGTTCATCTTCACCCAGCAGCGCAACACCGACATGATCGGCGTTGTTTTCGCCTACCAGCGGCTGAGTGATGAGGATGGCGTTCCAGGCATCTACCTGACGGTCTTTAATCCCAACCTGGCTCCCGACAAGGACCAGCCCGGTTACGCCAAGTTTAGCTTGCTCGGCTACGCCCACGGCCAGTACCCGTTCGTCATCCATCGCCGCGAGTACCTTTCCCGCCGCCTGCATGATTCTCGTGGTCTGCCCGAGCCGTTGAAGCCGTTGCAGGACCAGATTAAGGCGCACAAGGACAGCCGCATTGATGCCGCCTCAATTTCGGTCATCCCCACAATTCTTTACAAGGTTGGAAAGCCCCCGAGCCGCATTGGCCCCGGCGCTCGCATCCCGGTAAGCCGTCCCGACGAAGTTCGCTTCATGGACCGCATCATGCCGGACATGAATAACGACAGTTCCGAGGATCGCTTGGCTTCCAACGCCAAGGATTACGTCGGCTTTGCCTCCGTTGAGGGAGATCCGCAAGTTTCCCCGCTGGAGAACCAGAGCGAAATCGACAAATTCCTTACGGGCCTCTGCAAAGCGTTTCAGCAGGTTTGGGGACTCTACAAGCAGTTTGGCAGCGAGCAGGTTTTCTTCCGCGTCATCGGTTTGCGCGAAGCCGACCCCATGCTTTTTGAGAAGGGGACAGAGGAGGAGAGCTTTGACTTCTACATGAGCTGGAACGTCGAGAACCTCGATTCCCAGAAGGTTAAAGAGAAGATTTCCTCGGTTATTCAGCTTGCCCAGTACGACCGCGAAGGTTCGGTTAATTGGTCTGAGTTAATTTCGTGGGCAATGGAGTCGTCTGACCCCAATGTGGCCGAGCGCATTATGCAGCCAGCCAGCGTTGGCTCCCAGAAGGTTGTGAAAGAGGTGCAGGACGACCTTTCCAAGCTGTCTGCGGGCATTAACGTCAATATGCGCGTGGGAACACCCCCGCAGTTGGCCATGCAAGCCCTCAAGAACTGGATTGGCGGTGCGCCCGATGTCCAGAAGCGCCTCCAGCGCGACAAGCCATTTGCCGACCGTGTTAAGGCTTACGCTAAACAGGCGCAGTTCCAGCAGATGCAGCAGCAGAATAAGGAAATTGGACGCCGGGGCGCATCCATGCCAGGGCCGGTAATGAAAGCCTAATGAAACGTACTGAACGGGTAGAGGTTCGCAACGCGAGGCTTCGGGGCGCTATGGAGACGCTCATCCCCAACAGTAATTTTGAGGCTTTCATTGAACTCGTCGAGGAACTGCGGGACGAGGCTTACAATTACGCCATTTCGGTCGATAGTGTGAAGGATCAGCGTCTAACGCTGGCGGCGATGGGGGAAAGCAGGGCCTACAACGACATTGTGGGCATCTATCGCAACTATTTGGACCATTTGGAAAACAGGCTTGACGAACAGGAAAGTGACTAACATTAGCATTACTTATCGGCTAAATTAGCCGAGCTAATAGGTTACTTGATCCTTAATCATGCCCGACAGTATTACTACGGCTCCTGTGCAGCCCGAGGCGAAAGCCCAAACCGCCACTGAGAAAAACGGTCCTGCCAATCTAAGCGGCCCAGAGCTAGCGAGGCGTTTCTTCAAACGAGACGTAGCGCAAGTGGCTCCCGCAAGCGTGGAAGGGGAAAAAGCGTCGGAGGCACCGGAAACGGAGGCACCCGAAACGACCGAGGAACCAACCACAACAACGGAGGAGGCTGATGAGGCCAACTCTGCCGAAACCGCCACCGAAACGGATGCCGAGGCAAAGCCCGAAGCAGAAGATAAGGCGACGGAGGACGAAGCTCTTTCACCCGAGAACTCTCTCGACCCTAAGTTACAAGATAAGATTAATCGCAGGATTGGTAAGGAAGTAGCGAAACGGAAGGATTTGGAGCGGCAAATCAATGAGCTTAAAGTGGCGATGCTGCAAACGCAGCAGCCCCCAGCCCAAGAAGCCGCTGCCCCCATTGTTCCGCTTCCCTCGGGCGTCATGCCCTTGGCGAACGTGAACGATGTCAATGGCCTGGTTGCCTTGCAGAAGGAAGCCAAAGAAGCCATTCGTTTCGTGGAGGATCAGTTGGAGCGCGAAGATTTCCCTTCGGAGGGTGTCCGTCTCGACGGCAAACTCTACAAGCGGGACGATTTGCGGTCCATTAAGCGCAATGCACGAGTGACCTTAGAGGATCACATCCCGGCGCGTCTTTCCTTCCTTAATCAACGCCAGCAAACTCAACAGGTGGCCTACGATAAGTACCCGTTTCTGCGGGACAAGGCTTCACCCGAGTACCTTGCAGCGCAAGCGGCTTACCAGCAAAACCCGTGGCTCCGTAACCTACCTGATGCCGATGCAATCATCGGTCGCCAGATTATGGGGATGAAGTACGAGGTTTTAATGGAGCAGCAAAAAGCGTCCAAGGCGGCTAAGAAACCTGCGAGCAAGGCGCGTACCGCCAACAGCCAAGTGGACGTTGGTGCGGACAGCGTAAGCTCAAACAACAGAGTTCTTGTAACAACGGCGGCCAAGCAAAAGGCCGGGGTCTTGACACAGCAGTTAAAGGAAAAGGGCGGAATCAGCGGCAGGGAGTTTGCCCAGTTTCTCTCTAATAAATCTCAACTTCGTAATACCACTCGTTAAGTCATGGCTATCGCAACAACCTACAATACCGCTGGTGACCGTGAGGATCTCACGGACGCCCTGACAATTCTCGAACCCGAGGATTGCCCAAAATCGTCTAGCTTCCCCAAGTCCACACGCCCGTCCAATGCCTACCAAGAGTGGCAGGTGGACAGCCTGCTCCCAGTGAGCATCGGCGGCACCCTTGAGGGCCAGGACATTCAACAGTTCTCTGATCAGGTCGCTACCCGCGCCCGCATCGGCAACTACATTCAGAACTTCGCCCGTTCGTGGGCGGTGTCTCGTAACCAGGAGGCTTCTATCCCAGCCGGTGTTTCCGACGAGGTTAGCAACTCCAAGATGAAGGCGATGCGCGAAATCAAGCGTGACATTGAGGCCTCCATTGGTTCCGACAACGACCGTCAGCAGGACAACGGTTCTGTTCCCTACAAGACCCGCGCTCTTGGCAAGTGGATCAGCACCACTCCCGGTTCTGACATCCCAACGGCGTTCCGCACCCCAAGCGCCAACATCGACGCGACTGCGACAGCTTCGCTTTCTGAGTCCACCTTCAACGGTGTGTTCAAGTCGATCTTTACGCAGGTCGGTAACCGTCGTGGCTACACCCTGTTTGCTGGCCCGTCCCTCAAGGCGGCGATCAGCAACTTCCAGCGTGCCACCGGCTCGACTGGTACCACCAAGACCTACATGGTCACACAGGATGCCGATGCTCACCGCATTGACCTCAATGTGACGATCTACGAGGGCGACTTCAACAGCGTTACCATCATCCCCGACCTTTTCAACGGTCTGGCTGACGGTGCGGCTCCTTCCACCACCACGAACCAGCAGCTTGCTCGCGGTTACGTTGTGGACACGGAGTTGGTTGGATTGGGCTATATGTTCGGCATTGAGAGCCAGGAGCTTCCTGACTTCGGTGGCGGTCGTAACGGCTTCATCCGTACCTCGATCTGCCTTATGTGCAAAAATCCGCTCGGTCTCGGCAAGTTCGCCGCGACAAGCTAATAACAGGAGACTACTAACATGGCTGATTTTCCAATCACACTGTCCGGTAACCGCAAGTACCCACTCACCGATATCGAGCGTGGCTGTGCTGGCGTTACCATTAAATACACGATCCCGTATTCCGATGTCGCCGTTACAAGCGCCACTCTGACTGCGGACACCGTGACCGTTACGCTTGGTGCGCTGCCCGATAAGTGGCTGGTGGACAAGGCGCTCGTCAACATCACGACTGCCTTCACGGGCACGACTGCTATGACGATCAACGTCGGCACCACAACCAGCACAAGCGCGTTTGTTACGGCTCAGTCCGTTCTTACCGCTGGTGTTCTGGGCATGGCCTCGACGGTTCCGGTCCTCACCAACGCTACGGCCACTGCGTCGAAGAACCTTGTCGCCGTTTTCACAAACTCGACTGGTGGCTCTCCGTCCGCTCTGACTGCTGGCTCGCTTGACGTTTATCTGAATGTTCAGAACGCCACGCTGCTTCCCTAATTAGGGATAGGCAAAACTGGGGGCGCGATTCGCAACTTTTGAGTCGCGCCCCCTTTTCTTTTTACACGACAAACCTATGATTATTCCAATGGAAAAGGGGGACTCTTTGCAGTCCATCGCGGCGGAACTCACTGATTCGGTTGTGGCCCAGTTGCCGCAAGAGAAGGCACAGGCAAAAAAGGATATGGATGCGACGGGCCGGATGTTGCAGGCTACCGGATCGCTAATGACAAAAGAGGGCTTGGGGCAGCGCGTGGCGTCTGTTCCCGCTCGTCTCTATCATCGCTGGAACCAGTTGTACCCTGGTTGCTGGAAGGAAAAGGAATTTGTGGCCGAGTTTCTGGTGGATAACCCGCAGTGTCGCGCTCCCGGTTATCGCCCCAAGGACAACGGCCTTCGCAACAGCTTTACGTTCATCAATGGTGAGTCGGCCCGCACTACGAAGCGGCAGCTCTCCGGTGGTGCAGCCGTTTACCACGCCATGAAGGCGGCGGCTATCGCACAACCCACAATCTAATGAGCGGCTACCGCAACTACTCAGAATACACCAGCCGCATCAGCGGTCTGATTGGTATTCCCTATTCGTCAATGACGACGAATGAGAAAACCTTCATTCAGGGCTATTTTGATAGTGCGGTCAGGACCATCTGGAACACGAACAACTGGATGGATATTACGCCCTACGGTGAGGCGCGGTTTGCTGGCAATTTGGGCTACTACCCGAATGACTTGACCAAGACCGCCTATTGGACGGCTACCAATGTTACTCCGACGCAGGGTTCAACCCTTGTCTATGCCAACCCGGCTGACGGGCGTTATACCTCCACCAAGATAGCGGAAACAATCGACAACGCACAACATGGCATCGCCCAGGCGTACACGTTCGGCTACTCGCAAGGCTACCAGTTCAGCGGCTACTTCAAGCCAAATGGTCGCAACTACATTTATCTCTACGCGAACGATGGCGTCTCGACGTATTACTCCTACTTCAATCTCCAAACGGGTCAGATCGGAACTAGCGGCAACCTCTCTGCGAACGCCCAAATCTCGCAGCAACCCAACGGCTACTGGCTCTGCACCATCTGCTTTACCAGCGCCTCAACGGCTGGGGTGGGCACATACGGCTTTAAGCTCTCTACGGATGGCTCTACGCTCTCTTATGCGGGTTCTACTTCGCTAGGCTGCTACAACTGGGGCGACATCCTGCTGCCGACCAGCTACGCCAACAGCAACCAGTTTACGATTGGATGGGAGCAGTTGGGGGAGGATAAGATTGATACGGTCTATCAGGTTTGGAAGGACAACCCAACGTCGGCTGGCAACCCGCGCCAGCAGGGCTACGAGCTTACGGTTAATGGCATCCAGATTGTCGGCCCGGTGGGCTACACGCAGGGCGTCATTTACAGCAACCTACCGGCGTGGTATTCTTTAAGTCAGTTCCCGGTCTATCTGTGGTACCGCCGCGTCAACCCGACATTCATTGCAGACGACTATTCGGATTCTACGGATTACGCCGTGGATGACCAGGTGTTGTTTACCGACTCAAAGAACGTCTCCAATTTCTACAAATGCACGCAGGCCACCACGGCTGGGCAAAGCCCAACAACGGCCCCCGGTTCTTGGAGCGAGCTGCTAATTCCCGAGTTTCTGTTCCTGTTTAGCGTGTTTCGTGGCTTTGCCGATTGGCTCCGTATGGACGGACAGATGGAGAAGGCTGCGGCGATGGATCAGAAGGCTGACAGCTACGCGGACGCCGAATCCGACAAGCAGGAGCGCCAAATGGGCTGGTTGCCCCCGATGAAAGTTCAAACCCATGTCACTTCACAAGCCCGAGTTCGTTAATTAACCCACTACTACTATGTCAGGAGCTATCACCAACGTCTATTATCCCCTCCCGTCCACCACCTCGGCTGGCGCGGTTACGGGCCAGCAAATTTCGGTCACCAGCGGCGCGACAAGCACGTTTGGCGCGTTCAACGCCCTTACCAAGCTCGTGCTGTTCGACATCCAGGCGGCCAATGTTTACGCCACGATTGACGGCAGCACCCCAAGTTCCACTTCCGGCCACATTCTCGTTGCTGGCGAGAAGTACACCTGGAACAAGGGCATGGCGCTTCCGGCCAAGTTTGTTGCCGTCAGCACGACCGCCAAGATTTACCTGAGCGAGCTGGGGGTTTAATCCTTGCAGCGTTACCGGACATACGGGCAGGGGGACGATACCCCTCTCAACGATGGAGACACGTTCTTCACCGGCTTCTGGTCGCGCTACCAGCCCACCTACCTCAAGCCGGGGCAGCTCTATTACTCCGGTAACGGGCGGCTGGACAAAGGGACGTACAAGGTCAGGAAGGGGCTTAAATCGCTCTCCAACGACATTGCGGTAACCAACCCCACCTTGATTGTCGGGGCGTTCTCGTTGGCGAACGATAAGACGGTCAGTTCGATCACGCGGGTTAGCACGACGGCCACGGTTACGACGAGCACGGCGCACGGGTACAGCTCGCTGGACACCATAAACATTCGCGGGGCCACGCAATCGGCTTACAACGGTGACTTTTCAATTACCGTTACCGATACTACCCATTTCACCTACACGGTGGCCGGTTCTCCCGCAACACCAGCTACGGGAACGATTAAGGCCAATAAGGGACCGTTGGTTTTCAACACCTACACCAATGCCGTAGTGGGCAGCGGCGATGTGGCGTTTGATGCGGACAACACAGAGGGCATCGTAATTGCTCTGCCCACAAAGGCTTACCTTTACCGCTACGGTCAAAGCTCGTTGTTAATTAGCTATCCCGCCAACGAAACGGCGGCGATTGGCGACCCGTGCGACATTGTTCAGTTCTTGAACTACGTTTATATGTTCCGGGGCTATTCTACGGCCAATGAGTTGAACGTCTCAAGCGTCACTAGGGCTGCGACCACCGCCACGGCCACGACAAGCACCAATCACGGCCTTTCGACCGGAAACTGGGTAACTATGGTGGGGGCCTCGCCAAATGGCTACAATGGCATCGTACAGGTCACTGTGACGGGTGTGACCACCTTCACCTACACGGTTGGGGGTGCCCTTACAACGCCGGCTACGGGCACCATTACGGCCCGCCCGTGCAAGCCCCCGCTTTACTGGGACATGGTTTTGACGGGATCTCCTGCCTTTGTGGTGGTTCCAACTGGTCCAAATACGGCTGGTGCGCCGCTGATCAATATGCCCGCCGTTGACTGGGGCAGCTATTTTAAGGGGCGTTTTGTTCTGCCCTGGAGCCGCGACCAGCTTGTTTTGTCCGATGAGTTTGACGCCGGAACCTACGATCCGAGCCAAACCCAGTTCCGCATCCTTCCCGGTACTGCCGACTGGATTGTGGCGGCTTTCCCGTACCAACAGAGCCGCATTTTGGTGCTTTACCGCAAGAGCGTGCATTTGGTGCTTCTGGACGGCACTTCCTTGGCTATCGCGCAAGCCGTTGAGGTTACGCGCAACTTTGGCTGCGTTGCCCGCAAGACGGTGGTTAATTGCGGTCCCTACATCCTCTGGCTGTCCGATTTGGGCGTCATCCGGCTCCAAATTGGTCTGGAACTTAACCTGACAAGCACGACGGCACCTCTTTCTGACCCAATCCAGAACATCATCGACACGATCAACTGGGAGTATGCGGATCAGTCCATTGCGACTTTTTGGAACAACCGTTACTACCTTTGGGTGCCAACCGGGACCAGCACTGTTCCTAACACTTGGCTAATCTACAACTTCTTGAACGAAGCGTGGGAGAGCGTTGACACCTATCCCGATGCGTTTTTGGGGGTCAACCTGCACATTATCAGCTACAACGGTAGCAAGCGCATCCATGCGGTTTCAACGGCGGGCCTCGTTTCCTTGATTGAAGAGAACGAATATGACGAGTTTGGAAGCCCCGGCAATGTTGAGGACTACCAGATTGCCGGTAGCATGAAAACGCGCAACTACTTGGCCGGGACGTATGACGTAAAGAAGGTTAAACGCTTCCAGTTGGAAGCCAACGTGACCGATGGCGACGTTTTTAGCGGGGACTATGTTTTGAGCAACCCCGACTTGGACCAGCCCGCACTTTCCTACACCGCAGACGAGACAACCGACATTTCTTTGCGTTCCAGCGTGAACCGGCGCGGAGTAAGCGGTCGTCTTGAGCTTGCAACAACCGTTGGGCGTCCTGAGTTTAAGGCAGTTTCAGTTGAAAGCTCTGTGACGACCCGTGGAACCTACAACCTGACCTAATATGTCCAGCACGATTACAACCACCCCAGGCTACACTTGGGTCAACGGAGAGGTGGTTACGGCCACAAAGCTCAACCTTGGCGGCACCCCAACGGTGGCACCGGGCCAGTCCTACACGTTTGCGGACGGCACGGCTGCGGCCCCGAGCGTCAATTTCACGACGGACAACACGGCTGGCGTCTATTATGCCCCTAGCTACGTTGGGGTGGCGCAGGGCGGTCTGGCGGCGTTGAAGGTGTCGTCGGTGGCGTCGGCGGTAAACGAGATTACCATTACGAACAATGTTACGGGTGATGCCCCGCACATTGCTGCAACTGGAACCGATGCCTCGATTGGTATTCATCTCGCTCCAAAAGGAACCTCGGGCAAGGTGAACATTCAGGACGGTTTGGACGACACGAAGCGGCTGCGGTTTGACCCGAGCGGTTCGACCACGGGGGCGGTTTTGACGATTGCTTCGGTTCCCACCGTTGCCCGCACGCTTACGTTGCCGGATGCGACGGATACGTTGGTGGGCAAGGCAACGACGGACACGCTGACGAACAAGTTGATTAGCCTTGGGAGCAACACGCTTACGGCTACATCGGCGCAGCTTGCCACGGCGGTTTCCGACGAGACCGGCAGTGGATCGCTGGTGTTTGCTACCAGCCCGACGTTGGTTACGCCTGCTCTTGGTACGCCTAGTGCGTTGGTTGGAACAAACATTACTGGAACTGCCGCTGGATTGACTGCTGGCAATGTTACTACCAATGCCAACCTTACGGGCGATGTGACCAGCGTCGGCAACGCAACCACACTCACTAATGCCCCGGTTATCGCAAAGGTGCTGACTGGATATACCAGCGGTGCAGGCACGGTGGCCGCGACCGATTCAATTCTTCAGGCCATTCAAAAGTTGAACGGAAATGATGCGACTAACGCCAATTTGACTGGCGTCATTACATCCGTTGGCAATGCGACTTCCATCGCTTCGCAGACCGGCACCGGCACCAAGTTTGTTGTCGATACGTCTCCGGTGTTGGTAACCCCAAATTTGGGAACTCCATCGGCGGCGGTGCTAACTAACGCAACTGGCCTTCCACTTACAACGGGTGTTACGGGCAATCTCCCTGTTGCCAATCTTAACTCCGGCACTTCTGCGTCAGCCTCTACCTTTTGGCGCGGCGATGCAACGTGGGCAACTCCTGCGGCTGGAACCGGAACCGTTACAAGTGTTGCCCAGAGCTTTACGGGTGGGTTGGTTTCGGTGTCTGGATCACCAATTACAACAAGCGGAACTCTTGCCCTTACGGTTGCGGGCACATCCGGTGGTGTTCCCTATTTTAGTGGAGCCTCTACTTGGGCTAGTTCGGCTGCGCTTGCCGCTAACGCCCTGGTTGTTGGCGGTGGTGCCGGTGTTGCCCCTGCTACGGTTACAACCGGGACGGGCATTGTTACGGCCCTTGGAGTCAACGTAGGCACAGCGGGAGCACCCGTGGTAAATGGCGGTGCTCTTGGCACGCCGTCCAGCGGTACTGTCACCAACCTGACCGGCACGGCCAGCATCAACATTAACGGCACGGTTGGAGCGACGACGGCAAGCACCGGCGCGTTCACTACCGTTACAGCCACAGGTTCCGTTTCCGATGCCATTGGAACAATGCGGCAAATTCCGCAGAACTCGCAGTCAACTGCATACACTGCCGTTCTTGCAGATGCTGGAAAGCACCTGCTCCACCCCAGCGCAGATACAACTGCCCGCACCTTTACCATCCCGGCCAATAGCTCGGTAGCCTATGCAACCGGAACGGCCATAACTTTTGTTAATCAGGCAAGCGCAGGCGTGATGACCATTGCCATTACAACCGACACCATGCGGCTTGCTGGAGCTGGCACGACTGGTTCGCGCACTCTCGCAGCAAACGGCATTGCAACCGCCCTCAAAATTACCTCGACGGAGTGGATTATTAGCGGCACCGGCCTTACCTAAGCATGAGCGCAATAATGCAGCAAATGTTGGCGGCGATGGGCGGGATTCAATACATCGCGGCTACTGGTGGAACAGTTACAGATTCAGGCGGTTACAGATACCACACATTTACATCGGGTGGAACATTTACCGTATCGAGTGCGCCATCGGGTCAAAACATTGATTCTTTAGTTGTTTCCGGTGGTGGTGCCGGTGGGTCTAATTGGGGCGGCGGCGGCGGTGGCGGCGGTGTAATTTACACTGCTGGATCATCGGTTTCAGTTACTTCCTATTCAATTACTGTTGGGCTTGGTGGAGCTGGACGAACTGGTTCTGTTACTGGGTATTCGGGACAAGATTCATCGTTTAATGGAACGATAACCGCCATTGGCGGTGGCGGCGGTGCATTAATTGGAAACGATGGTGCTAACGGTGGATGCGGTGGTGGTGCGGGAGGTTTATCAGCTATTAACGTAGGCGGCACCGGAACTTCATCCCAAGGATTTAAGGGCGGCGATGGCAACAACACGGTCGGTTCCGGTGGTGGTGGATCAACTGTTGCGGGAACAATTGCGGGTGGTGGCCTTGGATATTTATTTAATGGGGTAACATACGGTTCTGGTGGCGGTGGATGCACGCAAAGTGCTGGTGTTGGTGCAGCTACTTCAGGCGGTTCATCGGAAGCGGGCAACGGTGGAAATGGGGCCGGTTCTACGGGTGGTAGCGGCACAGCAAACACGGGTGGCGGCGGTGGCGGTGGATCAAACGCCGGGGGCGGCGGTTCTGGCGGCAGCGGCGTGGTCATCGTCCGTTACCAATATCAATGACAGCCTTTGACATAGCCTTGAAGATGTGGCCCATCGCCCTCGGAGCGATTACGCTCATCATCGTGCTGTCTAAGCTCGACCTGCGCGTGGCCGTGCTTGAAGAGAAGGTGAAGGCGTTGTTTGAGCTTCTTAACCGTAAAAACTAACCATCCCAATGCCCCTTAACCCACGCAATTTACCGTGCAATAAACCCAGGCGTGATGTCCTGGGGGGCAAGAAGTTTGTGGTTAAAGCCTGCGCCAAGGGTAAGGAAAAAACCGTCCGGTTTGGTGATGCCAAAATGACCATCAAGAAAAGCCAGCCAGCTCGCAAGAAGAGCTATTGCGCCCGTTCTGGTGGCATTGTCGGCAAGGATAACATCTTCTCGGCAAATTATTGGTCGCGTAGGGCGTGGGGCTGCTAACACCAATGAGCTGCACCGTTGATAAGAATTGGATGTCGTACGTTGGGGACAACCCCGACGTATCCGGCTTTGTCAATCCTCCTGATCCCGAGAACTACTCGGACATTATGAAGTTTGGCGATTGCACCAATGTCGTTGTCAACGGCAAGTCGGTGGCCCCCGGCCAAGAGAACTGCGTGGATGCCGTCAGGGGTGGCAATTATCTCTGGGACAACTGCACGCTGCTTGAAGGGGCCGGGGTTGCCACCGTTACTCTCAAGGGGGCCATTGATGGCTATACCTTTCGCAACTGCACCATTAACCACGGAAAGCAGACCGACTTGGAGCTGGGGCAGTTTGACAAGTATTGGTATCCTGGTCGTCCCGCCACAAGAGGCGGCCTGATTGATAACTGCCACACTTCCGACGGGGAACCCATTCGGGCAACGTGCTGGAACGCGGACAAGCCCGATGTGATGTTTTCAAATGTTTCCGTTAAGCGGGTGCCTTGGCTGATCTGGTTCCCCTATTTCTGTTTCCGTTATGTCTGGATTAGGCTTTTCCCCTAATGGGCTAAGTCAAAGACCATGCCTATTCTTGTTGATGGAATTATTTATGACAACGCTAACAGCAAAGTCATGGGGTATGGCGGGAGTGATTTGCCCATCGGCGTCAATAACCCGCAGGATTACAACAGCGTTTATAGCTCCGTTTATGGTGGGACGTACAATGTCAGCCCAGAGTTGGGGTTTGATTCACGCTCTTTGGACGAATGGCTTACAAGCATGGGGGTTGGCGTTGAAGGCGCAATTACCCCGGTTCCTAGCATATTTTACCCCAATCATGGTTACGATTCTGGACCGCCGGACGATTCGTACGACCCTTACGATGAAACCCCATTTCAAACCCCTATTGACAATCGAAATGACCCATTTTGGCGCGGCATTGGTGGCGATTTTGGGCTTAATGGAGTTATCGACGAAATTATTGGCATTTTCGAAGGCGGCGGCGGCGGGCCTAGTGACCCATTTTTTAATCCCACGCGTATTGATTACCCGCCCGGACCGACCACCACAACTAATACAACGGTTACGGGAACGGGCAACATAACCAACACGACGCTAACCACCAACACAACCAACACGACGCTAACCACCAACACCACCAACACAACCAATACAACCAATACAACCAACACGACGCTAACCACCAACACGACCGTTACAGGACCGACCAACACAACCGTTACTTACCCGACCAACACGACCAACACAACGGTTACAGGAACGGGCAACACAACGGTTACAGGAACGGGCAACACAACGGTTACAGGAACGGGCACAACTTCAACAGGAACAGGGACGGGGACGGGAACAGGCACAACTTCAACGGGAACTACTAACATGGGCAACGAAACCACAACGGCGAACACGACCACAACAGACTGGACAAGCCTTCTGAAGAACATCTTCGGCACGGCTACTGCCGCCGCTGGCACCTATGCCACGATTAACAACGTGGCCGTCCCGCCCGCCGCCCGCAATCTGACCACGGAGGGCCAGCAGACGCTTGCCGCCCAGCTCGGTGCCGCCCCCAGCGTGTTCAACGCCTACGGGCAATACGGTCCTCAGCTCGGCCAGAACGCCATTGCCCTCCAGAACCAAGCTGCGGGCAACATTCCCGGCCTTGCCGCTGGGGTGAACACGGCTGACCGCACGGCGGCGCTGTCCGACGTTTCCAACCTCTCGTCGCAGTACCAGCAGATTATGCAGGGGGCCAACCAGCCCTATTACAACCAGCTCGGTGTGCTGACCAACGCGGCCAATGCGGCTCCCGGCCAGAGTGCTTCCCAGCAGCAGGCTGCGGCGCTGGCGGCTCAGGGTGCCAATGTCCCCGGTGGCAATGCCGCCCTTTCCGGCCTTAACCAGCAGTATTTGGGCAACTTGGGGCCAAGCGGCCTCCAGCAGCAGCAGAACGCCATTGCCCAGCAGTTGCTTGCCAACGGCGGCAACCTCTCCCCGAGCGAGCTACGCAATGTCCAGCAGTCCAGCCGGACGGGCTTTGCCTCTCGTGGGCTGGGTGCGACCAATGCCTCGGTGGTTGATGAGGCTATGCAGACGGATGCCGCCCAGAGGCAGCGTTTGGCCCAGAACCTCGGTTTGGCGCAGCAGGTGCAGAACCAGGGCATGAACGAGCAGGCGCAGCAGAACGCCCTCGGGCTGGCGGCAAGCGGTCAGAACTACAACTATGGGCAGCTCGGTCTTTCGGGCTACCAGAACCAGCTTTCCGCCTTGCAAAATGCGGCGGCGCTGGCGGAGCAGCAGAGACTGGCGCAGTTGACGGCGCAGCAGAACGCGCTGACGAGCACCAGGTACCTCGATCCGTTCAGCAACATCCTTACAACCGGGACCAATCAGGCTCTTGTGCCTTCTGCGCTTAGTTCGGCGGGTGGCGTGCAGAACCAGCTTTCCTCGATGTTTAACCCGTTCCCGGCCTACGCGAACGATATTTACAACACCAACTACAACGCGCAGGCGGCGGCAAACAACACCAATGCCACCAATCAGGCGGCGGCGGGAAATGCCCTTATTAAAACTGGCCTTAGCCTGTTTGGAGCCTAATTAAAACTTACGACCATGCCATACGAACCCGGCAATCAGAATAACGCGGCCCAGTACATCGCCCAGACCGGGACCGATGTTGCCGCTGGCATCCGTCAGTTCCAGCAGAACGATTTGATGCGTTCGACGGACATCAGCAAGTTTTACTCAACGGCCAAGGACGACACAGCTTTGGTGCAGTTTTTGAAAGACCCGACAAAGGCCCCTCCCGCCATTGCCAAGATTTACGAGAAGCTAGATTCTACCGGGCATCTTAGCGTTGCCGAGGCGGCGCAGTTGGGGTCGTTTACCGACCTCTACACCAAGAACAAGGTGGAGCAGCAAACGTCGGCGGCTAGAAAGGCGCAAACCGATTTGGCAGCCGCACAGGGTCTGCAAGTGGGTCAGCAAACAAAAGATTTGCAGGCTAAATCCGCGCAGGACGCTTCGGATCAAGCGGCATTTCAAAAAGCAACCTCGGGTCCGAAAGAAAAGCTCATTGAGAATTTCTTTAATAATGGCGGATCGGTTGAAGGAGCCAAGAGACTTGGCTTTGATGTCGATAAATACCTGGGGGCCAGCGGCGTAGGGTCTATGGAACCGTACATCGTTGATTTGGGCAATGGAGTAAAAACAATTTACAGCCCCAAAACGGGTGGGTTCTCGCAGGTGCCGCAAACGCCGGAACAAATTTCTGCGGCGGAAAGCGCAAAGGCCGATGCGGCTAATGTTTCCCTTTCTTCCGTAAAAGAATTGGATGCCCTTTCGTCTGCCTCAGATTCGGCGCAGGATAACCTTCGTACCCTTTCTCGCATTGAGGGTCTTTACAGCCAGCCGGGAGTTTCTACGGGATGGGCGCAGCCGGCGATTACCGAAGCTCGGGCAATCCTTGATCGCTTTGGTGTTAAAACCGAAGGGCTTGCAAATCAACAGCAGTTGGAGAAAGAGCTTAACAATTTGGTTCTTGATAGGGGTAAGGAATTTATGAAAGGCGGCGGGTCAGTGTCCAATTTTGAGCGCCAGCTTATTAGCAATGCCCTATCCAATCCATCCCTGACTAAAGAAGCCAATTTGGCTATTTTGCAGGTAATGAAGTTGGCTTCTCAGAGACAGGTGGCCCTTGAGGATTTGCGTACCCAGCTAGAGCAAAAGGGTATGTCCCCAACGGAAATAGCCAAGTCGTTACGTTCCGCCAAAAAGCAAATTATGGCGCAAGTTGATCAACAGCAAAAAGACTTAAAGGCGGAGGATTTGCTTAATCCTTCACAGCTTGCCTCTGCAAGGGCACCCAAAGCCAATGTTCCCCTACCTTCTCAGGTTCAGGTTTCTGGCGCGTCAAATAATGTACCAGATGGCGTTACCCCCGCCCAGTGGTCCGTTTTGACACCCGAGCAAAAAGCACTTTGGGCAAAATAAACAAATGGCTACCTTAACAAAAGAACAGCAGCAGGCATTGGCCATAGCAGACGCCAATTTGCGCCTAAAGGCATCTGCTGCGCCTGCCCCCCGGCAGGCATCCGTTGCGGCACCCTCGGGAATGCAGCAGTTTCGCTTTGATCCCAAAAATCCTGCAAACCCAGCCGTTCAGGCATTTAATTACGTCCGAGACACCAATGACAGTATGGGGTCAGTTGCCGGAACCGCCCGAGACATGGCGATACAGGGCGGGGCGGGCATGGCCGGAATGGCCGTTGGTGGCCCCATTGGTGCTGGTATTGGATCAGCTTTGGGCAATGCGGTGGTGCAAGCCATTCCGCAGCTCAACCTAGACCAGTTTGCCCCCAATCAGGGCAATGGGAAGGTAGCCCCCAACGCGGGAAGCCTTGGACCCGTTGGCTCCCCGTGGTTGCCAACACAGAACGCCAACCCCGCCCTTAAGTTTAATGTTCCAGAGATGATTGGAAGCGGTGTTGCCGGTGCGTTTGTGCCTGGATCAAAACCTCTAGGAACCGTAGCGACAACAGTTGCACGCGATGCGTTCACGGCTGGTGCCGGATCACTAGCGGGAAAAGTGGCGGAGAGCGAGTTATCGGGCCAGGGGATGCCCTCGATGGGGGATGCGGCATCTTCGTTTGCTGCTGGGGCCGTTGGTGGCGGCTTTGGTGGGGCTTTGCGCGGCATGGCTCCGGTGCCGTTTAATATGCTTTCCGAATTTGAAAAGCTGACCGATCAGTCAAGAATCAACTTTAGGAATGTCCGTAGGTTTGGCGCGGTGATGGAACCCGACCTTTTGGGACAATCGGGCATTGGTTCAAGCCTTGCCGAAACTGCCGATCTTGTTGGTAAGGCGAAAACCGCCAATGCAGCCGCAGCCCAGCGTGCCGCCAATTCATCCTTGGGCCTTGAGCCTACCGTGGAAACATTTAGGCCCGATAAGTACGTTGATTTGGAAGCGGGTGGAACACGGTTTGAACCTGGCACGCTGACAGACATAGCCGGGTCCAAAAGTGTTCAAGAGCCGTACAATACCATCAGGGATATGCGAAATGAGGCGCTTAAGCGCATTTCTTCCGGCAAACGTATGACTGCGGACACGGCGGAAAAAATGAAGGCAATGGCCTCTGCTGACGTTGATGCCTTAAGGCTTAAGCGCAACGAAATGGTTAGGGCTGGCAGGCTGGCGTCCACTAGCGGCTCCCCTGAAGCCGATCTTAACTATAGAAAATTGTCTGCGGAAGCCGCTGCGATGGAAAAGAACATCGAGGATGCCGCTATTAAGTATGGCGATGAGGCTCTAGTTGGTCGTTACCGTGAATCCCGCAAGCTAATCTCCAAAACCCATGCGCTTGATTACGCGACGGATGGAAGCGGCATGGTGGATGCAAACAAGCTCGCGGCCAATCCCGGTGGGTTTGCCCTATCCGGCGAACTCGGGGACTTTGCCAATTTTACCGATAGCGTAAACCGGCTTCGCAAGATTAAGGCTGATTCGGGAATGGGTCTTGTTTCCGGTGCCGCCAATTTAATCCGAATGCTTCCCGGTGGCGGCTTGGCGATGAATGTCCTTAACCGCCTTGGGCCTAATGCCGCCGCTCGGTCCACGCTTGGCGAAAGCGCCCAGAACGCTCTTGCTGCCGGTCGCTATACCTCTGGACCAAACAACCTGGCTTCGTCCCTTGCCCGCTTTAGCGGCATGGCGGCGGGCCAGCAGAACGGTCCAAACCTCGATCAGTTCCAGAACGCGCCGGATCAATAAGTATAATTATCTTCGCCAATGGCTTTAACAGACATTCTATTCAATGCGGTTAGTGGCGGTGTCTTAGGCTCGGCCCTGCACGTTGTTACCGACTACTTCGACACGAAGAACAAGGTTAGCTTGATGAACGCGCAGGTGGCGGCGGCGGAAAAGACCGAGGCGTGGAAGGCGTTTGCGGCGAGCCAGGGCGGGAATGAGTCGCTGACGATCCCGGCAAACGTCCCGGCATGGGTGGCCTCGTTCTACGTCTGCGTGGATGGCATCAAGCAACTGACCCGGCCCCTGCTGACATGGGCGAGCATTGCCGTCATTGTAACGGTTTACTTAAAATCGGACACTGCATCACAAGACCAGATGGGTGCCGAAATCGTGTTTTCGTCCTTTACCGCCATTTATTGGTGGTTTGGGGCACGTTACTCCAAGAACAAGTAAACCCCCTATGCCTCCCGCCGCCGCCATGTCTCACGACGACGATCTTAACACCCGTGTTGCACGAGTTGAAACCCATGTTGGACTAACCGAGCGGGAGGGACTAAGGGGCGACATGAGCGAGGTGAAGGTTGCCGTGCAGGGTTTGTGGAAGCACATTTATATTGCAATGGGCGGGGCGGCGTTAGGACTCTGGGCCGTAGAACACCTGTTCTTGCAAAAGTAGTTAGTTAATCATCACCCTCATCATCACATGAAACACCGGCGATTTGTCGTGGTTAGTGATAACCACGGGGACATGGTGGACGCGAAGGCTAGTGCTGCGCTGTCTGCCTTTTTGAGCGATTTCAAACCCTCGGTCAGAGTGCACGCAGGAGACTGCTGGGACTTCCGCAACCTTCGCAGGGGGGCTAGTGACGACGAGAAGGCGTCCAGCTTGGAGGACGATTGGAGCGAGGGATCGGAGTTCTTCCGTAATTTCTTCAAGGGCGGAACAGAGAACCATTTCCTTCTTGGAAACCATGACGACCGGCTCTGGCAGTATCGCAGGAGTGCCACCGGGTTGCTGCGCGACTATGCCAGTGACGGCATTAAGCGGGTGGAGGCCCTTTGTAGGGCGTCTAAGGCGGCAATGCTGCCCTACGATTCGGCCTTGGGCATCTTGACGCTGGGCAAGCTGTCGGTTCTGCACGGCTACCATGCCGGGGCGTCGGCCTGTCGGCAGCACGCCAATGTTTACGGCAACTGCCTGTTTGGGCACGTTCACACGGCTGAATCGGCCCCGGTTGCATCCCTGGAGCCTGCGGAGGCTCGGAGCATTGGGTGCCTCTGTAAGCGGGACATGGATTACATCAACGCCAAGACCGGCAAGCTGCGTTGGGCGCAGGGCTGGGCTTACGGCCTTCTTTTCGACGACGGCACTTATCACCTGGAACAAGCACGAAACATCAACGGGAGCTTCACCTATGCCACAGCGTTCAAAACCATCTGACAGTTGGGCCGCTTTAATGAGGGAACAGCTTCTTTCCCGTTCCCGGTTGCCGGTTGGCAAGGGCTGGAAAACGACAAATCAACTCCGGTCGGAGTTTGGTTTGGGCAAGGGATTAATGGAAAAAACCCTTAAAAGCATGGTTAAACAGGGGAAGTTGGACAGGTTTAACGGTTCCGAGTGCGCAGAACCGGGTAAACGCGCCTACAACCAAGTTTGGTACCGCCCCAAGGGCATGGCCTAAAGCGGTGGCAACACCGTAATTGCAACCTCAGCCAAGCCCTGTTTTAACGGGGCTATGGCTGCAAAAGCTGCTTCGGACAGGTCTAGCTGGCGGGTTGCCAGTAGCCTCTTGGCCGGTCCCCGGTCTGTTACGACCACGATTACAGCCATTCCTGATGCCCTAGAAGCCACTTTGAGCCTTGTGCCTAGGGGATAGTCCCAACTGGCGCAGGTTAGGGCGTGGCGATCAAAGGGGTGCCCGTTGGCCATTGGCCTTCCTTGGTAGGCGGCACCGTACCAGGACGTAACGGCGAGGGCAAGGGCTAGGAGGTGGACCCTCATGCCTTCTTGTTTGCCCTGCGCTCGGCGTTCTCGGCTAGGGTTTTGCCCTTATGGCAGGGCTTGCAGACGGGGCGGTAGCCGTCCAGTTCGCAGTAGAGGCGCTTAATTACCTCGTCCCAGCTATCAAAGCCGGTAACCGGGATTACCGGGGTGATGTGGTCGGCCTGCATCATCCCCTTGGGGAACAGCTTACCGCACTCGGGGCAGCGGTGCAGCTTGCAGGGCTTGCCGGTAGCCGGATTAACCCCTGCCTTGACGAAGGCGCTTGCGATTGAAGCATATTTTGCTGGCCACTGGGCGCGGCGCAGGGCCGACATGATAAAACTCCTCATCCTCGCCTTCGTCCACTTCCCGCCGTTGTAGGGCTTTTCTGGCAAAAACTTTGTCATAGTTTTCAGCGTACAGCTTTTGGTTGTAACCCTGACGCGGACCCATTCCCTTTCCGTTGCTCATAAGTGGTTGGTTGAAAGCGACGTTCGTTGTCGGTTTCCTCGGCGTCCATCAACTCCTGCCAGTCGGTGCCGCCAGGGCAGTCCATCACTCAGCCTTGCGGAATCGCCCGTGGGGATCTCGCTCAATGCCAATGGAGGATGCTTTCACACCCTGCTCGTACCCCTCCAGCCATTCGGAGTCTAGGCGAAACTTGTTGTAGAGCGGGATGCGGCGGGTGATGCGAAACCAGATGATGCGTAGTGAGATTAGCATGGGAACGATGGGGGAGTTTTGATGGTCTTGACGAGAAGGGTTTCCAGCTCCTTAGCCCGAGCCTGGTGATAGTCCCGCTCCATCACCGCCCGCTTTGCGGCCTCGGTCATGGTGGCCAGCTCCCGCTCAAGCTGGCGGCATAGGTCGGGCGACAAATTCCCTTTGTTCCATGTCTCTTGCCACTCGGCATGCCATGCATCCGTCCTCGGCGTGTCGTTTGGCGTGCTCATGCCTGCCCTCCCGTGGCGGGTTTGGCGGTGCTTCGACCGTAACGGATTCCGGCCATGATGTGCTCCGTGATCCAGTCCATCTTTGCGGCCTGTTCAATTTTGGGTTCAGTTTTCATGTCGTGTGTGTTCATGGTGATGATTGGTGACTGATGCGCTTCTTCATTTCGGACCAGCAGGCGGGATCAGAAAGCGATCCGGCCAGGGTCCACAGCCGGGCAACCTTTTCCATAAAATCAAACTCGCTAAATTGCCCGCCGTTGTCGGCACAGGCAGCGGCAATAATGGAGAGTGCGCGTTCCTTAGTCCACCCGGCTTGCATGGCATCGCAAAAGAACGAGGCCAAATTGATTTCCATGCCGTTGGCTCGGGCCGCTCCAACACTAACCGTCAATGGCACGCCCTCTTGATCGTGCAGCTTAAAAGCGTCAAAGAAATGGTTCATGGCTTTTTCTTTTTAGCTATCTTAACCTTAATTTGTTCCAGCACTAGGTTGTTCCAGCCCTTTGCGGCAATCATGGTGCGCTTCCAATCGGCCCCGGTGATCGTGGTGTTCATTTGAGGCGTTTTGCCCGAATTAGGACGATGCAGGCGGCTCGGGCGAACGTAGCGGCGGTGTCGTTCAGGATCTTTCCGCCATTGAGCCGTAGGACTATGTAGTGAACGCCGCAGTTTACGCTGAATGGGCCGTAGGCGTTGAACCATCCACCGTGCTTATCCAGCCAAGGCATCACGGCGTCGGCGCTGGTGGCGAAAGATGGAATTGGAAGCCGCAAATACGGGTTATCCTTTGTGGGAGCTGAATAGGTATAATGCTCAATTCTCGGGTTAGCGATGGCCTTGACGGAGATATTTTTTAGGCGAGCAACTTTTTTTGCAAATAGCCCGCTGAGTTCCGCGTCATCCAGTTGGTGCAGGTTGTCGGTGTTCACGCGCCACCTCCGCCGAAATCGTCGTCATCGTCCAAATCGGTATGACTGGAGAAAACGAAATAGAAAAGCATGGCCACTGCTGCGGTGATGAAGAATAGGGTGATTGCGGTTAACATGATGATTTCCTCCCAACGTTGATGAGTTTGATGAGCTGCTGCTGATAAAACGGCTGGATGGTGGACCATTCCCTTTCTGCTGCCCAGCCTAATGTTTCATGGGACAGGGCGGCGTCTTTCCATCCGGTCGGCTCTGGGTTGTTGTCGGCAACGGGGGCCGGGGCGCGGTTGAAGCTGCTTTTCCCTTGGCCGTTGTAGCCGATGGTCGGCTCGGCCTTGTTGAGCCAGTTGACAAACCGCTTTCGGCTCACTTTCTGGTTGTTCGTTGATGCCCACACCTGGCACTTCCCCAGCTCGCGGCGGACATCAATGCCCTTGTAGGTTTCTTGCGCCTCCAGCATTTTAAGCCATTCCTCGTCCGATAGGCCCGTTCCGGTAATCCCCACCCGTGGCTTGGCGGGCGGCTGGGGCCAATGGAGCGTTAGTTCGCGCTCGATGGTGGCGACCACCTCGGTTGCCTCCAGCTTGCGCCCAAGCTCCTTGGCGTCGGAGCAGAGGGAGTTGTAAACCGTCAGGGCTAGTGATGATGGCGTGGTCATGGTGTTATACTCCGCACATTCCCTGGCACTCGTTGTTAAACCCCGACAGAAGCGACTGCCCGCGCTCGTTATCGGTTGAAAGATCCACCTCGGAAAGCGGAACGCATGATCGGTGAAGGAATGGCTTTGAAGTCATATTTTGGGTATGGGTATGGCTTAAATGAACAGCCTGCTCAAACTGCACGGCCTGCTTGAAAGCGGCGGGTTCCTCGTTCTTGAGCCGACGCCATTCGTTGTTGGAGTGGTATGGACAGAACACACAAGCTGATCGGGGGGGGGGGGGGGGGGGGGGGTACCCGCGTTTTTCCATCCAACGCAAGCAATCGTGCCGCGTCATTTCCATTTCGATCAGCGGATAGCGGTTCTTTGTCCACGCCATGCCGCTCACCCTCATGCGCTGAACCTCGTCCAACGAAATGCCAATCCACTGGATTGCCCGCAGTTCCTTCTCGGCGCGGCGCACGCCCGCAAGTTCCTTGGCCTTTTTCAGCAATGGCTTTAGCTTAAAGTCGGCGGTGCAAATGCGCCCCATAATCTTTCCCAGTGACCCAGTTTCCATGTCTTTAGTAAAGTAGGGCACTGCGGTTGTCGTGTAACGCCGACCATCTTTTGTCGTTTTCATCAGCAGCGCCCTTTCTGACAACTTGCCATTGGTCACGCGGTAAACTGGGTAAGGCAGTTTCGTCTCAAGCCAGTCGAGCCACTTGTAAACTCCCGCTGGTTCGTCTTGGGTGTCGGCAAAGATTGCCGCAACTGGCATTGGGCCAACTGCACCCTCTGCGGCCATTAGCGCCAACGTGGAGGACTGAACGCCGGCACCGAGTGATAGGATGTGGATTGGATCGTTCATGGTGCTAGGGATTGGTGTCATTCTTGCGCCACAACTGCCACCACTTAGGCGGCGTCCACCCCATTGCCCTTGCCGTCTCAATGGCCTGGTCGCGTGCCTCGGTGTAACTGTTGCACCATTCCGACTCGATCCGCACCGGGGAACTAAACAGGCGGGTCCAAACAATCGTTTGGCGGAAACTGGGTTCGTAGATCATGCTACCTCCTTCAAGGTTGCAAGGGTGACCCTTGCCTTAATCTCGTCCGACTCCACCCGGTAATGCTTCTCGGTGTCCCTGCGGTTGCGAACACCCTTGACCGCCCAATCCACCAACCGCACATCGCGGTCAAAGGCGGCGGCAATCTCATTACGCATCCCGGCGTTCAGCTCGGTGCAAATCCAGATGGCCAGATGCCTGCGCTGGGAGTGCATGGCCGTGCGGCGGCGCCCCAGCAGCTCGTTGAGCGTCATGTTGTAATGGTCGGCAACGGTGCGCTGGACGGTTTTGATTGTCTTGTTGCTCATAAAGAAAAGCGGGGATCGTAGCCGTTGAGGTGAATCCAGAGGTCGCGGCACGCCATGAAAGCGGCCCATTCCTCGCGGAGTTGCTTGCCGGTGTACCAGGTGGCGTCAATGCGGCCCGGCTCCGTGGTGCTGATGTACACGTTGCAACCGTAGGCGGCGTCGTCGGGCAGGAGGCCAAACTTGGCAACGTAGTAGGCGGCAATCTGCATCGGCTGCGTCTCGTAGGGCACAACCTTCTTGCCCGGTTGGGTCTTGCGGCTCTTGAAGTCGAGGATGCCAGCGCCGGGGCGAGGTGAGGTGATAACGGCGTCGGTGGTCCCGGCAAATCCGTGGGACAGGGAGACAAGGCGCAGCTCGTGCTCGGTAAACTTAACCCCCTCGGCAATCACCCACTTGTCAACGGCCTCTACATACAGCCCCATGTTGTAATCGTACATTCCGGTCTGGTAGTGGTCCTCAATGGCCTTGTGGATGGAGGTTCCCAAGTCGGCTGCGTCGGCAACCTGTTCAAAAGCCGCATCAATCAGGGCCGAGTTATCCTGGTCCGTCCCCAAGCGGCGGCACGCATTGGCCACCTGCTCCAGCTTCCAGCGGTCGAGGGACGGCTTGGCGAGGACATTGAGAATCGTGGTGACGGAAGGGAACAGCTTGAGCGCAACGGCATCAGGCAGGCGGGTGGGGCGCATCCCCTTCTTAACGTCCTTATAGGGCACTTCAAACACGGCTTTGCCGTCTTTGTCGTACCAGTGTGATGAATCTTTCATGGTGATGATTGGCCCGTATCGTGGGCCAGACGTTGTGATTTAGGGGGAACTCAGAACGGAACAGCTTCGTCGCCTGCCGTCAAGTTGGCAGCTTGGTCCGGCGTGGCCGCAACACCAGCCTTGGCCGGGGTTGGGTTGGTACGCTCGACAAATTCGTCCGAGACCCTAATTTTGGCCTGAATCCACTCTGGCAGGTTGGCCGGGAACGTGATCGTGCCGGTGTCGGGGATGTCGTAAACGATCGTTTCATTCTCCGCGGCCAGCTTGGCGGCACCCTTGGCCAGCGGCATGATCCCGCCGACGTTGGCGTAGGTTTTGGAACCGTCTGCGCTGGGCTTGTGGATGATGTTGAGCTGGCAGTTGGCCCCGATCAACTTGCCAACGTCGAAGCGGTCAACTTCCTCGGCGGTGAAAGCCTTGCCGCGCCAAGCCTCCAGGTCGTGGCGGAGGTTGGATTTCTTATCGGTGCTCAAGGTGTACTCCTTGCTGATCACGCGGGGCATCTCAATCTCGCCGGTGCCGTCGCCGGATTTAACCATGATGCGCTCGCTGGGGAGTTCCCATGTGATGAAAACCTTGCGGCGGGCCGCGAAGTTGCCGGTGGTGGGTTGGGTGCCGATGTCGATGACGCCGACGCATACGGCCTGCTGGACGCCTGCGGGGATGAGTTCAAAACCTTGTTTTTTTGTGGCTACGGGCATGGTATTTTTTAGCGGTGTCTGCTGGTTTGGTTGTTAACTTTCCTGATGTTTTCTTCTGTGCTTTTCTGCCACGCCCATTCGCGGGCGCAGTAAAATGGTTTCTGAAGCTGGCGAAAGAACCAGATGGCACTTTCCGCCGCGAGCTTAATGCGAATTAAGGTCCAGAGTCTCATGGGTGAGTTTTCCCGATTAAAAGTCCTTGGGCTTTCTTCCAAGCGGTCGGTTCCCATAGGGTGATTGCTTCGGGCGCGATTCGCCCACTATTGGGGCCGGCGTCCTCAGCCAAATTTCGGTCTCTAACTTGCCCACGCGGTAACCGGCAGAAACGAAACAGGGCATATTCTTCACGGTCAATGCCAGGGCGGCCTTCAGCTTTACTTTTCATTGCCGGTCCCTCTCGGCGAGGGCGTCAACGTCGGCCTCCCGAAGCGCAACGTGGTGGTCATGCCAAGCGGCAGTCTCATACTGCGCCTCGCGGCGGGCGGCGCGGTTGCCGCTGCCATTGCGATGCACCTCGTTGTTCGCCATGATGCCCAGCCGGGCGATTGAGCGTTTGGTGCCGTAGATGGGATCGAGCCACCCAAAAGCGGCGGCGATATAGACCAACTGAACGCGACCTTGGCAGTCGTGCCGGAAAGCGTCCGGCACCCGGCGGGTGGCCACCGCGAACTGGAACGTCAGGGGGATCATGTTATTCGTCCCCCCGGCTGGAAGCGATTGCCGCCTCAATGTCGCGGCTCTCCGCCTCGTCACGGGCCTCCTGTTCCTCGGTGGCCAGGCTCTCTAACTGGTCGGGATCGGACAGCGACCCCGAGTTGTTGTAATACGGACGGCGATTCATGGGTGATGATGGGTTCGTTGGAGGGGTGATTCCCTCCGACGAACAGAACGAATCACGGCTCCGCCCAACAGTCAACAACTATTTCCAGTTATTCCCAACTGATTTCTGTTTCCCTCTTGGGTCGAAGCAATCGCTTCTTCAAATTGCCGAGTCTCGCGTTCAACTGCGCCTCGGTGTTTCGCTGCCCGCCCTTGCGGCCCAGCTCGACGGCGGCAACCAGCTTCTTTTTGCGGTGCTCGCCGGTCACAATGGCGAACGGATCGAGCGCCGGGTCGATGGTGCCCGTGTCACTCATGCGATGCGCTGATTCATCTGGTAGATGCGGACCTCGGCTTCGTCAGCGAGGTTCGCCAGCAGGTTGGAGGTTCCGCATGAAACCTCTTCGCAGCACTTGGCGATCAGGTCTAACAGCTCCCTCTCACCCTCGAGCAACGACTCGTAGCACTCAATGGGGGTCGTGTCCTGGTACTCGTACAGCTCGCGGGCGGCCTTAGTCGTGATGTCGGTCAAATCCGGCTTTTCGCCCAAGCCAATCATTCGCTCCACGATGGAGTCATACGCGGCCTCGTACGCTGGGTACGCTTTGCCAAAAAACTTGTGGTCAGTGAAAAACGTCGGGCCGCTCGCCAAATTGTGCGCGTTGTGGGCAATAAACTGGCTGGCGCGGAGGCGGATGGCGATGGGATCAAGGTGGGACATGGGATGAGCTTGTAAGCGGGTTGGTGTGATGGGCAATAAAAAAGACCCGCCCCCGGCGTCATCACTCGCACAGGTCGGGTCGGGCACACCCTTTCGGGCTGGCTTACCAGTAAACTTCCTCTAGTTGCTTGGCTGTCAAGGAGGATATGGGCGGCAATCCACATTCAGCTCGGCAACGGTCTAGATGGTCGCGCCGGCGCTGTTGCTCGGCGGCTTCCCTGGCTGCCCTGTTAGCGGCCTTGCGCTGCCCGCCAAGGGCCGCATTGAGCCGGGACGAGTGCAACTTGCGGTTGCTGCTCTTAGAGCCGCCCAGACGGCCTAAAGCGACGGCAAAGGGGTTTTTGATGGTGCTCATGCTGTTAGTGCTTGGATAAATTCCGCCGCGAGCTGCGGCACGATTGCATTGCCGTAGCCCCGCAGGAGTCCCACCCGACCGGGAAGCCCATCAACCAACGGGAATGAGCCGGGTTCAATACGCCTCGCCTTGCCGTCTGTGCATTGGAGGAGCCGGGAAGGGGACCAGAAGCAAGCTGCGCTTGCCTCGGAAGTTGGTCGATCCGGTTCCTGCACGATCCATCGGGGTTGGTTGCCTCGGTTTTCATGCCCGGTGAGTCTTTCCAGTCCCGGCTGGTGGGCGTAAACCATCCGTAAATCCTGCCCCCCCCCCCCCAGATGTCGGAGAAGGAGCGTTGAGAACCGCCTGAGTTGTCAGCGAAATTTGCGTCCCCTTCTTGCCCCTGGTTCGATCCTGAAAGCCCTGCCGAGCCTCCGAAGCCACCGGAGACTGCCATCCAGTAAATCCGTTGCCTGATGTGCGGTGCGCCGACGCCCGCAGCGCACAAATCGGCCCCCCCAACGGCATATCCCATACTTTCCAGATCAGTTCGTACTCCGGCGAGCCAAACGCGGCCAGCCTTGCTCGCAACCTGCTCGCCAAAAAGGTTTGCAGGCTGGCACTCCGCAATGAGGCGGGCGAACTCGGGCCATAAATGTCGCTCGTCGGCGGTTCCGAGCCTGCTGCCGGAATTGCTAAAGGGCTGGCAAGGGCAGGAGCCGGTCCAGACCGGGCGATCTTGGGGCCAGCCGGCAAGCTCGAGGGCAAGCGACCAGCCGCCGATTCCGGCGAAGAAATGGCATTGGGTGTATTCCCGCAAATCTCCGGGCTGAACATCAGAGATTGAACGCTCGTCAACCTCTCCTGGCGGGATGAGTCCGCAGCGGATAAGTTCGCGCAGCCATGCTGCCGCTTTGGCATCGAACTCATTGTAGTAGTTCATTGGTGATGATGTGATGATCCATGCCCAACCTCTGCCCAACCGCTCAGGGGGTTGCAAGCGTAAATAACTTTATTGAAAAAAGAGCTTGAAAAAGGACAAACTGGGGTTTGGTTCCCTCTAGTTCTTTCGCGCCGTTACAGCGGACGCAGTTTCAATTTCGTTTGTTTGTCCATAATTGAAGCCCCTGACCGCTGTAACGGTTCAGGGGTTTCTTTTTTTACCCAATAGACAAATTGAGCGTGTAACCGGCGGCACCCGCGACAGGCGGACCGACAAACCGGCGAAGGAGCGGCGTGGGAGGGTTCACCTAACAAGGGAGACGTACCACTAACCAAGCGGGGACAGCCAACCCACTCCATTACCAGGCTACGAGAAACAGCCAAGCGTCGGAGGGCCAACCGCTGCGCGAGGGTAATGCAATGCACACCACGGCTCCGCAGTTTTACAGCCCAATGGAAGCAAAGAGTCCTTTTTACTAAGGACTTTTTGCGCCCACTCACCGAGTTTTACAATCGCAGCCCAATGCACCCCCAAGAATGGCAAGACGCCCAAAAGCGACTCCCGAGGGCCTACAGCCTGCCGGTCGAGGTAGAAATGGCCGGGGGAAAAAGGGAGATAAGGGTGACCACCACCGGGGACTGGCGGGAGGTGATCCGCTGGAGAAAAGCGGACATGGACGACGCCGAAATCAAGAGGCTGCGGAAAGAGCAGAAAATCGCCATGTCGGAGCTTGACGCCGCTGGCTGAACGGTCGGAAGGTGAGGCATGGATCATCACACAAAGTTGGCTACTAAACCGGCCAACAATCGGAAAAACGCCCCAAAGTTGGCTACTAACTTTTCAAAGTTGGGTGCTAAAGCTCCCTCGGCTACTAAAAAGCGAGGGCCGGAAATGCTCGGGGCAACGCGCCCCAAATCGGGTGTTACGCCAGGAGGCTTTGCGCCTTCGACCCGCAAGGGCGACGGCCTGGGCTGGGAGGAAATGAGCGAACAGGCGGGAAGATCGCTTCGCCGGTTCATTGAACGATCTCAAGGTAGGGGGATCGCACGATGAAAAACTCGCCCCAAATGAATAAGTTTTTGCGGGAAATTCGCCTTCTTAAAGCAAAATGGCCGTCGGACGATGACCTAAATTACGGATTGGATTTTCTGGTCGAATTTTTAACGCCGGAAAAAGAAAAATCAAAAGACTGGAATCAATTTTTAGTGGAATACACCGAGGCAATTTCTCTTTTGAGAACATTTTCCCGAAAAGAACTTAAAAAAGTTCCACGCTTTTGGGTAATTCAATGGGCCTATGAAAGACGCGTGCCCTCGATTTTTGCTGAATAAAAACGGAAAACCCCGGTCTTGGGTTAGTTGGTTCCCGCAAAGACCGGGGTTTCTTAGCGCAAAGGTGCCCCTTGCCATAGGTAGGGCATTTGTGGTCCAGCCTGTCAAACCCTTTTTTCAGGGGGTTTTTGGGGCACCCTAAATTTCCAAGCTGAGTAAAAAAGAGTCCCAAAATTACTCAGTTATTTTTACCCTTGGGACGCTATGGTTTACGATAGCGTCGGTGACGCCGGTAAAACCGGTAAAACCATTTGTGGCCCCCTAAAGGTCACGGGGTTTTAGGGGGACGCACCAGGCTTGACCGGTAACGCCGGTAAAACCGGTAAAACCAAAGGTAGCGGGGTTTTCGGGTAAAATCGGGTCACCCGGCATTTCAAAACCGAGTAAAACCCCATTTGTGGCGGTCCAAACGGTCCCAACGGTGCCAGGCACTGGCCCGTAGGTGCTCGAGGGGTTGAGCTAGGCGGGGTTTACCGGCAAAGGTAGGGTCAAGGTAGCCGCAAAAGTTCAAATGGCCTACGTTTGGCGCAAAAGGGCATTTGCGGGCAAAATAAAGCCCCCGGCGGTTAAGCTCGGGGGCTTATCGTGTCACTTAACGCGCACGGGCATTAAAAGACCCTTTGCGTCAATGTTCGCGCAAGTAATTCCGCCAACGCTACTTTTAATCGGGAAAACCTTGATTGCCCCGTCGTTTCCCGCCCTGGCGACTAGCCGCACGCCTTGGGTTCCCATTGCTTGCGCCAATTCCCACAAAAGTTTCGCGTCAAACGCAATTTCAACCGTATAGGCGGAATCGGAAATTTCACCCGGCAAGACTTGCTTCCAATTCGGAAAAGTGGAATTGCCCGCTTCACCATCTCGGGGCATTGTCGATCCGTCAAAGAGCTTGGCGCACCCGTTCAGGCCAATTTGCAATTCGCTTGCCCGCTTCGCTTGCTTGCGGGCCGCGATTAAAGCGGCGGCTGAAACATAACCTTGGCAATCTTCGGGTTCAATTTCAACGGGAACAATCGCCATTGAATGACCATTTGTGGAAACTAAGGTTCCCTTTCCGTTTTCTATGGAAAGGAAAGGTTCGGTGATTGCTTGGCGAGTCGCATCTTTACTGGCGGCCAATTCAACTTTGCACTGCTTGTGGAGTTTCATTTGTGATCCTGTTTTGGTTTTGGGTTGGGTTGCGGCGTGATTGTCGCGGCCTGGCTTCCCGGCGCGGGCCGGAAAAACAGGGGAGAGAATCAGGACGGAAGAACGGCATCTAGCACGCGAAGGACTAAGGCCCAAGCAACGGCGCGGCCTGCTTCGTCCTTGGCTTTGTGCGCTTGGGCGTAGCGGTTAAGAGCGGCTTCTAGGGCGCAATTCACGATTGCACCCCCTTAGCGCGGGCGATTGTGGCCTCTGGCCAAGGGCGACCTTGGGTTAACTGCACCGGAAATTCCTGTACTGGATCGTGACAGAATCGCTGCCCACTGCTGAATTCCTCGATCACAATAAAGCCATCGGGGGAAAACCTTGTCGAAAGGTAAGCGTTCCGGGCGTTCTCGTAGGGCGTTGCGGGTGCAGGTGCGGGTGTGGTGTGTGTGGTGTTCATTGGGTTTGTGGGGGTTATGGGTTTGAAGAAAGGCAGAAAACGGCAACGTAGGGACCGTCCGAGTCGCGGCGCTTTTCGGTCCAAAGGGCCGAAACGTTGTCCGAAACGAGGACAGACCTTCCGACAAATGGCTTTTCAGGGTTGGGCCTATATTTCCCCAGGTCGTAACGTTCCGGCGTTAAAGTTCCGCCGGGATTAAAAAGGCTTTCGACAAGAATTTTGTCAGCTTGGCGTTTCGTTCCGATAACAAGGGTTTTCATGGGTGTGTGTGTGTGGTTTGTGGTTGGGATTAATTAGGCGAAAAAAAGGACAGTTAAGGTAAGGGTAACAAAGGCGACAAGGGCAACGGCCCCCCAGTTGGGGACCAGGCGGTCAAGGCGGTCAATGGTTCGAGGTTTCATAAAATTAGACGAAATGTTTGAAAGCATCACGCAATCCTTGAGCGTTCGCGCCGGCCGCTTGCAATGCCAGGAAAATCACCCCGGCCATTGTTTTGTCACCTTTCGACAGGCTAGAAAGCAAGGCACCGTATCGGCCGTAATGGTTTTGAGTCGTGGCAATGCTCGATTCAATCTTGGCGACAAGCGGCCGGAAATCGGACGCAAGATCTGCGATAATTGAAAGTTGGGCGTGATTTAGCGTTTGCATTTTTTGGGTTGGGTTAGGGTTGGGATTAGTTGACTAACGAAAGTGCGGCCGCATTGGCGCGGCCGGATTTTGCACCGTGCGGATTGATCCAGATTGAAGCCTGGCTTGCCTTGGAAAGACCGGCGCAAAGTTTGCAATCGGCGCATTGCAAACCGTGGGAGTCTGACAAACACTCGCGCAAACCTTCGGGTTTGACCGGACTAACGTGGAAGGTCCGAAATTTCAGGCTTTGCGCTAAGGCAAGAGACGACGCCGTTTCCGTCGACGCCATGAAATATTGAGCATAGGAGGACGCGAGAGGGTTGGTTTTCCAATCGTGGAAATAACCCGTCCAGCCTGCAGAGGCCCCGGAAATCGCTCTGACAATAGAAAGGGGAAGCAGGCTAGGGTTGCCGTAAGCGCCAAAACGCACTTTGCGGCCGGAAAAAACGGCGGAATAGTCGACAGGGTCAAGGGTTTTGTAAGCGCCACGCTTAAACGCTTTCCAGATCGAAAGCGGCGCTTGCCCCACGTTGACGTAGCAGCCGTTACCGGCCGCGAAAATGCAACCGTTGCAAATGGTCTTAGCGTCCAATCCGGTTTTTACCGCCTCAACAGGGTTGACGTCTTCCAACAAAAACCAGATTTGCGCCATATTACCCGTTTTTTTGTTACGGGTTTTGAGCGTCGCGATTACGGCAAACCGCTTGCCGTTTTTCATTCCACGATAAAGCACAAAACCGTTGCCGTTCACTTTGCGCTTTAACTTAATTCCGGCCGTTTCGTTGGGTAGGATCATGGGTTGGGTTGGGTTATCGCCAGGGGCGTGATTGCCCTCTGACGCCCACCACCGTACCCTCTGACCGCTTAGGTACAATCCTACTCCTCTTAGGGTATTCACCTATAAGCCGCCCTACTCTGCCCCATTAGTTTTCCAGTTTGCCAGCGTCTCCCTCTTTCCCGTTCTATAATAGAGGGCCGTTGGTTTACCGGCGCAACCCTAGGCGCAATCAATCGACCCTACGCCCACGGTAATCATTACTAGTTTAGTAAAGATAAGCCTGACTAAGCCTGGCAAGCTCACGTTA
>Ga0208916_10000118_pt1 | contig 37266 bp, 51 predicted proteins | sample DEB19_08_DNA_5_FD_184523 | JGI IMG/M metagenome (GOLD analysis project Ga0208916, IMG submission 184523) | Aqueous microbial communities from the Delaware River and Bay under freshwater to marine salinity gradient to study organic matter... | ecosystem: Environmental > Aquatic > Marine >... | reverse complement strand
TTCAGTTCCGCTTATGCACTCAACCTCCCCCCTCTCTCTCCCCCCCGCCGTAATCAATTTTTCGCGGCAACCACGCCGGGAAAGCCGCACGGCGGCAAAAAATCGTGGTCGCCGTGCATGGGTTCACTATTTGTGCGGGGTGAATCGTCAGTCAGATGCAATCCGGTTCTGCCGCTTGCATCGTCTGCCTCTCTCTCTCGTTGTATCCACTTTGCCACTACCGCCAACCGTATCAGGTCAATCGATACAAGCGGTCGTTGCTTCACTCCCGTCGGTTGTATCAGTAAAGTCGATACCACCTACCCTTGCTTCACTCCCGCCGCCCCCCGCCGCACGCTCCGCGCTGGCCCCCGTAGGGGAGGGGGGGGTCGAAGCCCAGGCCCTGCCTGACAATTACAATAGATCCGCTGTAGGAGTAGAAATTTTGCAGTCAGTTGAACTAAAGCAGGATGAAGCCAGTGATGGAAGCGTGAAGCTTGTAGAAGCTAGTAGTGGCTCTTTGGGGTGCGAGAGCGGAGTAGGGAGTGCGCTAAAAGAAACAAAGCGAAGCTTACAATTTCGCTCCCCTAGCGGGGAGCTGGAGGGGAAAAGTGGTTTTAGTCAAGCTATAAGCAAAAAGCCTGTTGAATTAATTTTAGGGGCGATGAGGAGTGGGTGGGTGGAGGCCGGGGAAGGGGTGATAGGGGGGATCTGTCGGAACAAGGAGTATGCGCGGGTGAGGATAGTGGGAGGGAGTGAGGAGTGGGCGAAGTGTGCGGTGAGTGGGTACAGCTTGTTTAATGGGGAGGTGGTAAAGGTGAAGCGGGTGTGGGTGAGTGGGGATGGGCGGGATGCGGAATATGAGATAGTTGGGAGGGTGGAATTGGAGAAGCAGCCGGGGGTTGGAGATATGACAGTAAAGCCTGTGGGATTTATTGGAGGGGGATTAAGGGAAGCGGAGAAGGCGATTGAGGGGGAAGTGGAAGCAAAGGAAGTGGGTGAGGAGAAGGAGATTTTGGTTGTTGAAGAAGCAAAAGAAAGGGAGGTTGATGGTGGGGAGGGGTTTATGGATAAGATGAGGAAGGAGGCGGAAGCCTGGATGAATGGGGTGGATGATATGAAGGAGAAGGTGAATGTATGAGCGAGCAGGAGGTCGGTGGAAGTGGTGGGGTGGCTGGTGGGGTGGCTGGTGGGGTGGGGGCGGAGCCGAGGAAGGCAAGGAAGCCGAATCGGTGGAAGGTGGAGACAACGAGGAAGAGGACGTATGGGGTGAAGCGGTTGGTCAGGGATGTGGCAACGGCTACATTGAAAGGTAATGGAATTGGCTTGAGGCAAAGCCCGGTGCTGGATTATATGACAAATGATGACAAACGAATCATGCAGAGGATTGTTGGTATGAGTGTGGAAAAGTTTAACGAGCGGTTGATGGGGAAGCTGGATCGGTTGACGGATCTGGTGATAGACCGGATGATTAGGGATATTGACGATATGCCTATGCATACGCTGCCCTTTGCGATGGCAGTGACGATTGACAAGAAGCGGGCGTTGGCAGGGGCCAGCGCGACGGCTGGGAGCAACGTGAATATCCAGGTTAACAACTTTGGGGCGATGTCGAAGGAAGAGATCATCGCGAAGCTGAACGGGAAGATGGATATTGGGGATGCTAGCTTAGGCGGCGGGGGTAGCGGGGGTAGCGTACAGCTAGCAGAGGAAGTGGTAATGGCGGAGGAGGAGGGGGCGGAAGCAAAGCTGGAGACGATTAAGCAGCAGAAGATGGCTTTAAAGAAGAGCTTGATGGGGGATACCAGTCCTGGCCCATACGAGGGCTAGAAGGAATCGTCGTCATCGTGATAGATGTAGGTGAGGCAGGGGGACTGCTTGACCACGCGGTAGCGGCGGGTAGTGGAAAGCAGATTGACGGGGGGCAAGGCCGCATCGGTAGGGAAGTAAGACGGCAGGGCCGGTGGGCGGAAACGCTTCTTGGCAACAGGGGAAGGCGGGGGCGGAGATGCTGGGGATTCCAGCTTATTGCCAAAAAGGTCTTCCTCAGAGTTCATTTGGGAGCAGGGTTTTTGGCTTCAGCAAACTTCTTCTTGATGGCAATGATCTCGTCTTTGCGCCAAGGTTCGTTCAAAGCTTTGACCAGCTCCTCCGTTGGGATGGGAAAGTTGGCTGATCCGGTGTGGCTCATCATCAGGTTGGTATCCAGATAAACCTCAAAGCCGCTGGCTCGAACCAGATCGCAGAACCAATAGTCTTCGCCGGCATAGAGGTTCTTTTCGTCGTAGATTAAAGCTAGCTCGCGGATGATCCTAGCCAGCTTAACATGATCCTGAAGGGTTTGATCACCAAGGATAGCCTTGACCTCGGACAAGCGACTTTCAGCAGTGTTTTTGCCTTGGATGCCCATTGGGAACAGCTCAGGGATAACCTTGGGTTCGTGATTGGGATCAGCCATGACGGCAAGGCGGTCTGGGTTATCGACAATCAGCTTTTTAAAGACGGAAGTCTTGATCTTGGAAAAGCCAATGCAACAACGCTTGACCTTTTGCAGACCATCCAGGCCCGGTTCCTCTCCAGGCAACGGTTGAACGTGCCAATGCGTGTCCATTGAGCGGGTTCCGTAAATTCCGCACACCATATCGACGTCATGGGAGATCAGACGCATGATTGCAGAGACCGTAGTGTTCTGCCCGTCCGTTTGAGCGACCACATCCTTGTCCCAGAAGATCAATTCATGGAAATTCTTCTCAATGGCATACGCGGCAAGCTGATTTCTAGCCATTTGCACCGCTGGGCCATCCAATAAAATCCAATCCAGTTTGATGTCGGACAGTTTCTGTGCAGCCAGTTGCAGGCTGGTCACAAAATAGTTCTTGGGAACATCCCCTTTAAGAGGAGTGGCAATCAGGATATTACGTTTGATATTCATCGGATTTGTTATGCCATTTTCACCCAAAATGACAAATTGGTAGTGCGATTTCAGGTTAACTATTAGCTTGTCTAATAGATCGTGTTGCTAAGTGATGAATTCTTGAAACAAATCAGCAGATGCCTAGCTTATGGGCATGATTACTCAGCGTTTTGTGCAGGAATGGCTGGTTGAACCAGAAATAGAGGGAGCCAGAGAGTATGCGCGTCTGTCTATTACCGCTGAATTGGACGGGTTGAACATTGACGGGCAAGGCATCATTCCTTGGACGCAAATTATCAAAGCAATTGCCGCTGCCCGTAAAAAATAACCAATATGCCTATCGGTGACGTAGACTTTGCGGATGATCACAGTCCTAATTTTGGTATACCTTGGGTAGAAAACCCTAGTTCAAAGGAAATGGGGACTTGGTCTAAGGAGAAACTGGTCAATTATTACACGTTCAGGCAACAGAGGCAGCTTGAAGCGGTTAACAACCCGGTTGGGGCGGGGTGGATCTTGCCTGCATGGAAAGATGTCATGGACAATTGGTCAAAATATCAGGTTCACATCATTCTTGGGGGCAATCGTTCAACTAAAAGCACCATTGCTTCACGCCTGTGTATGTGGGCCGCAGGCACTATCCCCGCCGCCGAGGTTAGAGCGTACCACGTTAACGAGGATCGCAGCATAGAAGATCAACAGCGGATGATCTGGGATGCCATCCCGCTTGGCATTCGCAATCTGCCCAGTAAAAAGGGCATCAACCACTCAATTCAGTACTCTCAGAAAAATGGATTCACTGATAACATTTGCATCCTCCCGCCTCTTGCCGGGACTCGGCGCGGTGGCACTATTAAATTTGGGAATTATCGCCAGTACCAAGCAGACGCTCAGGTGGCGGAAGGTTACAAGGCGCATCTCATCTGGTGCGACGAAGAATGTCCCCAAAGAATGTTTGAAACCCTGCAATACAGAACAATCGACTACCATGGCCGCATCATCCTCACGTTCACGACGCTCACGGGCTGGACTCCGCTGGTTCAGGACATCCTGGGCAAAACTCGTACAATCAAAAAACGATTCGCTCCGTTGGTTGGCAAAGAACTCCCCGTTATCCAAGAGTCGCTCTCGCGCCCTGGTGCGGTTATTTATTACTTCTGGACGGAAGACAACGCCTTTATCGACACCCGTGATTTCCAGCATAAAATCAGAGGAAGGCGAAAAGAAGAGATCCTTGCTAGAGCATATGGCATCCCAACTAAATCAGTCACCAGCGTCTTCTCTGGATTCAGCAAAGACATCAACGTCATTGACCACGACAAACTCCCTTGGCTCAAAAACGCAGGTTATGCCGTCACCCGTTTCATGGCCCTTGATCCCGCAGGATCCAAAAACTGGTTTATGCTCTGGGTTGCCATCGACTCAGCCGGTACTTGGTGGGTCTACCGAGAATGGCCCGATTACGATGACTGGGCTTTGCCCGGTTCTACCGCTGAAGGCAAAGCGGGGCCGGCCCAGAAAGGTTCCCGTAAAGGAATCCTCGATTACGTCGAGTTAATCAAGAACAGCGAGAACGGCGAAGAGATTCACGAACGCTTCATTGATCCACGCTTGGGTGCGGCTGAAAGGCAGTCAGCAGATGGCGCTACTACCATCATATCCGATCTTGATGACGCTGGGATGACCTTTATCCCAGCCCCAGGCGTGGAAATCGAGAACGGGCTTCAGTTAATCAACAACCTGCTGTCCTACGACGACACAAAGCCAATCACCAGCTTGAATGGCCCCAAGCTTTACATCTCGGATCGCTGCCAGAACCTGATCTACTCAATGCAGGAGTACACCGCCAAGGGCGGACGGGACGAAGCCACCAAAGATCCCATTGATTGCTTGCGCTACCTCTGCGTCAGCAATTGCCAGTTTTACGAGGAAGGAACAAATGCAGTGTCAGGCAGAACGTTTAGCTATTAAAATTTTCTCTTGATTCTTTAATAGGACTCATTAGCAGAACTGATGTGTCTTCCATTGATGGCAATAACGTTAACGCCGCTGGTGATGTTGGATTGCAATTAGCTCCAGCAGAAAACGAGGGGCCAAATTTCAACCTCCTCAAAAAAGCGTTTGAAGATTGCGTGCGGGACAACCAGCCCTACATTGACCAGTGCCGCCTAAATTATGAGACTCGGTTTGCCCTCTGGAATGGACAAAGCGCAGATGGTAAGAAACACGCTCGCGAAGGTAGTAAAGTTAGCCCTACTCCTTGGGATGGTGCTTCTGATTTGCGCGTCTTCTTAGTTGATAACATCATCAACAAGAAAGTTGCCTTGCAGTTAATGGCGTTCAAACGCGCCAACCTTGCTGCCGTACCCGTAGAAAGCTCAGACCTTAACCGAGCGCAATCAGTCAGCAATTTCATGCGCTGGCTTATCCAGACGCAAATCCGCGAGATTGACCGCGAGATTGAAATGGCCGCCAATTTCCTTAACGAGAAAGGCATTGCCGTTACTGGTCAATTCTGGGAAAAGCGACGAGAAAAAGTGCTGGCAGTTGTCCGCCTTGCTGATCTTCAGCAACAGTTCCCTCAAATCAACATTGAGCAGCTCGTCCTAGATGACGGCGCGGCCAACGACCTCAAGTCCATCTTTGAAGAGCAGTACGGTTGTTCTCGCGGCAAGGCCGGCAAGATGCTCAAGGAACTTCGTCAAACGGGTGAGACTTCCGTACCCGTAGAGGGGCCAGAACGCAGTTATCCAGTCATTCGAGCCTTCAACCTCGACGAAAATCTGTTCATCCCGTCGTTTTCGACCGATCTTGAACGGGTTTCTGGCATTTACCGAGTTGAGTACTTTACCGCTGAACAACTCCGCTCCCTAGTCCGCGATGACAACTGGGATAAGGACTGGGTGGAAAAGGCCATTGCGACTCAAAGGGGGCGGTTGATCACGATTTCGCCATCCGAGTATACGCAGCCAATTTCGCGCTCCTTCGTTTACACGCAACAGCGGTTTACGGACAAGGTGGGCGTTGTCTTTGCCTACCAGCGTCTATCAGACGAAGATGGCGTGCCAGGCGTCTATTGCACCGTCTTTCATCCCCAGCAGCCAGCCGATACCACCCAGCCCGGCTACGCCAAGTTTGGCTTGCTGGGATATGCTCATGGCGAATACCCGTTTATCGTCTATCGCCGCGAGTACCTGAGCCGCAAGCTGCACGATTCCCGCGGTATCCCTGAACCCGGTAAACCTTGGCAAGACCAAATCAAGGCACACAAGGACAGTCGCATTGATGCCGCTTCCATCGGCGTATTGCCTCCCCTTTGCCATCCTCAAGGTCGGCCACCGGGCCGCTGGGGGCCAGGTTCACTTATTTCAGAGCGGCGGCCCAACGAGTATCATTACGCGGATCGCCCGATCCCGGATATGAACACGGACAATTCCGAAGCTCTCCTCGAAGCCTCCTTCAAGGAGTATAATGGGTTTGCTTCAGCCAAGGGTGATCCCGCTGTCGATCCAATCTACAACCAGTTCGAGGTAGACAAATTCCTTTCCAGCCTTTCCCGCGCTTTTCGCCAAGTATGGAAGCTCTACAAGCAATATGGTTCTGACCAAGTCGCTTTTCGGGTAATGGGCGTAAAACAGGCAGATGCCTCCCTTTTTAACAAGGGTGACCCCAACGAGGAGTTCGACTTTTACCTTTCTTGGGATGTCCAGTCGCCAGACTTCAAGAAAATGGCCGAAAAGTGGCAGGCAATCATTCAAGGCGCCCAAACCCTAGATCGCGAAGGCATTATCAATTACGGCGAGCTTTGCCAGGCTTTCGTCTCCAGCATTGATCCCAATATCGCTGAACGCATCATTCAGCCAGCCTCCATCGGCCAGCAAAAGCTGGTTGACGATGAACACGTCGATCTTGCCCAAATTTTCTCTGGCATCCCCAAGAATATCAAGATTGGCACTCCTCCAGATCTTGGTTTGCAGATTATCCAGCAATATCTTCAGCAGCCTGACGTTCAGCAGCGTTACGGTCAGGATAAGGACTTTAAAGACCGCATCGACGCCCGCGCCAAACAATACAACCAGCAGAAGATGCAGCAGCAGAATGCCGAGACTGGTCGTTTAGGTGCTAAAATGCCTGGGCCTATGCAAGCCACCTAATTCTTATGAAACGGAACATTCGGATGACCCCGCAGGAGAAATCAGATCGCATTCAACAATCCATGTTCCGCCTAGTCGGCAATGATGCGTTTTCCGATTTTATAGATGAACTTCGAGATCAACAGCGCAACGCTATGCTCGATTCAGTTAATGATACCGTACTTAAAGACCCTCGATTGTCTCTGGCCGCTGCTGGTGAGATTCGTGCGTTTGAAGCTATCATTTCCCTCTACGACGATTTTGTAGGACAACGTTTACAGCAGGCGGATATTGATGCTGAACAGCGGTCTTCCTGATTAGAGAAAATAATAGTAGTTGACTTGTTCATTGGTTATTAGCAGGGCTTATGCACTTGGCAATCACGCCATGCTACTGCCCTTGGGGGCATTAAACCCATGAGTAATAACGATACGACAGTTCAAGCGTCTTCGCAGCCAGTTGAAGCGGCTCAACCGCCAGCAACAAAAAGCGATGAAAGAAGTGGCAATCTGAGTGTAGCCGAAGCGGCCAAAAGGCTCCTAAACATGGAGTCCGAAAGTGCCAAATCAGCCGCACAAGCGGATCAGAATGCTCAGGCTCAAAACGCCTCAGACCAATCCGTAGCACCAGACGCAGCGCAAGCTGAATCTGCCGAAGCTGATGCAACCGAGGCCAACGCCGAGGACAGCAACAGCGAAGACGTTCCTTCTCATGACATTTCAGCCGAGTTAAAGAAGAAAATTGACCGCCGTATAGGTAAGGAAGTCGCAAAGCGGAAAGCCTTGGAAGCCCAGTTGAATGAACTGCGAGTTGCCGTTTCCCAACAGCAATCTCAACAGCCAGTTCAACAACCAGCTCCCGTCGCTTCATCCCCACAGGGATCTTTGCCATTAGAGCATATCGATGATTTTGACGGGCTAGCTGCTTTAAGGAAGCAGGCCTTCGATGCCAGAAAGTATGCTCAGGAACAATTGGATAATGACGATTTTGAACCCATTCAAGTAGGGGATAACCTCCTCGATAAGAAAGCGTTTAAGACTATCCTCCGAAATGCCAATTCGACTATTGATGAGGACATTCCTGCCAGAACTCAATTTCTTGAGCAAAAGTCCAGAATCCAGCAGATGGCTTATCAGAGCTTCCCGTTCTTAAAAGATAAGTCCGCTCCTGAGTATGTTCAAGCACAGCAAGCTTACATTGCTATGCCCTGGCTCAAAAAATTACCTAATGCCGATTGGATCATTGGGGTTCAGATTGAAGGCTTAAAGGCAATGGCCGCAGCAGAACGCGCCCGTCAGGGCAAATCTGCCAAACCTGCGCCAGTAGTTTCTACAAAGCCTCCGTTTGGGCAAACTGTTGTCAGTTCTTCTGGAAGCGATGGCCGATCTCCCTCGGCTACCAAGAATCAATCCCAAATCGATTCTATGCGGAGTCAAATGTCTAAAAAAGGCGGCGTCACGGCAAATGAAGCAGCGCAGTTTCTTCTGGCGCGTGAACTCAGTAAACAAACTCGTTAATACCATGGCTCTCTCAACTACTTACAATGTCGCAGGTGACCGCGAAGACCTCACGGACTTCCTCACGATTCTATCTCCCGAAGATACGCCGAAAGTCTCGACGTTTTCTAAGACCAAACGCATGACCAATGCCTATCAGGAGTGGCAGGTCGATTCTCTTTCCGCTGTTAATTTCGGCGGTATCCTCGAAGGTCAAGATGTCTTGGCGTTCAACAATCAGGCCGTTAATCGCGCCCGGATTGGTAACTACGTCCAACAGTTCCGCGAACAATGGATGGTTTCCCGCTTGCAGGAAGCCTCTGATGTTGCGGGCGTTTCGTCTGAAGTCGCCAATGCCAAGATGAAGGCAATGCGCGAACTGAAGCGCGATATCGAAGCCTGTATTGGTTCCGATAACGACCGCCAACAGGAAGCGCCTCCTTCGCCTTACAAGAGCCGCGCTCTGGGCAAGTGGATCAGCGCAAGCCCCGGCTCGGACGTTCCCGCCGCCTTCCGCACGCCTGCTGGCAACATCGACACGACCGCTACCGCCTCCCTTGGGGAATCGGCGTTTAACGACGTGTTTCAGTCCATCTTCCAACAGGTTGGTGGCCGTCGTTCGTACACGTTGTTTGCTGGCCCCAATTTGAAACGGGCTGTCAGCAAATTCCAACGTCAAGAAGGTACAACCACCGCTAAATCTTACATGGTCACTCAGGATGCTACTGAGCATCAAGTTGACCTCGATGTAACGGTTTACGTTGGCGATTTCCACACCGTTACCATTGTGCCTGACTTGTTCAACGGCATCTTGGACGGCGGCGACCCATCAACCACGACCAACCAACAGAAGGCGCGTGGATACGTTATCGATCCTGAGCTTGTCGGCCTCGGCTATATGCTTGGAATCGAAAGCAACGAACTTCCTGATCTTGGTGGTGGCCGTCGCGGGTTCATTCTCGCTGCGCTTACCCTGATGGTTAAGAATCCACTCGGTCTCGGCAAATTCGCCGCTACTTCTTAACCATTAAACTAGGAGATAATTACCATGGCTGATACAGCAGTTACTATCGCTCGCGCCCGTACCTCTACTCTTTCTCTGGAAGAGCAGGCACGGGGCTTTTCTAATAAATTCACCGTCAATTATGCGGACATCGCTTTTGGCGCCACTTCGACCGATACGGTCACCATGACGCTTGGTGCTTTGCCGGCAAAGTGGGTGGTGAACAATGCCCTCGTTAACATCCGCACCGCTTTTGCCGGTGTAACTTCACAGGCATTGACGGTTGTGGTCGGAACCACGACCACTACCAATACCTTTGTGACTTCACAATCGGTGTTTACGGCTGGGGTTCTGGCCGGCGTTCCTACCACGGCTACCATTCGTACCGCTACGGCAAGCGTAAGCATGGTGGCGGTGTTTACCGGCGCTACGGCTGGTAGTCCAAGTGCCCTGACGGCAGGCGACCTGGACATCTACCTGAACATCATCGATGTGGGTACAGATCCGCGTTTGGGTTAAGTCCTTTGATTAGGGGCATCCTGTAAAGCCAGGCTCTGCCCTATTTTCTAATATGGTTACTGAAACAGCGCCTTGTTCTAGTTCCGAGATCATCACTAAAGTACCACCGGAGTTTGTCCGGCAATACTGGCGTGAAATCGAAGGATCCATTCCGCAAGAAAAGGTAAGCTCGCATCTTCGTCAGATTGGACTCGCCAAGGTTATGGCAAGTCAGGGAAGCGGCATGATTGAGGGGCTTGGGCAGAAAGCTGCCAGCATCGATCCTCGCCTGTTCTTCCGCTTGCAACAGCAGCACGGGAACGCCGTGCATGAGTGGTTGCCTGAGTATTTGAAGGATAACCCGCATATGTGCGCCAAAGGTTATCGCCCGAAAGTAAACGCTGCCCGTCACGGTATCACCGGAGGCTGGCTCTCTAATTAAACACTTTCTTGAGGACTATCCCCTACTCCCGTGCGTTAGGTAACATTTGTGGACTTATTGGAGTCCCCATAAGTCGGTTAACCACGGAAACGGCCCAGTCGATCAATGATTTGTTTAACGCTAACGTTCGTCAGATCTGGGGTGCTGGCAATTGGACGGATCTGACCAATTGGGGAGAAGCAAGGTTTGCCGGCAATCTGCTAAACTACCCCAACGACCTTTCCAAGTCTACTTATTGGGCCGCTACAGCTACAACCATCACGGGCAACAGCATTGCCAACCCAGCAGACAACCGGGTTACCGCATCTAAGATGCTGGAGACATCGGCCACAGCTAATCACAACGCTGTTCAGTCCGGTATCTTCTGTTTTCCCAGCACAACCTACCAGTTGAGTGTCTATGCCCGTCCTAACGGCAGAGACTACCTCTATTTGGCAGCAAACGATGGTACGACCACGTTCTCAGCCTTCTTCAACGTTACGGCGGGGACAACGGGGACGGTGGCAAACGCTACGTCCACCAACATCCAACAATGCCCCAACGGGTACTTCCTTTGCACGCTGACTTACACCAGCGGCGCCGCCGCCAGCACTCAAAGCGTTACCGTCCAGATTTCATCGGATGGCAGCACGTTGTCCTATGCGGGCACGGCTACCAAGGGCTTGTACATCTGGGGCGCATTACTGGTTCAGACCAATAACGTTTCGCCCCAGCAATTCATCATCCCTTGGGATCAGACAGGCGAGACAGCTATTGACGTAATGTTTAACGCCTACGTCGATAACCCTGCAATGGTCACCTTTCCCCGCAATCAGGGGTTTGTGGTCAATTCAGACGGGTTCCAGATGATTTCATCCGCTGGTGGGTTCATGGGAACCAATGGGTACGTCACCTATAACACCAACCCAGCCAACCCAATCTACATCACTTACCGCAAAGTCCCTTACAATTACGCCGGCGCGGTGTACTCGGCTACCGCTACTTACGTTGTTGGGCAGTACATCTATTACACGATGCTGGCGGGGGCCAATACGGGGACAAGCGACTATTACAAGTGCTTGGTCGATACAACTGCTGGGCAAACCCCAGAGACGACCAGCTACGCTTGGGATATTCAGCCTTTGCCTGATATGCTTTCTCAGCCGCTGGTCTGGCAGACCTACGGGGACTGGCTCGTCCAAGATGGGCAGATGGAAAAATCGGTCGGGGCTTATCAGATGGCTGAAAAGAAGAAATTGGATGAATGGGATCGGATTGAGCGTCAGATGCCCAACACCTGGCAGATGAATGTTTACACTCACGTCACTTCTCAAAATCGCAGTTACTAATTTAACCACCGATAATTATGTCAGCCTATAACCTAAATCCGCTTTATCCCAAACCCACCTTTTCCGCTAGCGCATTGGTAGCTGGGCGGGCGTTGTCGATTACCTCAACGGCAACGACGTCGTTTGCCAACACGTTCAATGTGTCTACGGATATGATCGTGCTGGATGTGCAGACGGGTAACGCTTATTGCACGTTTGACGGCACGACGCCGTCGTCTGGACTGGCGCATATCCTCTACAGCGGTAGCCAGTACACCTGGAGCAAGGCAGCGGCTATTACGGCCAAGTTTGTGGCTACGACCACGGCTAATTCACTTATTTACGCTAGCGAGTTCCAGACCTAAAAAATACTACCATGCTAGCAAATCATCCTAACGTACTTGGCGGCGGCGGCGTAGCGACTAACATTATCGGAGGGACTGGGTTATTTGCTGATGGAACAGTCGCAGCGCCAAGCATCTCGTTCTTGGCTGACCAAGACACGGGCATCTACCGCATCGGCGACAACAACATCGGCGTTGCGGCAAACGGAGCGAAGGTGTTGGACATTTCGACGGGAATATTAGCAATTGCAAGCACAGGGTCAGACTCCTATCTCAACACGATTTCGCCTAGCGGAGATACTACGTCGTTTGGTTGTGACGCGACTGGTCAATATACCTATGCGCCAGCGGCAAAAGGAATCCGTTTTCGCACTAACGGTGGCACGACTGCCCTCACCCTTAGCTCCGCGCAAGCCGCCACCTTCGCGGGCGCGGTGGTTGCCCCATCCCTCACCGCTCCCGCCTCGACCGCCCTTGCGCTTGCGGCTGGCAGCGGAAACCAATCCATCACGCTGACGCCGAGCGGGACGGGACAGGTTTTTATCGGCAACGGCGACGCTGCGAAACCGTCGTTGTCAGTGGCGGCCAACTCGGGAACGGGAATAAACTTTACCGTCTCGTCACACACTATCGGTATCATGCAGGCTGCTGTAGAAATGGCACGCTTCGAGGGTGCAAACGGTCGCTTCCTCCTCCGCACCACCGTTGACTCCGGCGCACTCCTGCAACTCAGCACGAACGCGCTCGCGACCACCAGCGCATACGGGATGGTGTTTGGGACGGATACGTTTTTGTATCGTTCCGCAGCTGGCAAAGCTACGCTTTACTCGTCCGCCGGAGAAACGTCTTTGAGCCTTAAGGCGCTAGGCAATGTCATCGGGATTTTCAGCACCGTTTCCGCTGCGCTTGCCATCGACGCTCCTTTCGCGGGCGGTTCGATTGCTCTCAAAACGCTAGGCACCACCGCCCTCACCCTCGACTCGTCGCAGAACGCGACGTTTGCGGGCGCGATCAAACTTGCAAACGCCTATGTAGCGACACCCGTAGTCAGCACCGGATATGTCACTATTCAAGATAGCACAGGCACAACCTACAAAATTGCAGTTTCGCTCTAATTTTACTCTCATGCAAACTCCCATCGTCCCCGTCTCCTACGGCCCTCTCGGCACAGCCAACACCCTCTACCTGCGCGGTGTCGGCCCAGTCAATGACAGCGGCCAGCCCAACTACTTCTACGACATCCAGCGGGTGACCGAGTTGACGCCTGCTGTCCCCGCCGTACCCGCCACCGAGGATGAGCCAGCCGTACCAGCCATCCCAGCTACGTTCGAGACCGTCTCAATCACCGTCGGCAACGCTGCAATGACCGCTGCCCAATGGTCTGCTTGGCCCTCCGGCAACACACCCGCCGAGGACGAGACGTACCAACTCGGTTGCCTCGCAGAGATCCTCGGCCTCACGCCCATTGTCGCCAACGCCAAACCTAAGAAGAAAACCGTTTCCGTATGACCAAAGACGAACATAAAACGGCAGTAATCCAACAGCTCCAACAGCAGAGCTTGAACGTCCTCATCGACTCGCTGGCCGCTGCGCTGGCTGAGATCGAGTCGCTGAAGGCAAAGCTGGAGCCGGCGAAGGAGTAACCTAGGCAATGGCTGTCCGTTAACGCATCTATTTTATGGCAAACATCAGAATTAACGCAATTGCGACAACGGCTACGAGTATGTCGTCAGATGATTACTTTGCCATTGATGGGACGACCTCAAGCACCCGCAAGATGAGTGCGGCTACTCCTGTTTTTACCACCGTTCAAACAACGGGAACTGGGACAACTGCAACGTTTGCTGGTAGTTGCAGTATTGCGACAGATTTAACAGTTGCTTCTGCTTTTACTCAAGGAAACGGATCAGCAAACGTTACCTTTACTCAAACTAATGCATCTGGAAGCGGAAAAATAAGAACGGTTGGAGCAACAATGTATGTTGGCGGGCAAACTTCGATAGGAACAATTATTCAATCTGGAGGCTCCAATGCGGTTATTGTTAGCGCAAGTGATCAATCCGCTACTTTTGCGGGCGCAGCGACGATTGCGGGAACAGTAATCCACACCCTTTCAGCTACCCCAGCAACTTCCACCGCGACTGGAACCGTTGGCACAATCAGTTGGGATGCTAGTTACATTTACATCTGCATAGCTACAAACACTTGGAAGCGCGTGGCAATTGCTACTTGGCCGTAAGTCATGCAGCGTTATTCCTCAAGCTCTCAATCTATTGACGACCCTTCCACTCCGGTAGGGGATCAATCGTTTGTTGGGGTTAACGAATTTGACGCACCAGAGAACATTCCTCCGGGACAGGTTCAGAATGCGGTTAACGTTAACTTTTCTTCTCAGGATGCGGTAACGAGAGGAGGGTTTGTCTGCCTTCCAGAACTAGGAGCAGATCCTTTTGCTGATGCTTGGTATCCGATTGCTGCTCCTGCTAAAAATCAATGGTCTTGCGTAGCTTATGGTGGGGGCGTGTTTGTGGCCCTTTCGCCTGATGGGACGGGTAATCGAGTGATGAGCAGCCCAGATGGCACGATTTGGACGGTTACGGCTACCGGCGCACCGGATAACGCTTGGGGCACAAATTGTCTGTGCTATGGAAACGGAATGTTTGTGGCAGTCTCTGGTGGGGCCACCAACGCGATGTACTCAGTAGACGGCTATAACTGGACTGAATCTGGGGCTTCCAGCGTTGGCCCTTGGCGTGCGGTAACTTTTGGCAACGGAAGGTTTGTTGCCGTTGGGGTTTCTGGAAAAACGATGTATTCTACGGATGCCATCACTTGGACATCTGTTTCAATTGCTGGATCTTTAAGCTGGAGCGCCATAACTTACGGAACTGATAGCTCAGGGGTTGCTAAGTTTGTGGCAATTAACGCAACCACAACTTTGCTTTACATAAAGTCAGCCGTTTCAACAGATAACGGATTAACGTGGACTGTTTATTCAACAGCTTCGTTTGGAGGTTTTTCTTGGCCGTATCAGAGTATGGCTTTCGGGAATGGTTTGTTTGTTCATGGAGGAACAGGTTATGCGCTTAATGGATTGATTCAAACTTCTCCTGACGGGATAACTTGGACAATCCGATCCACTTTAAATTACCTTTGGAATGGAATGAGCTTTGGGAATGGGCTGTTTGTTGCGGTTGCTTTAGACGGGAAAATCGTTTCAAGTTCTGATGGCATTACTTGGACGTTAACAACGGTTGAAGCAGGTAATTCTTGGTACGGGGTTACTTTTGGTGAAAACATCTTTGTTGCCGTAGCAGAAAGTGCGTCCGTTTCCCCGTATCCTCAAGTTGCCGTCTACTCGCCCAACTCCATTCAGGCATCAGGCATTTACACTGATCCTAACGACTTGGGTAGCCAATGGATAATGCTCGTCAGCCGTTTCTCCATAGGGTTCTTCTCGTTTGGCCGCAATGGCAGGACGGTCAGCCTCGACGGATACACGGTCACGACTCAAAGCACGATTGTTCAATGCAACAACCTTGTTTACCTTTTCCGAGGCGATAACGATTCTCCGCTCTACTGGGATGGCGACTGGAGCAAACCTTTTGCGCTGGCCCCCGGTTCGACTGGAACGATAACCGGCAAGCTGCTGACGGAAGCAGATGCCTTTATCGTCGATGCTGACGACAACAACCTGATTTTTGTTGAACCCAACGCAGTCATCGTTCCGATCCCAGGCTTTGAAAACATCCCCAATAGCAACCAGGCTACCTACTATCAAAACAGGCTTTGGGTGAAAAACGGCAAGGACAAGGTCTCGGCCTCAGATGTCCTTGATTTCAGCACTTACGACCAGCTCGCCAACAGCTTTAACCTGAACACGGGTTCTTCTGACTACATCGTCTCGACCTACCCGTTCGGGCAGAACTCGCTGATCGTCTTCAAGAACAAGTCCATCATCGCCCTGCTAGGGGTTCAAGGCAGCTTGACAGACGTAACGGCCACCGAGGTTACCCGCCAAGTCGGTTGCATTGGCATTAACGCCGTCGTTTCGATTGGCCCTGACCTTGCCTACGTTTCTGACCGGAACATCAACCTGATCACGCTTACCAGCACCAACAATGCTGTTCAGCATAAGACGCTGCCCCTATCTTCTCGGATTAAGAAGATCATGAACAGGGTGAACTGGCAATACGGGTACAAGATCAGCATGGCGTTTTTCGACAACAAGCTGTTTGTGTCCCTGCCGCTGGACAATGAGACGTCCTGCAATGGGGTGGTCGTCTACAATTTCATTACGGAGCATTGGTTTGGTGAGTGGAACTTTGCTTCTGCCATCAACATGAGCATCCAAGGCTGGGCTGTGGTAAATTATCTTGGAGTGCAACGGTTGCACGCAATCAGCGAGGACGGGCGGGTCTTCGTGACCGAGGAGGGACAGAACGACATTTCAGATACGACCGTATCAGAGATCTCCACGTCGTTAACAACCCGCGCCTACGACACCTACAACCTGAATCACTTTCAGCGCAGGATGTTTATGGATACGGCGACGAATCGGCCAAACCTATCGGTTTCGGCTTGGACGGACGGAGCATCCGAGGAAAGCGTTCTCTTGACCAATCAAACTTATGCTAGGTCGGAATCCTGGAAGTTCAACGATTCGACCTATCTGATGAACAACGCCAGCGACGACTTTAACCGGGCTTACCGCAAGGACTACGCCAGCGGAGTAGTCACCACTTCGACCAGCACGACGCAAGGGTTGCCATCAGATGGGTTGCAATGCGGAAGTGGGTTCAACCCTGAATATCCGCAAGAGATCAGGATGCCGCTAATTACTCGTCGGCAAGGCCGCTTGAGTTGGATTGAGATAACCAACACGCAAGGCTTATTGCAGATTATGTCGCTTGGCTTTGAGACCCGGCCCGGCCAACGCAGCAGCTTAACCCAAGTTTAATTATGTACTCTCCCTACGCATCCAACCCAGTTGCCAGCTCCCCTTACTCGTCTCAATCGGGAGGTCAGAATCTGAACGGAACGAATCCTGACGTTTTAAAGGCTTTAGGGATTCAGCAGGGCCAAGGTATGCAACAGGGCCAAGGAGCGCCTCAAATGGGCTTTGGCGGGGGCTTCATGAGCTATCCCTACATGATGCAGCAGTCGCCTCAGATGCAGATGCCTATGGCCGCACCTCAGATGCGGTTACCGCAAGCAGGGATGCCGTTGGGCGGGATGGGCAGCGGGATGGGGATGCCACCGTTGCCTCCTCAAGGAATACCTATGCAACGCAGTCCTATGAGCCAACAACAGCCAGCTTTCTTTACCGCCGGCAATAATGGCGGTGGTGGCTCAGGCAACTATTTCAATCCAGGTCGTTAACCCTTTTCATTATGTCCCAAGTAACACCCGGCTACGTTTTTACAGGGGCGACTGACCCTATTACTTATGCCAAACTTAATCTGTTGGGGCAACCTACGGTAGCGTCTGTAGCGGATAGCGATGTCACCACCTCAAAGATTGCCAACGGGGCGGTTACAACGGCCAAATTGGCGACGGGGGCTGTCACTACGGCCAAGATTGCAGATGGGTCGATCACCACGGCTTTGATCCTCGATCAGGCAATTACGACCGCCAAGCTGGTTACAAGCACATCGAGTTCAACCGGGGTGACCAGCGTTAAGATTGCGGACGATGCCGTCACTACGGCCAAGATCCTCAACGACGCCGTCACCACGGCCAAGATCGTTGACCTTGCAGTTACGACCGCAAAGATTAACGATGGGGCCGTAACGACGGATAAGCTGGTGACCAGCACCTCGACGTCTACGGGCGTCACTACGGTTAAGATTGCGGACGATGCGGTTACTAGCGCAAAACTGGCGGATGACCTGGATATCAACGGACTGACGATTCCAACTGGCTACGTTTTCGTTAATTCGTGGAGGAATGATACCATTACGGCAACGACCGCAATTAACCCAACGTTGGCAAATGTAAGATTCTGGGAAATTGGAACCACGGCAACAATTACGACTAGCACGGCAAGTGCGGCTGGGCAGGAAATGACGGTTGTTATGTATAACACTCTAGCGGCTGCCGTAATTACTTTCAGCACTGGATTCATTACCGCGGGGACATTCACTTTAACAACTACGGCTAAATATTACACAATTGGGTTTGTTTCTAACGGGACAAACCTTATTGAAAAAGGAAGAACGGTCGGGGCGCTTGGTTAACGCCCACAAAACAATATTTTATGCCTTGGCAATACGACGCATGGGGGGAAGAGGTTTGGGTCGATATCCCAGACGAGGAAGACGATGATGAGGAAGCTAAGGCGAAAGCTGCGGCTAAGGCAGAAGCTGACGCTAAAGAAGCAGCGGCTAAGGCAGAAGCTGACGCAATTGCAGCAGCAGCCAACGATCCAGCAAACAAGCTGCCTGCTTTTAACGTTAACGCAACATCAGGCGCAAACACAGGTATATTTAGTGGTGGCACAGGTTCAGGTTCAAGTTTAACGTCAGGCTTAGGTTCAAGTTTTACGTCAAACTCAGGTTCAAGTTTAACGTCAAACTCAGGTTCAAGTTTAACGTCAAACTCAGGCCCAAGTGTATTTTCTGCTCCAACTGGATACACTTATCCTTCTGCCGGCCCAGGCGGCGAGCTGTCGGATCAAATAGCAGCGAAGGAGCTTGCTTTGATACAGGCAAAACGTGTCAAAGATGGGTTGCCTATTTATACTAAGGACAATCCTCCAAGTGGTGCAGATGAATTACGAATTGCTAATAAAGTTATTAGTGAATTGGATATAATTTATGGACAACAAAAGGATGATCCTGCTTTAGCTGCCTTAGCTGCTACAAAAAACCCACCCGTTAACCCGTTAGCCGCAGCCGCTAACGCTGCGCTTGGAGTTGGGACTAGCATATTTAACGGGGCAGCGACTTTAGTCACCGATCCGCTGACTGGCGTCACAAACATTGTAAACAATGTCGGCAGTGCGATAAGTGGAGGCGGACAATCTGGTACAATCTTGCCAATACCAGGCATAGGAGGCGCAGCAGCAGCAATCGCAACTGGGGCCATCCTTGCCAATCCATCAAGTGGCGCAACTGCGGCAGCATCTGGAGCGGGGGCTGGAGCTGGAGGGGCTGGATCAGGCACTACGCCTGGACAGACAACGACCACTAATCCTGTGGTTATAGGATCTGGTGCTTTAGGTGGAGCGGCTGGATCGGGAGAGGCAACGACAAACACAACTGCTGTAACTACTGGCTCCTTGGGCGGAGCGGTTACAACTCCTCCAGCGACCACTACTACGACAACAGGCGCAGGCGAACTTTCTCAAGAAGAACGGCAAAGAATAATGGGCGTCGTGTTAAGCGGCGTAGAAAAGCAGGCAAATGCAAACTTAAACAATATTTCAGAGGAAGAACGGCAAAGAATAATGGGCATCTTTAATGCTGGCGTAGGACAACAAGGGGATACGACCTCAACGGCTACTAAAACGACAATTTTCACAGGGGTTCCTCAACAGGTTGACACTAACCCACTGAATCAAAGTTGTGGAATTGGCTTTCATCGAGACACCCCAACTGGCCCTTGCGTCCCTGACGCAATTGTTCCTCCTCCTGTTACCCCTCCAGTTACTACTTCAACAACGACTGCTGAAGCCTGTCAGACGGGCTTTCATCGAGACACTCCAAACGGCCCTTGCGTCCCTGACGTAAAGGTTGTTGCTCCAACGCCTACTTCTACCAGTACTGCAACAGCAACCAGTACTTTTACCCACCTCCCTTGGATTGTTCCTACTTTAACCAATACTACCGTGCCATACGAACCTAACACCATTCAACCCGTAGCGCGCAACGTTGGCACAGAAGGTGGACAGACTTCTTCCGCTCTCGCTGCGCTTCGCAACCAATTGGTCAGCCTCTACGGTAGCGCAGCATCTGGGTATTCTGATGCAGACTTAACGAACTATCTGAATATGCAGCAGGGCTTATCTGGAGCCAACGCTGAAAATACCCGACAAGCGGCTCAACAGACTCGCGATGCCAATAGGTTGCTTCGTGAGAATAACCTTCAAGACGTTGAAAACAATTATCAGAAGGCTCTTGGATTAAGGCGGGATGCCAATCAAGGGCTTTACAGCTCGTTGGATCAGTACACCCAGCAGGCACAGGCTCAATCTGCCGCCGATCAGGCTAGAATCGCACAGGCGGGCATCTTGTCACGCGAAGACACTCGCAATGCCCAGCAAGCTGCACGGGAAGCGTGGGCCGCTCGCGGAATGGTCAATAGCGAAGGAGCAGTTGGTTCCGAGATCCTTAACCGGGATGCCTTGGTTCGCCAACGCGAAAACGAGGCTCGCGCTTACGGCCAGCAATCCAGCGGAAACCTTTACAATGCAGTTGGGGCAAATACGGCTAACGTGTTTGATCCCATGAACGCTATCCTTGGGCAGCAGTACGGGATGCAGACCAACAACATGGGCAGCAACGCTCAGTTGTTCAACCAAGGGGCGGCATTGTCTTCCGGTGGGTTGGGCAACCAATACGCTCAGAACGTCTTTAATCCGTTCAGTACCTACTCTAACGACGTTTACGGAACCAACATAAACGCCTACTACGCAGATCAAATTGCCAAACGCAATAATGCAGCAGCTATTGAAGGCGCCCGGTTGTCTGGGAACTATAACCTTGCAGGCACAGCTTTAGGCAATCTAGGTGGCATAGCTGGTTTCTTGGGGAAAGGGTACGATTTCTTATTTCCAAAATAAACCCTAGCGGCCTTTAACCTTTTAAAATCTTTATGCCTTACAATCCTGGAGTCGTAGACATCAGCGGCCAGTTATATGCCCAAGGGATGGAACGTGGGCAGCAGTACCTGAATAAAGGCATCAATCAGTTCTTTAGGACGCAGGAGGAGGAAACCTCCTTTGAAGCCAAGAACAAGGCTATGTTGGCAATGCTGACTGCCAACAAAGAGCAGTTTGGGTTTAAGGATGATGAGTCGTTAAAGCAGTTCTTGAAAGGCAGTACGTTTGAGAGCCAGCGCGATAAGTATGCCCGGATGGGGACGCTGGTGGAAAACAACATAATGATGGCAAAGAAGGCTCAGGCGGACGCTGAAGCTAAATCGCAGAACGACCTAAGAACAGCTCAAGTAGCTCAAGCAAATGCTCATGCCCGCGTTTTTGGGGCACAAGCAAACGCATTGGAAAATCCTGTTCCAGAACCATCAATGACAGAAGATCAATTTCGAGATTTTCGAGCTAAAAATCCAACCTTAACCGTAGCTGGAAATCCGGTTAACGGAAGATATTTTAATGTAAAGGTAACAGACAAAGAAGGGAAACCTCTTACTGTAACTGACTTTGGAGACAGAATAGAATATACAGATCCTCTAAATGGAGCAATAGTTAAAACAGTAAACAAGGGGGCTGCTCCTTCTGTGGTTCCATTTGGAATGCAAGTGCTAGGCGGAGGTACTCCCGCAACAGGTTCTACGGCATTGCCGTCCGTTCCTCCGCTTCCTGTTCAACGTGGCAGCATCAATCTTGAGCAGTTCAATCCGCCTCCTCCGTCAATGGCACCCGCTGGACTATCTTCATTTATCGCTCCTAGTGCCGCATCTCCTTTAGTTAATGCTAGTGCTGGCTTGGGGCGTCAAACGAATCAACCTCCTGTTCCGGCCTTGCTTTCACCCGTGACAACTGAGCAAAGAATTTCAAACATTATTGGTGGGCCACAAGCTGAAGCAAAAGAAAAAAAGCTAGCAGAGGAAACCGCAGCCTACGATACATCTCTGAATCAATCTATTGTTCAAATTAAAGCTATTAATGATGCTCTTCCGTTAATAAATAAATACACTACCGGAATAGTAGGCTCAATTAATCCTTTCCAAGACAGGCAAACTTTAGAAGCAGCGTTAAAACCAATACAAGCGCTTACCGCTTTTCAAGGGCTTTCAGCACTTAAAAAAGGAGGGGTTAGCTTAGGCCAAATCGCAGCATTTGAAATTGATGCTTTAAAAGCAATTCAAGGCAATATTAGTGATCTTAAACAAGATCCAAAAGTTTTAATCAAAAATCTTGAGTCCGTTAAAGCAAATGCTGAGTTGATTATTAATCTTCACGCTAAGCGAGAGATGTTGATAGCCGCCGGGAAAAAACCAGTTGAAATAGAAAAAGAACTTCGTGCTTTCACCGCTGAGAATCGGCCTGATCCTAACAAAATAGAAGTTTGGAAATCCATTCATCCTGAAGACAAAAGTCTTTCAGACAATGATATATTGAATAAGGATTATATCTTTACGGCTCAAAAAAATGGGAAAACTCCTGTTTTGCATAATGTAAACGGAATTCTTTATCGAGGGCCAGCGCCAGTAACAACACAAGGCAAGTCCCCATCTCAAATACAACAACAGATGGGATCGCCTGCACCCTTTGTTACTCCTAGCGTTCCGGTAAACGTATCAACCCCTGCGGTTGATAAAGATTATACTTCTTCTGGTGCAAGCTTTGGCGAAGCTCGCCGTCCGATTACCCCAATGGATCCATCTGAAGAGTACAACTCTCGTCGCTTCCGTCCCTCGGATAGCGGAGCCCCTTCGTTAACTGCTTTCCCTCCTGCTCCAGACGCGGTTATATCCAGAGAGCAATCAGCCAAAGCTCTGCCTGCTCCGCTTACGCTTTCACCAGAAACCGCAAAGGATATGAGGAAGATCCTTGATGATTATGAGAATACTCAACGCAAGCAGCGCGGAGAAACCCCAACATTTCAAATTACAGGATCTGATGGCAAAAAGCGGACTATTAACCTCAAGGACGGAGAAGTTGCTGATAAGATTATTGCGATCTTAACCGGAAACAGTCCCACAGATCTTAGACCTGAGTTGGAAATAGATCGCGAAGCCACTCGTTTGCGTACAGATGAAATTATGCGGAGAGAACTGCTTTTACGTCAATTCCAGAGGCTTGCTCCGCGGGGGCGTTAATCCTATGCCCAAAGCATTTAAAGTAACTTCATTTCAATTTTAAACACAATGAGTGATTCAACCGCTGCGCTCTTCAATACTGTGATTGATCTTGGAAACGGGAAAACCCAAGAATTTTCCCCAGACGTTCCTTTATCGCAAATTCAGATTCAAATAGCATCTGGCGATAGCCAAAGAGCTAAATTAGATGCTATAAACCCCCACCTATCATTGAAAGATCAATGGACTCAAGCGCGTGAAAATGTAGCGCAAGGAGGCACTAGTATTTCTGGGTTAAATGTAATGAGTAATTACGTTAAAGAAAAAGCATTAAACGCTTTGAATGCGCTTAATAGCAAAGAAGGTGTTGGTTTAGGAATTGAGACGGTTGGGAACGCTCTTGTTAACCCTATGGGGCCAGTCCCAAGAATGATAGCGGCCCCAGTGCTAAGGGCCGCTAATAATTGGATTTCTGATAGGGAAACTACTGCTGGCGATTTAACTCAAGCTGCTGCTGCTGCTGCGTTTAAAGGACAAAGCGGAGAAATGCTCAAGAATGCTCTAAAATTTGGAGGAAGCCAAGTTGTGGGTGAAGTTGCCAAGAAATCCATAGACAAAAATCAAGAAAATTTAACTTTGGAAGATTTATCTAAAAGAGGACTTATCGGAGTTGGTGGAGCAATGGTTTCTTCTGTTTTGGACAGTGGCAAATTAGCTAGGCTTGAGAGGCTTACTCGCGATAACGAAGGCCAGGCTAAAGTAATTAATCAGGCTACTCTCAACGATATTATCCTTAACCCTTCAGGAATAACTGATCGCTGGACTGTAAATAGTGCGGTGTTTGCTGCTGGAGGCGCTCCTGCTTTTGAACGAGCGGCAGCACAAGCCAATCAGCATACGCAAAGACAGCTTCTTCTAAAAGACCTTAAACCTCTTTTTGGGCAACCGTCAAATCCAAGGCTTCAGCCTATCAATGAAAACACTCAATTCAATTCTGAGTTTTTCGTTTCAGCGAAAAGCAAAGCTGGCGAATCATACGCTGCAATTGCGAAAATTGACCCAACTTTTGCAGCAGATATTAAACTGTGGAAATCATTTAACCAAAAAGCTAACGAGTATCACGCTCAAAACGCTAATGCGCCCAAAGGTGATAACATCGCATTAAATCAAGCCAAAGAATTTACGAAAAGAGCAAACGCAAAATTTGCTGATATTTCAAATAATTTAACTGCTATAGGTCAAACTGGTTTAGCGGGTGAAATGGCTCAAGCTCGCGTAATGCTTTCTAAGATTTACGCCATAGAGGCGGCAACTAATAAAGTAACCGGCATGATTGATGGGCCTGTTTTTGGCAAGATGCTTGAAAGCGGCAGGGAAGACTTTACTGGGAATCTAAAATTATTGGCTGAAATTGCCAAAATCAACCCTGGCGTTTTGGCTAATCCAATGATTGCGGCTTCTGAACCAGCACTTCAAAAGTTAATAAGAAAATCTATAGTTCCCGCAGCTATTTTTACTGCTCATCGATTTGGTAATCCTGACATTGCAAATGCAACTATTCAATCTGGATTAGTTGGGGCTGGTGCTATGATGGCGCAAAATGCACTAGGTGGGGCGATGCGATCACCCGCGGGTCAGCATTTTTTGTTTAATCAATTGGGAAATAGGAACCCACAGGGAACAATGGATTTGAGTTCTAGATTAGGAAGCGGCCTTCAGGCAAACCTATTAAACCAGTTTATGAATCAACAGTAACTTTACCTTTAAATTTTCCTCTATGAAAACCATGACTCAGTCTCCTAACCGGGTTCTTCCCCGTTCAAACCATAGTCCCTGTGAATGCAACGTGACCAAGGGAGACCGCATTGAAGGCGTTCCTGACAAGGTTCTACGGCCTGCGCGGGCCGAGGTGAGCGTAGACAAGATCGGGGCCAAGATGAGCTACGATCAGAAGGGCTACAAGACGGTGAGTGCGCCCAAAGAGAAAATGGGCAAGAAGAAGGACAAGAACTACGATGATGATGACGGCGACGAGTAAGCCTGCCTGAGGAAAAAAATCATAGTCCGATTTCCTTGAGATGAGTGTCCTTGACCTAATCAGCAGTTCCTTGGGCGGGGGTGCGCTTGGGGTGGTGCTGCGGATCGGCAATGGCCTGTTTGAGGAGTTTCGGTCTGGGCGGGAGCATACCCGGAAGCTGGAAGAAGCCAAGGTGATGGCCGGCATAGCAGCGGACGCAGCGGCCTGGGCGGCGTTTACGGCGAGTCAGCAGGCGGCAGTTGTGCCGGCCAACGTGTCTCCGTGGTGTGCCAACATCATAACGCTGTTTCGACCGTTCATCACGTTAACGCTGATTGTCGTTGCCACCGTGATCTATTTTCACTCGGTAGGGCCAGAACGCACGCCAATCCTCGAACAGATCAATTTTACCGCCCTAAATTGTGTGGGCTGGTGGTTTGGGGATCGGATGGCTAAAAAAAACAAATGACTAACACCCTCTCAAAAGACGTCCTGACCGCGGCTACGCCTACAATTGCGATGTTCTCGCTGGGCCAGATCAACGAGATTGCGGCCCTGATTGGGTCGATCCTGGGCATTGCCTTCCTGCTTTGGCGATGGAGGCGGGAGGCGGCGGGAAAGGGGAAGCGTTAAGCTGGCTCGATCAGGATCTCTGTGCCCCGCTTGTCTTTGGTGGTTTTGACCTGACGGAAGACAAAATCGATAGTGCCGGGATCGTCGTTGACGATGCACTTCTCGTAACGGAGGGCATCGATCAGGGCTTTGCAGCCACCGGCTCCGTTGTCGATGTCGAGGAGTTTGGATCCGTGGCGAGTGATCGTGACTTTAACGCGAGCTTGAGGGCGGTTCTGGCTTCCTTTTTCATCTTTGTGAGGATCCAGTGGTTTCGGCCTAGCATCGTGTTTAGGCTTGGGGTCACATACTTTGGGAGCCAGAGGCGAACGGGGGCGAACGAAGCCCTTGATGTTACGTTGGATAAAGTCAGCGGAGGCATTGGGGAAAAGGGCGAGTACGGCTTGGCGGTCGGCGTCGTTCATTACAGGACGCGATTAAGCCCCTTGATGATACGCCAGGCGTAAGCGGTGGAGATGCCAAATTTAAGGGCGATCTGACCGAGTGTTTTCCCCTCGGAACGGAGCTTCTTTAGCTCTATGACTTTTTCGGGAGGCATTTTGATGGCAGGACGAGTATTCATTCGAGGTTTTGAGTGGCAAGGCGTTTGCGGATAGTGCCGCGCATGGTATCCGATAGCTTATTCCAACCAAGGGTGTCCATAACATACCCGATTGAGGCAGGATCTGAACCCTCCATGATTTCAGGCATGACGGCTTTCCAGTTGGGTGGTTCAAGCTGCTGGACAGCGGCAAAGGTACGACCGAGATCTGCATTCTCGGAGAAGGAGCCCCAGTACTTGCAGAGGGAGGCTGGCGTCAGGGGCCAGTCCCGGTGCTTGTTGCGGTAGGCGCGGGCGCGGCGGCTGATCTCATCGCAGGTAAGGTTCGGGGAGACGGAGCGGATATCGGCCAAGGCTACGGCGATGGACTTCTTCATCGCAGAAGGGCATTCTAGGGGATTTGCGCCACAGGCCATAGCTAGAGCGTTAAAGAGTTCCGTTTGCTCTCTTTTTGAAATGGAAGGAGATTTCTGATCGGCCTGGAGTTCCTGCATGGCCTCGTCAAAGGCAAGCTGGACGGTTTCCTTCCATTCGGACGGGGTTAGGCGCCGAGAGACGGAGGCTCCCTTGGCTTTACAGGCTTCGTAGGCTCGTTCGCCAAAGGTCATTTTTTAGGCTCCTTGGGGATCCATTTTATTAAGGCCAGACGATGGAAAAGCTTGAGGCATTGGCTGGGTAGGCGGGTGTCGCGGTTATGGGAGGTCACGATGGTATGGGTGAGGGAATCCTTGATGAGTTCGATGTCATCGAAGCTGAGTTTGATTTTGTCTTTGGGTTGGAGGCTCATTTCGCGGCCTCCTTCAAAGCCGCGTCGATGGCGGCTCGGGTAAGAAAATCAAAGCCCCACTCCTGAAGGTAATCCAGCCGCGCGCGCTCGGTGGCGAGTTCAGCCTCGGCGCGTTCGGCGCGGTTGGTTTCCTCGTTGAGGATTTTTTTTGCAGTGACGAGTTCAGCGCGGAGTTCATGTTCTAGCTCGCAAGCGCGCTGGTAAATCGCGTCGGTGCGCTCTGCCTCGTGACAGAGCTGCTTGCGCTCTATTTTTAGGCTCACATTGCGGTCCTGCGTTTGCGCCGCTATTACGGCAATCTTCTCAAACTCGGCGCGGAGCTGGTCGCGCTCGACGGTGAGGGTGGCGAGTTCGCGCTCAAGCGTCGCGCACTCGTCGCGCATATCGCTCGCCGCGTTGCCTGCGCGGCATTGGTCTTCGTCGTCCTCGAATGTTTTCGCCCATGCGGCGTCCGTCCTCGGCGTGGGTTTGAGTGGGTTCACGGTTTCCCCTCCGTTGCGGCGAGGGCGGCACGAGCTTGCATGAAAATGCTCCCAGTGAGTCCACCACAGCTTTGCGCTTCATCCAACGCCTCCCTTAGCACGCGCACTCGCTCGCGCTCGGTGGCGAGTTCAGACCGCGCTTGATCCAGCCCCAACGACCGATTGGCCGCGTGTTCGCACCAATGGACAACCATCTCCTGCGAGCAGCCATGTAGCTCTTGAAGTTTTTCAACGATGGCCTCGGCGCGTTCAGCGCGGGCGATGGCATCTTTGCGTTCCGCGTGGTGCGTGAGAGCTTTTGCGTGTCGGTTTGCCTCCGCGATCAGATGGTCGCTCATGCGGCACCTCCTCTAAATGGATTGCTGATCATTGCGCGGAGCTGGTCGCGCTCGGCTGCGAGTTCGGCCTCGGCGTCGCTATGATACGCCTGGAGGTAGGCGCGCGCGGTTTCGTTGCTCACCGGGCCGTCGCCTTCTGCGCGCGCCAGTTTGTGCGCCTCGGCCTGCTCGGCGTTGTGCGCGTAGGGTTTTCCGTCCGGGTTATTTATCATGGTAGTTGAGAGTTTTCCCGCAGGTTGTGCAGCGCCACGCGCCGTCGCGACATACGCCGCCGCAGATGCCGGCGAAGCATCCTAGACGCCGAACGCAGCGCCACAGCCAAGATGCACCCGAGCCCTTTGGGAGAGTTTTCACGTCAGAGGTTTTGTGCATCTGGCTGAGCTTTGGTGTTGGGCTTAAAGACCAGCGTGCGCATATCCTGAAGGTGTCGCTCGGTTGCACGCATCGCGCCAGCGGTGCCCGCGCCTTCGGTTGGCCGGAGTCCGCAGTTCCAGAGGTCATCCATGAGCGTCTGCGCGGTTTCATTGTCGAGCATGAAACTCGGCGGATGCGCCACGCCTTCCTCTAGGCGTTCGAGCACGATTTCTTTTACGCGGGTTTTGCCGTCGCGGTCTCCGATGAAGATTTCCACTGCACTGCGCCACGGTGCTGATTGGGCGCGGATGAAGGTTTTCACTTTTTTCCCTCCCATTTGCCAATCGTGCGGAGGAACGCCTTGGCGCGTTGCTCCGCGCTGGCTCGAATGACGCTTCCAAAAAACTCAGGCAATGCATAGCCGGTCACTACCTTTGTGAGCGTTAAGTGATACTGCAAATCCTGATCCTTTGTCAGAACCTTTTCGGCCAAATGCATAGCGTTGAGGTCGTTTAGGTAGTCGGGGCAATCTCGGACTACTCCGTTTGGAGTGCGATACAGATTCCCCCACTGGTCTTCTCTCACAATCGCGCACGCTTCCGCAATGGCGATACGTTGTGCGTCAAGGTTCATTTCGCGTCCTCCTTGCGCTCGCGCGCGGCGAGCATGGCGTCGGCGTAACCATAAGCGCGAATCCCAGCGCAATCATGCAACATCTTCATGTTATGGTCGGCATACTTTCCATTTGCATCCAATTTATCTACCTCGACCTCGATGCCTGAACAAATCGCCGCCAGCGCCTGCCCCGCGAAATAGTCGCGCAGGGTCATGCCGCTTTCTCCGCCACGATGCCGGTCGCGCTCGGCGGTTGCGTAGGCAGTCGCGTTCAGTTTCGCCCCTGCGGCGAGGCGGGCAGCGACTGCGGCTTTAGCGTCGGTAATGTTGATGAGTGGGTTCAATTTCGTGTTCAATTTCGTGTTCATTTTAGATCTCTCGATAGGTAGCCCATCATGTAGCCTACGCAGAATGCCAAGGCTGTTATCGTTATGCAGAATAATGCGCTCATGCGTCGTTGCCCAAGCGGAATGCCGAGGCTGTTGAGATTTGCAGTTGATCGCCGATCTGACGATAGGTCATCCCCCGTTGGCGCATGGAAACTACCGTTGCGGTGTAATCCTCTGGGAAGATCACTTTCTTACGGATCATTTGCTGGGGGACGACTGCGACGACGACCTTGTCGATTTCGTAGTTGGTGCGCCCGGTTTCCTTGGCAATGGCGTGCCTGGACTTGCCTTGGGTGTAGAGAGTGAGGATCGCGTCTTTCTCCGTGTTGTTGATCGGGAGCCGAGCCACTTTCTTGACTTTGGATTTGTTGAGCGGGGCTTCGCCGGCCCAATGCTTGTACTTTTCTAGGAGCGCAGAACACGCGCCCATCGTGTCGGATATATAGCCCATAAAATTGAGCCGAGGTTTAGAGTCTCTCGGCAGGACAGATTAACTAGCGGCTTCAGAACGGGACTGAATCGGAATCGATATCAACGCTGGCGACATTTGCTTTCTGGTCATCAGTAGGCTCAGGCTTGACGCCTGTGCCGCCCACAAACTCGGTGTACTCGTGAGCCTTCTTGATCGTGTTGACGAGCCAGTCAGGCATGATGCCGAAATCGACCAACTCCCTCGTCTTCCGTGCCACGTCGATAGCCTCGACGAGGTTGAAGTACAGCTTTGGACTGATCATAGCCTCCTTGCCCATGCCCTTGGCAAGAGGGCTTATGGCGGCGATATTGCCGTAAGTTTTGTCCCCCTTTAAAACGTGCTGGATGTTAACCAGGCAGTTGCTGCCGATAAGCTGAACCAAGTCGAACTTGGTCAGCTCGTCATCTGACATCTGTTTTCCCTTCCAAGACTGGATGCCAGCCCGGAGGCCGCTCTTCTTGTGGAAAGAAAGCGTGTATCTCTTCGATATGGTGCGGGGGACGTTCTTGGCTTCGCCGAAATCTGCCCGCTCATGCGGCAACTCAAAGAAGATGATGACCTTGGGCTTGGGAGCGTAAAGCTCGTTGGGAAGAGTGCCAACGGCGACTACGCCGTAGCACGTTGCTTGGTGTGTCCCTGACGGGATTGGATCGTTTTTTCCGCCAGAAGCGGGGATTAGGATGGGCATTTGTTTATTTTGGTTTGACCTATTTGATGGCAATGGTTTGACGCTGCTCAAGGACGGCGACTTGGGCCGCTTCGCGATCCCCAGCCTTTAAGGCTTCTTTGAGGGACGTTAGGCTGGCTTCGACTTTGATGCGGGTAAAACGGGCAGGAAGGGACTCAGGATCGCACCGTAGAATGACGCCCTCGGACTTGCGCCAGCTAATCTGCGTGACCTCATCAGCCATCTTCTCGCCGGCGTCGAGGATGACGCCGAGGAAGTTCTTGATGGACTCGGTCTGCTTGTCGAGGCGGGCGACGCGCTCGCTGAACTTCTGCCGCTGTTCATTGACCGCCAGACGCTCGGCCTGGAGGTTAAGAAACTGACGACTGAGCCACAGGCATTTCTGACGGCGCTCCATCTGGACAAGGTTGAGTTGGTCTTTGAGGGTAGCGAGTTTGCCGGCCTTCTCGTTTTCGGGCAGACTCTCGTCTGCGAGGACGGAGTCGATGTACTGGAAGATCTCTTCCAGAACTGCTGGTATTTGATATAATTTCATTTTGTTTCTTTCGATACAATTTTGTGAATGGTCATGGCATGGAGAGACCAGTCGCGCATAGACTTTAGGTAAAAACTAATGAGCCTATCCTTTTCCCTAATTTCATAATAGCTGGCAACCTTAGCCGCCTGCCGGAAAGCTTGGGCAGCGGACAAGCCAGCGGCGACGCTTGCGTTTTTGAATAGGGAGGCTTTAATCATGACGGGAAAGTTTTTGGAGGAGAAGGGCGTGTTTCGCCCAGCCACGCATGGAGGATCTGTAAAACGAAAGCAGCTTTTGCTTGTCGCTGATATCGTAACAACCAGCAATGACCGCTGCCCCTCTCCACGCTTCAGCCGCGTACAAGGCGGCGAAGACGTTTTTGTTCTTGCGGTAGGCTTTTTTAATCATGGCGCCCTCCCTTGATGCCCCGGCGGTAGTTGCGGCCCTCCGAGTCTTGCTCGGCCAAGGCGTCTACGTCGCCCTCTGACAAACGACGGGCTTCGTACCAAGCCTGTTCGGCCTGGAGATCGGATTCGATCTGCTCAGGCGTTAATGCTGGTTCTAATGGATCTATAATCATAGCTGGATTTGATGAGGTTGCTGAACGTGCCCAAAGTGGGCATGGACAGGAGATAGGTCACTTGTTGGAGATAGGTCAAACTATTTCGCAAAGTTTCTTAAAAATAAGTTGCGGAGGGTTGTGCTTCGCTCAGGTTCTCCCTCGTCAAACGGGGTAGTAGCCGCGACGAGCATAACATTTTAGGAGTCAGTTGCCCGACGTGCCTACTACCACGCGGGCTTTTTTATGCCCTGATGCGTAAGCAGCCCGCAACGCTGCAAAGACCTCAAGCTGAGATTGGCCCACAAGCCGCCGCACCGAAAGGTGGGTTAGGAATCAGCCTCTGATCATTAGAATCGGCAGCCAGAACGATCACCCGCTGGCATAAGTAGTGAAGGTAAAACCTAGTGAGCCGAGGATGTCCTGTGTGCGATGGCACTACCGAGCAGGCTCCTCAATGCGAGCCAGACACCCCGTCCAAGGCGCGTTAGCCAGTAGCTCATCCCTCGCAAGGGGGTGAGCTATGCAACCAACGGTTGCCCGAGCCAAAACGCGATTAACCAAGCCAGCTTTACCAACCTGAGCTTAGGCGTTGACAGGTGGTGGGTGGCAGGGCACAGCAGAACGATGATTACCTACCGTGGGGAGAAGTTCAGCGGTTACAGCAAACCAAAGAAGACCAAAGGAGGGAAGAAGAAGTCAGCCGTCTTGGTGAAGAAAGCTGGGAAGACCAAGCTGGTGAGGTTTGGCGATCCTCAGATGTCGATCAAGAAAGACCAGCCGGCGAGGAAAGCCTCCTACTGTGCCCGGTCAGGAGGAATATCGGGCAAGAAGGATATCTTCTCACCCAATTACTGGAGCAGGAAGGCCTGGAGCTGTTAGGAGAAAGACAGAGGAAGGGAATTTCCTTGAGCGGCCCGCTTGCGGGACATGGCTAGAACCCTGATTGCGGCCTGACGGCGGGTATCAAACGGTAGTTTGCGATCCCACATCGCAAAGCGGTCAGGATGAGTGGAGAATGAGGCTTCACAAATAGGGCAAAGCATCGTGTCGGTTAGTTTCTTACCACCGCAGGGGCAGTTGCTGTTTTCGTAGGACATAAAAAAAAGAGGAAGACTCCTTGACAAGACCCTCATACCCGAAAAGGTAGCGCGGTGTAGGATTAGTTGTGCCCGTGACCTCCAAGTCCGGGCTTTTTCTTTTTCAGAGCGTTGATGGAGCTGCTGAGAGAGCGGGGTCAAGCGGATCAAGCGGGACGGGTGGGGCGTCGAAGGCAGAAATAAACGCGGCGGCAACTTGTGGCACTATCGCGTTACCGTATCCGCGCAGCTTGACCATGCGAGAGGAAACCCCATCAGCCAGCGGGAGTGTTCCGCGCTGTATGCGACGGGTCTCTCCTCCGGTGAAATATGCGGTCTCGTGGTCGTCCCACGGAGTTGAAACGCCTGTCTCGGTGCTTGGTCTATCCGAACTCGCGGAGAGCCGTCCGGGTTCGATGCGTGCGTTTTCTGGCCCGCTGTGTCCTTCCAGTCCCGACTGTTCGGCGTTACCCACCCTGCGGGCGTAAGCGACGCCGTCGCGTTCTTCAAACTCAAATCCGTCTTCGGTAGGTCCAGGGCAGTGGCATTCTTTGCCCACTCCCCACCCCCCATACTCCCCTGCGCAGACGGGGCAAATAGGTTGCTCGTGGTCTTCGTCCCACTTTTCGTAGATGCACTCGTCTGCATGGACGACACGCAGCCAGTCGTCTCGCCGAGATTGAGCGACCCAGTAGAGCCGCTGGCGCATATGCGGTGCGCCGACGCTGTGTGCGCCCAATACCGTCGCCCCGCAGGCGTAACCTGCTCCTTCCAAATCTGACGATACTCCGTCGAGCCAACCCTTGCCAATCGCATTTGCAACCTGTTCCCCAAACACGCACTCAGGGCGGCACTCGCGGATGAGATTAAACAATGCGGGCCAGAGGTGACGCTCGTCTTTGTCTCCGAATTGATTTCCGGCAGAACTGAATGGCTGGCACGGGCAGGAGCCTGTCCAAACAGGTTTAGTTGCAGGCCATGCGGCGAATTGGAGTGCGAGTGACCACCCGCCGATTCCGGCGAAGAAATGGCACTGAGTGTATTGCTTGAGTTCATGCGGTTTTATTTTAGTTATCGAGCGGGTATCCACGTCGCCATCCGGTATCAGCCCTTTATTTATCAAGTTGCGTAGCCATAAGGCAGCGTGCGGGTCTATCTCGTTGTAGTAGTTCACAGGCGTCCGAATTTGTTAAATACGCAGTTGAGCGGGTGCGCCAGTTTCTCTGTCGGTGATATGTAAATGTATTCTCCGGTGGATTCCGTGAAGAGATACCACGGCTCGCCGTCTTTGGCTTTCTTAGTTACGGTCTCGGTTGTCGGGCACTTGCCTAGTGGAAACCCTAACGCCGTCCACGCAGCAGGCAGGTCGGATACTATGTCGTTTCTTTGTCTGGCTTGGATTCGGTAGTTCATTGTGGTTTTATTGGAAGAAAATAGCCACCGTCTCAGGACGCCATGCGTTGGTTTCGACATGGGCGGGCATAAAAGCGGTGTCCTTGTTATCGTTAAGCCACTGTTGTGCATCGCGCACGGAGTCCACTTTGCGTTTTGCCCAACGTTGGGTGTTGGGGCGTTTGCCTAGCTCGCGAAATTTAAGAACATAGTTCATGGATGGAATTACTGGGTTAAATTCTGTTCTGAGAGAGCGGGGTCAAGCGGATCAAGCGGTACTGGAGGGGCGTCAAATGCAGCTATCCTCGCCCAGACTGCCTCCTGGGTGAGGATGTGGGGCTGGTGGTTCTTTTCTGACCGTTCCCAAGAATCAAGGGTGCGGTGACTGATGTCGAGCATAGCTGCAAGCTGGGCCTGGGTGAGACCGAGAGCGCGGCGTTTGCGGCGGATTAACATTTGAAAAGTGATCGGTGAAGGCATTGTTATTTGATTGAATCGGCGCAGTGCCATTCGTGTTTCATCAGTTCATTGGTGATGCGACGCATCTGCGTGAACATTTCCTCGCGGTCAAGCTGCGCTGCCTGCCAAGCGCCCTGACGAACGTAATAATCTCTCGCATTGAACTCGACGTGGGCGAGAGCCGTAATGGCCTTTTCCATCGCGATGCGGGCGGCATAATAACCCATGGCCAACTCTTTGGCTGAGGTTCCGTTCAGATGTATGGTTGGGAGTGTCATGGTATTAGTAGCAGCGGATGACGACGCAGAATTCCTCTCCATCCTCACCTTGACCGAATCCGGTGACCTCGACCTTTCCTCGGCCATCCCAATCCAAGTGGTCAACGACTTGCACGGTCGAAGCGTCCACCTGCCCACGGATCTCGGTGATGACATCTTCGTATGTCGGCTGCGAGAAATCCATCGAGTCAAGCGGCAGCTCGACCGGGTGGCCCTCCGGTTGAGATTTAAGGATCAAGTTTCGGATCAAGATCCGATAGTGTCGGTCGATGCAATAAGCGGTCACTTCGCACCTCCAACGATCACTGCGCCAGTCTTATGGGCGTGATCAAATGAACGGTTTTCATGCCGGCAATACAGCCCCTCTGAGCCGTCTGGAGGTTGCCATTCCCAGTACGTCGAGACCATGCCGCCATCCGTGACAATTGACCCGTAAACCAATTTCTCGGCAATGACTTTCCCAGAACCTTTGATCGTTTCCCCGTAGCGGCCAGAGGTTTCGACCCAAGCCAATTTATCACCGAGGCGAATTGGCTGGGCGTTTAAATCAAACACCAAGAATTTAGGGCCACTGACTTGCGGTTGTAATTGAGTAATCATAGTTGCTGTTTTTAGCTGGTTTATTACGGCCCAAAAGCGGGTCGATACGAGAGAGAATGCACAGCGGATGAGTTAGGTCAAGCACCATAACGCCTTATTTTATTTAAGACGTTATTCTCCTCTACGAAGCTATTAAAAAAGATAGCTTCGTGGAGGGAGATTGCGATCAAGCGGTCAAGCGGTCGAGCGGTGCTGCTGGGTCACGCCAAGCGGTCAAGCGGTCGAGCGTCGCCCCTGTTGGCCCCGCCTATGCCCTTCCCTGCCCATTTGCGCCCTGATCCTGCCCCGATCCTGCCCATCGCCCTCTCTGGCCAATCGATGCCGGCAAACAGGCACAAAAAACCCACCCCCGTGAAGGAGTGGGCGGGTGGTGGTGGGGTGGGTTATGGGGTTGTGAACGTGTTGGTGTTTTCGATTACCCTATACTCCCAAACCCAAGCGGGCTTGTTGGCGTTCATTTTAGCGCATTTCTGCTCGGCCTGCTCGCGGTTTAGTTCGGAGGCCATCCAAAACTCGAATGTGAACTCAGCGTGCCCGAGCGCCGGCGAATAGAGCGCAGAATGATAATTGAGGCGGCCAAACGAATCTTCCTGTTCGATGGTGTATTTAGTGGTGCTCACGCGACCACCTCCGCGTCCGCTTCCTGACGCTCAATTTCCTCGGCAATAGCCTCTTTCAGCAGCGCAAGCTGCTTGTTTACCTCGGCAACCGCTGGGTCGTCCCAACCATCCTGCACCCAGCCCTCAACCGGTGTGTCACTAACTGAAAACCATTCCGTGAATTTCGCGGACTCCTGAGGGTCGAGGGTATAAAATGATTCGCTCGTAATCCATGAGCGTGGGTCACCCTCTGGGTGGACATAGTCCGTGCCGTCCGACCACTCAAAACCATCGTCCGGTGACGGTGACCAGTGAGCGCGGGTCGAGGAGCAAAGAGTCTGCCGAGAAAGCACACCGCTTTCCGAGAAATACTCGTCAGCGGAGCAGCTCCAGCCTGCCTCGTTTACGTTTGCCGTCGACCCATCTTTAGGGTCAAGCACCAACGCGCAATAAGTGCCTGCGCTGCAACTATGTTCAAATTCGCGAAACGCGGCGACGAGCGCGAGGGCGTCGAGTTGTTCAAGCGCCGTGAGCGCGGATTTTAGATCCGATAATGTTGTCATATGCTGATTTTTAGCTGAGTTTATTTGCCTCGGCGGAATGCTCTGGCACCGAAAAACCCCGCTACTCCGTAGAGTGAGCGGGGTGGGTGGCTCCTGTCTTGGATGCGCTCAGTATCGGCGCTTTTTTGCGACGGGGCGCCCGTCGCGGCGCCCAGACAATGCCGACAGGAACTGCCAAACTCGGCGGCTGGCAGCCGTAGCGGCTGCAATATTTCCACCGATATTCACCCACTGGTGGTCTGCTCGCGCGGCTTGGCTGGCGAAAAGGCGGATGGCCTTCCCACCCTTTGAGTTGCGGGTGTATGGCCTCACCGCGCCCATCTGTTTGAGTCCCGCCATTTGAGAGAGGCAGCTTGCGGTGGCGGTGGCGGTGGCGTATGAGGATGAGGATTTCATAATTTGCTGAGTTGATGCTGAGTTGATGCTCCCGGAATGGGAGCAGATACGAGGAGGATGCACACTCGGTGAGTTAGGTCAAGCGTGTTTATTATTTATTTATTTGCGATCAAGCGGTCAAGCTCGGTCGAGCGGCTCGGTCAAGCGGTCGAACCGATCAAGCGGATCAAGCGGGCCAAGCCGATCAAGCGGGTCAAGCGGCTGGGTCAAGCCAAGCGGATCAAGCGGGCCAAGCGCCGCCGGCGAACTGGGCCGCGCCGCGCTGGCCGGCCCAACCTCGCCACGCCACGCCACGCCCCGCCTCGCCCCGCCCCGCCCCGCCTCGCCCCGGCTCGCTCCGCCTTACCCTCCTCGAGCCGCGCCACGCCTTGCCGCGCCCCGCTGCGCCCCGCCGCGCTCCACCGCGCCC
>Ga0208916_10000117_pt1 | contig 37304 bp, 34 predicted proteins | sample DEB19_08_DNA_5_FD_184523 | JGI IMG/M metagenome (GOLD analysis project Ga0208916, IMG submission 184523) | Aqueous microbial communities from the Delaware River and Bay under freshwater to marine salinity gradient to study organic matter... | ecosystem: Environmental > Aquatic > Marine >... | reverse complement strand
ATCGCCTGCTGCAACCGCTCTGTTGGCACATTGACACTGCGCGGTGCCATGCTGGCCAACAACGGTGCGCCTGAGCATGCCAACAGCCAACTGCTCAGGGTGGCGATCAGCGCCCAGTGGAAAAGTCGTTTCATAAAAAATCGGTTCAAAGGTGGCGACCAAGACAAATCATCGCGCATGACCATTGTGCGCGCCTAGGCGGCTGGTCACGGTGTGGTCGGCGAATGTCCTGCAGGCAGGCCAGGCCCCGGCACCGTCTTGCATTCCCAAAAAACACGTGCGGTGCAATGCCGGCAAATTTCCGGGTCGAGCTTATGGAAAATCGTGGCAATGGCCGTGCGCTTGTCGGGGAACTGATGCTCGGGGCCCAACAAACGGGTGAAGCCCGTGGTTTTCCATAGGCTGATGACTTCCGGGCGCGGCCGGTGAAAGTACACATCGCCACCCATCGCGCGACGCGCATTGAGCTCGGCCTCCCACAACTCGGCGCCTGCCAAGTCGATGAAATTCATGCTTTTGCCCATCACCAGCAAATGCTTTTGCGGCTGCGGCACATGGCGCAGCGCGTGCAGCGTGTCAGCGACATGCTGGGTCGCGCCAAAGTAAACCTCGCCCTCCATGCGCAGCAGTTTGAGCTGCGGGCACTCGGGCATCACATGCGCCTCTGCTGGCGCGTCGTCTAGCACCACAAACTGCCGGTCAGGGCTGGCGCTGTCAAAGCCCATGGTGCGCATGGCCGGGCGCGAGGTGCGGTACAAAAACGACATCAGCGACAGCAAAGTGCCCAGCAAAATCGCGATCTCAAGGCGAATCGTCACGGTCGCGACCATGGTCGCCAGCGCCACGCCAAATTCGGTGCGGCTCAGCAGCAACAGCTGACGCCAACGCGGCAAGTCGAGCAATGACATCGCCACCACCAACAAAAGCGCTGCCAGCGCCGCCATGGGAATCTTCGCCAGCAACGGCGCGCTCACCGCCACCAAGGCCAGCAGCAGCAAGGCCGAGAACACCGACGCCAGCGGCGTGCGCGCACCGGCTTGTAAATTGGGCATGGAGCGGTTCATCGAACCGCAGGATACATAGGAGGAGAAAAAACCGCCCACCATATTTGACAAGCCCTGACCCCGAAATTCGCGGTTGGCGTCAATGCGCTGACCCGAGCGCGCGGCCACGGCCTTGGCGATCGAGATCGACTGTCCCAGCGCGACGATCGTCAGCGCGAAGGCCAAACCAAGCAGTTCCGACACCGATGACAAACTGATCTGCGGCACTGAGAAGTGCGGCCACGGCACAGCCACCGCGCCAACCATGCGCAAGTTCATCAAAGAAGCGCCCTGTGTCTGTCCCGCCGCCACCCAAGCAAACAGCGTAGCGCTGACCAAACCCGCCAGCATGTAAGGCCAGTGGGGTCGCCAGCGCCGCAACACCAGCGCCACGGTCATCGTCACCGCCGCCAACGCCAACGCCGCGGGCTGGGCCGATGCCCACTGATTGGCGACATGCCGCAGCAATGCAGCCGCACCATGCTCACCGGCAGCACCGAGTCCCAGCAAATCTGGCAAAGCGTAGACAGCAATCAGCACCGCCGCGCCGGAGGTAAAACCGAACAAGGCGGCAGGGGAAATGAAGTTGGCCAAGGTGCCCAGTCGCAGCGTGCCAATCAGCCACTGCATGACGCCGACCATCACCGTGACGACCAACGCCATCTGGATGTAAGCCGGCGTGAAGGCCATGGTCAGTGGCGACAACATGGCAAACAGGGCGAGTGAGTTGGCATTCGTCGGCCCCGACATGACGTGCCAGCTCGATCCAAACAGAGCCGCGATGATGCAGGGCACGATGGCGGTGTACAAACCGTACTCCGGCGGCAGCCCGGCCAACGTAGCAAACGCAATGCCTTGCGGCAACACCAGCACCGCACCCAACAAACCCGCCATGCCGTCAGCGCGCAAGGTACGCACTGACACGTCGTGAACCCAAGAACCAAACAGGCGCTCGACTAAGTTCAGCATAGGGTCAAGCGCGTTGCACCTTGAAGACCGCCCGGCTGGCGCGTGCATTCGGCCAAAAACGTATTTCTTCGCCGTCTTGCAGGCCAAATTGGTCGAGGATTTTCAGCTGGTTGTTCAGGGCCAAAGCACGAAAGTCCTGCAATGTGCCAACCCGAATGTTGGGCGTGTCATACCACTGGTAAGGCAAGACCTTGGTGACCGGCATACGCCCCCTGAGCACCGCCAAGCGGTTCGGCCAATGGCCAAAATTAGGAAACGCCACGATGCCCATGCGACCGACGCGGGCGGTTTCACGCAGCATGACTTCTGCGTTGCGCAGGTGTTGCAGCGTGTCAATTTGCAGCACCACATCGAACGAACGGTCACCGAACAGTGCCAAACCTTCTTCCAGATTCAGCTGAATCACATTGACGCCGCGCTCGACACAAGCTTGCACATTGGCGTCGTCTATCTCGACCCCGTAACCTGAGCAGCCACGTTCGCGGATCAAATGCGCCAACAACTCACCCGTGCCGCAACCGAGGTCCAGCACACGCGAACCGTGCGGCACCAAGCGGGCAATCGACAGCAAGTCAGGCGAGCTTTCTTTCAAGACTTTGGATGGCACCATCATGCCGCCACCTTGCTATTGAAGTAGGAGCGAACCACGCCCAAATAACGTGCATCTTCCAGCAAGAAAGCATCGTGCCCGTGCGGCGCGTCAATCTCCGCGTAACTGACGTCACGCTGGTTGTCCAGCAGCGCCTTGACGATTTCGCGGCTGCGGGCCGGTGAAAAACGCCAGTCCGTCGTGAAGCTGACCAACAAAAATTTAGCGCTGGCCTTGGCTAAAGCCAAACTCAAGTTGCCACCGTGCGCGCTTGCGGGGTCAAAATAATCCAGCGCGCGGGTGATGAGTAAATACGTGTTGGCGTCGAAGTATTCGCTGAACTTGTCGCCCTGGTAACGCAGATAGCTTTCGATCTGAAACTCGACGTCTTGCGTTGAATACTTGAAAGGGGACGGCGCAGCTTGCGCAGCGACAAGCGTGGGGGCTAAGGTTTCCCAGCCGGGCCGCCCCAAGGGGAAATGCGCCCCTTTTTCTAGTTCATGGGGCAGCGAAGTACGCGCAGCGACAAGCGTGGGGGCTAGTTGCCGTCCAAATTTTTCATTCATCACGTCGTCACTCAGATAAGTGATGTGGCCAATCATGCGGGCAATGCGCAGGCCGCGTTTGGGCAACACGCCGTAGCGGTAAAAATGCCCGCCGTGAAAGTCAGGATCGGTCGTGATCGCGCGCCGCGCCACTTCATTGAAGGCGATGTTTTCAGCGTTCAGATTGGGCGCGCTCGCCACCACCACGGCGTGCCGCACGCGGTCAGGGTAGCGCAGCGTCCAAGCCAGCGCCTGCATGCCGCCCAGACTGCCGCCCATCACGGCTGCCAAGGTCTGAACGCCCAATGCGTCTAGCAGCCGGGCTTGGGCATCGACCCAGTCTTCGACCGTGACCACCGGGAAATCGGCACCATAAATGGCTTGGGTGTCGGGGTTGGTCTGCATCGGCCCGGTGGAGCCGAAGCAAGAGCCTAGGTTGTTCACGCCGATGACAAAAAAGCGGTCGGTATCGACCGGCTTGCCGGGCCCGATCATGCTGTCCCACCAGCCTTCGGACTTGGCTTTGACCTGACCCGATGCGTCGAGGTAGACGCCCGCCACATGGTGCGAGGCATTGAGCGCGTGGCAAATCAGGACGGCATTTGACTTGTCGGCGTTGAGTACGCCATAGGTCTCATAGCTCAGGTCATAAGCGTGTATCGACGCGCCGCTTTGCAGCGGCAAGGCGTCCTTGAAATGCATGGTCAGCGGTGTTGCGACTAAGGTCAAATAATCACCTGCAGAAAAAACAAAAACCCGGCGTCGCCAAAGCGAATCCGAGTTTCTGGAAGTCGTCTTTAGCTGTACTTTTAAAGCGCCCGCAAACTGAGTAAATCGGCGCCACTCTAGTATATAGCCGACATTCAGGCTGGCAGGACAAACGTCAGCACGCCCAAAACAGCAAAAATAATCGCCGACACGATATGCACCACGCGCAGTGGCACCCAACGGGTGACCCGCTCGCCCAGCCACACCACAGGCGCGTTGGCCAGCATCATGCCCAAGGTGGTGCCCGCCACCACCGCCCCATACGCGTCAAAGCGTGCGGCCAGCATGACCGTGGCAATTTGCGTTTTGTCGCCCATCTCGGCCAAGAAGAACAGTACCACTGTGGTCGCAAAAAAACCCCAGCGCGGGGGTTGGCTGTCGCTCTCGTGTTCGAGTTTGTCGGGTACCAGCATCCATGCGGCCATGGCCAAAAATGAAGCGCCCAGAATCCAGCGCAAAACATCCGGACTGAGCAAGGTGGTGAGCCATGCACCGAGCGCTCCGGCCATGGCGTGATTGGCCAGTGTGGCCACCAAAATGCCCCAGACGATGGGCCAAGGTTTTTTGAAGCGGGCTGCTAACAAGAGCGCCAGCAGCTGAGTTTTGTCGCCCATTTCGGCCAAAGCGACGATACCGGTTGATACGAGAAATGCGTCCAAGTTGAATGACTCCGGCCGGAGTGAAACCAATGACCGCACAGCATCTCCGGCCAAAAGCAGGTGAAGCTTGAAGGCTGTGCAGTCAAAGGTCTCGCCAAGTCGTTTTTCAACCGTTTGCGCCATGTCGACCCTTTTTGCAAGGCCCAACAAGTCTGTTGACGCAAACTCTTCTCGCCCTTTGCCTCGCAGCAAATCGGAAGGAGGCTACTCCCCAATGACAAGCTGCATTGTAGCCACGCTTGAGCTCGCGTCCCGTGTGCAAGCCTGTCGGAAGGCGATGACTGCTGCGCACTAATTAGGCCCATTTCTTGCTTAAAATTGGTGCAATTCTTTAAAATCGCCCAATAACGCACCAACACACAACAATTTAGAAAGAGATGATCTCATGGAAGCACTAAAACAGGGCACCGATGCGCTGTTCATTCTGTTAGGCGGCATCATGGTGCTTGCCATGCACGCTGGTTTCGCGTTTCTCGAACTCGGGACAGTCCGCAAAAAGAACCAAGTCAACGCCTTGGTGAAGATATTGGTGGATTTCTCGATTTCAACCGTCGTTTACTTCGTTATCGGCTACAGCGTGGCTTACGGCACTCATTTTTTTGTCGGCGCCGAGCAACTGGCAGCCAAGAATGGCTATGAGCTGGTTCGCTTCTTCTTTTTGCTCACCTTTGCAGCCGCTATTCCCGCCATCATTTCTGGCGGCATTGCGGAACGGGCGCGCTTTTACCCGCAACTCATTGCGACTGCCGTGATCGTGGGTCTGGTGTATCCGTTTTTTGAAGGCATTGTCTGGAACCAGCATTTCGGTGTGCAAGCTTGGATCAAGGCCTTGACCGGCGAAGAGTTCCATGATTTTGCGGGTTCGGTCGTTGTCCATGCCATGGGTGGCTGGTTGGCTTTGCCGGCGGTGATTTTGCTGGGTGCGCGCAGCAACCGTTACCGCAAGGACGGCGCGGTCTCGGCACATCCACCCTCTAATATTCCGTTTTTAGCGCTGGGCGCTTGGATTTTGACCGTCGGCTGGTTCGGCTTCAACGTCATGAGCGCACAAACCATCGACAAAATCTCGGGGCTCGTGGCCGTCAACTCCTTGATGGCGATGGTCGGCGGCACGCTGGCAGCGCTGGCGCTTGGCAAGAACGATCCGGGCTTTGTCCACAACGGCCCGCTGGCTGGATTGGTTGCGGTCTGCGCCGGCTCAGACCTGATGCACCCGCTGGGCGCGCTGGTAGTGGGCGCCATCGCTGGGGCGATGTTTGTCATCATGTTTATCTTGACGCAAAACAAATGGAAGATCGATGATGTGCTCGGCGTTTGGCCTTTGCATGGCCTCTGTGGTGCATGGGGCGGCATAGCCGCAGGAATATTCGGCCTGAAGGAAATGGGAGGCTTAGGCGGCGTCAGCTTTCACGCACAACTGATTGGCACGGCAATGGGTGTGACATGGGCGCTCATTGGCGGTTTTGTGGTTTACGGCTTGATCAAGGCTACGATGGGTTTGCGCCTGACCCAAGAAGAAGAATATGAAGGGGCTGACTTGTCTATTCACCGGACCGGCTCGACGCCGGAGCGTGAAGTTAACTGGTAAGCCAGTCAACGCGTGGCTGCCAAGGGGCAAGGCCGGCCTCTTTGAGGATTCTTCCACCAATAAGACCAGAGATAAATCCATACTAACGCCGCTATCCAGTCGGTTTATATCCCTATTTAGCCAAGTGTGGATTCAAACTGCAGAGGTTGAAATGTCAGCCGCCGTCATTTATTAAGATTTTTCTTGCTGTTTGCCAAACTGGCGCATAATTCGCGAGTGTGGATGGAGCCATCTGCATTAGTTAGGTGATCGGTCAGTTTCGCGCGCTACAGCGATACGTTTGTTGATTTGTTGTGCTTTCGGGACCCCATCGCTTTTGTTTTTGTGTTTTAGAGGAGTCCCTCAATGGGCAACAAACTATACGTAGGCAACCTGCCTTATTCAGTGCGCGACGAAGATCTGCAGCAATCTTTTGGTCAATTTGGCTCTGTCACCAGCGCCAAAGTCATGATGGAACGCGATACCGGTCGCTCTAAAGGCTTCGGCTTTGTCGAAATGGGCAGCGATGCTGAAGCCCAAGCGGCTATCAACGGCATGAACGGTCAGCCTTTGGGTGGCCGCAGCGTTGTTGTCAATGAAGCTCGTCCAATGGAAGCACGCCCACCGCGCACCGGTGGTGGCGGCTTTGGCGGCGGTGATCGTTCAGGTGGTGGCGGTTACGGCGGTGGCGGTGATCGCTCTGGCGGTAGCGGCTACGGTGGTGGTGGCGATCGCTCTGGCGGCGGCGGCTACGGCGGCGGCGGCGGTCGTTCAGGTGGTGGCGGCTACGGCGGTGGCGGCGGTGGCGGCGGTGGACGCGGCGGCTACTAAGCCCTTGACACACGCTGACATCTTCAATTTTTAATTGAGGACCTGCTACAGAAAGGCTCTGAAACTTCGGTTTTGGAGCCTTTCTGCATTCACGGCTTGAGCAATAGCAGCTTGCTACAGAGTTGCTCGGCTGACCCAAGCACTGATCATCGGCACCTCTGTTAAAACTACCGAGAAGGCCTGACCGGTGCAGAGCCAGCGCTAGCGCGCGGCACCAACAGGCCTTTGACGCGGCCCCTGAGGTCTGCCACCTGGTCAAGATTATCGTAGTTGAAAGTGTCACCACTGAACACGTCTGAGCCACGCCTCAGCACCACAGGCAGATGGGATATAACACGGTCTTCGTTCATGAAAACGTGTAGAAATTCACCCGTGAACTCGAGACGCGGCATCCAACTGCCGTCGGAATTTTGCATCGGTTCACGAACCACCACAGCGTTGCCAATCAGTTGCACTTCGGAGCCGGCATCATTGCTCAACGCACGATTCGCAGTGGCCGTCGTGAGACGACCTTCGGGGCTGGTAGATCGCATTCGCGCTTGATCGATTTCCAGGGTTTCAGTGTCTTGAAAATGTCGCGCCTCAGTCCCAAAGATTTCGGTTTTTAAACGGCCGCTTTCATCAAAGGTCTTGACTGTGGCTCGCCGCATGAAATAGTCAACCTCATGGTTGACAGGGCGCGCTGCTTCAGCTTCATAGGCGGCAGGCGTGTTGCGAACAAGCCAATACGTGCCCACCGCCAGCAAACCCATCAATACCAACGGCAAATACAAAGACAGCCGCTCCCAGAGGCCTGCAAAACGCTGGCCACAGGTTCTGAGGACGTGCCATGTGCGAAAGGTAGCAGGCGCAGATGCTTGAGCCATCATCGACTGTAGTCCGCCAGCAAATTGGCATAGCGGCCGCTGGCGATCAGCAACAGGTCGCAGAATTCCCGTGCTGCGCCATGGCCGCCCATGGTTTGGGTGACGTAGTGTGCTACGGCTTTGACTTCAGTGTGCGCGTTGGCTGGCGCGCAACTGAAAGCGGCCCGGCGCAGCACCGGCAAGTCGGGCCAATCGTCGCCCATGGCGGCAGACTCAGACCAATCAAAGCCAAGCTTGTTGAGCGTCAGCTCAGCGGCCGGCTGCTTGTCTTCCGTGCCAAAGTGCGCATGGGTGATGCCCAGCGCTTGCAAACGGGCCCGCAGCACCACGCTATCACGGCCCGTGATGACGACCGGTGTGATGCCTACTTTTTGCAGCAGCTTGAGGCCTTGGCCATCCAGTGTGCTGAAGCGCTTGATGGTTTCACCAGCGGCGTACAGATGACCGGGCGTTTCCGTGATCTGCTGCTGACCGTGTTCACTGAAGTACAAACCGCCATCGGTGAGGACGCCATCGACGTCAAAGAAAACCACTTTGACACCCTGTGCCCGCAACAACAATTCGGGTGCGAAATTTAGCGCAGGAACACATGTAGAAAGACTAAATGACGCCATCAAATCACCTTTGCTCGCATCAGATCGTTGGTATTGAGAGCGCCACATAAGCGGCCGGCCTCGTCGACCACCAACACGCTGGTGATTTGGTGCTGCTCCATCAGGGCAACCGCTTCCACCGCCAGCGCACTGGCGACAAGGTGGCGCGGATTTTTGTGCATCACGTCAGACGCACACATGGCTCGTAAATCCGCACCTTCTTCAATCAACCGCCGCAAGTCACCATCCGTGAAAATACCCAGCACCTGTTGATGCGCATCAACTACCGCCGAAACCCCCAAGCCCTTGGCGCTCATCTCGCGCATGAGTTCACTGAGACTGGCCTCTGGCCGGACCGACGGCACTGCGTCGCCACTGCGCATGACATCCGCCACATGCGTGAGCAGCCTGCGGCCCAAAGACCCGCCGGGGTGCGAGCGCGCAAAATCTTCCGGCTTGAAGCCGCGGGCGTCCAGCAGCGCCACAGCCAGTGCATCGCCCATGGCCAACTGCGCCGTGGTGCTGGCGGTAGGGGCTAAATTGAGCGGACAGGCCTCCTGTGCGACGCTGCTGTCGAGCACGACGTCGGCATGGCGCGCCAACACGGATTGCGTTCCCCCCGTCAGGGCGATCACCACGACTTTCAAGCGTCTGAGCGTCGGCAAAATAACGGTGAGCTCTTCACTTTCACCGCTGTTGGAAATCGCCAGCACGACGTCAGCGGAAGTGATCATGCCGAGATCGCCGTGGCTCGCTTCACCGGGGTGCACAAACATCGCCGGTGTTCCGGTAGAGGCCAATGTGGCCGCAATCTTGCGGCCGATATGACCGCTCTTGCCCATCCCCATCACCACCACGCGGCCGGTGCTTTTCAAAACGGCTTCAACCGCGGCGGAAAATTCGGGCCCAACACGTGCCGCCATAGCCAAAACGGCCTTCGCTTCAATCTCAAAAGTCTTGCGGGCCAAGGCCACAGCTTGTGCCGGATCAAAGCCGGTGCGGTCAAATTTCATCCTTGCATTCTATCGAGACACCTTTCAACGGCCGTGCTGACCTCTCAGATGCCAAACGTCTGATGCAGGCCATCATTCAGCGCCCCTCTGTCAGGACTGCATCGGCTACCATTCTTCAATGACTGGTCTCGAACTCACGCTTTTTTACCTGCTGGCAGCTGTGCTTGGCGTGGTGGCGTGTCGGTCGCTCAAACTGCCGCCGATGCTGGGCTACTTGACAGCAGGCGTGATCATCGGCCCCAACGCCTTAGGCTTGGCACAAGATGCCGCTGGTGTGCGTCATTTAGGCGAGTTTGGTGTGGTCTTCCTGATGTTTGTGATCGGTTTGGAATTCAACCTGCCCAAGTTGCGCTCCATGCGTCGTCATGTGTTTGGTTTGGGTCTTTACCAAGTGGTGTTGACCATGCTGATACTGGTGACCTGCTCTTTGCTGCTGACACTGGCTGCGCCCGTCGGGTGGCAGATGAATTGGCAGACCGCACTGGCTTTGTCGGGCGCCGTGGCGATGAGCAGCACGGCGCTGGTTGTCAAACTGTTGTCGGAGCGGCTGGAGTTGGAGTCCGAGCATGGTCAGCGCGTGATGGGTATCTTGCTATTTCAGGATTTAGCGGTGGTGCCGCTGCTGGTCTTGATCCCCGCCTTGGGTTCACAACCAGAACACCTTTTCGGCGCGCTGGGTCTGGCCTTGCTCAAAGCCTCGGTGCTGGTCAGCCTGCTACTGACCGGTGGGCAACGTGTCATGCGCTGGTGGTTGACGATCGTCGCCAGGCGCAAAAGTGAAGAGTTGTTTGTTCTCAACCTGCTTCTGGTCACCTTGAGTCTGGCTTGGCTGACCGAGCTGGCCGGGCTTAGCTTGGCGCTGGGCGCCTTCATTGCCGGCATGTTGATCTCGGAAACTGAGTACAAGCATCAGGTTGAAACCGATATAAGGCCGTTCCATGATGTGTTGCTGGGCCTGTTCTTTATCAGTATTGGCATGATGCTTGATTGGCATGAAGTGGTTGTCCATTGGCCCCTGGTTCTTTTTTTATTGCTCCTTCCTGTGCTCTTCAAGCTGGTGCTGGTGGCGCTGCTAGCCAAAGTTCTGGGCGCGACAAACGGGGTGGCGCTTCGTACCGGCTTGTACATCGCTCAAGCTGGGGAATTTGGTTTTGTATTGCTGACCCTAGCACAAGCCAACCGGCTGGTGCCGGGCAATTTACTCAACCCAATCCTCGCTGCGATGGTGTTGTCAATGCTCGCCACACCGTTCATCATCATGAGCAGCAACCGTATCGTCATGCGGCTGGTGAGCAGCGAATGGTTGCAGCAGTCACTGCAGATGACCAGCATTGCGCGCAAAGCCATCAACACCAGCCAGCACGTCATTATTTGTGGCTATGGCCGTTGCGGCCAGAATCTGGGCCGGATCCTGGACGCCGAGGGTATCCCTTACATCGCACTCGACCTCGACCCAGACCGCGTTCGCAAGGCTTCGGCCGCAGGTAACTCCGTTGTCTTTGGCGATGCCGTCAGGCTCCAGTCGCTGATGGCGGCAGGCTTGTCACGCGCCAGTGCGGTGGTCGTCACTTACCTCAACACGGCCAGTGCCATCAAGGTCTTGACCAATGCACGCGCTCACGCCCCAGCCGTTCCCGTGATCGTTCGCACAGCCGATGATGTCGACCTCGAAAAACTCCGCACGGCGGGCGCCACTGAAGTCGTGCCGGAAGCGATTGAGGGCAGCTTGATGTTAGCGAGCCACGCATTGGCTTTGGTTGGGGTGCCGATGCGTCGGGTTATTCGCTTGGTTCAAGATCAGCGCGATGCTCGCTACAACCTGCTCCGCGGTTATTTTCATGGCGCTGATGATGACTCCGTCAATGAAATGGAACAAGATCGCCTGTCAAGCGTTACCCTGCCACCGGCGACTGTCAAAGTTGTGGGAACGTCGCTAAGCTCTATGGCCCTTTCGTCGCTCGGTGTGAAAGTACTGAGCTTGCGGCGCCATAATGGCACATCGCAGCCGGCTTTAGCTGACACGCTGCTTGAGGGTGGCGATACGCTGGTGTTGTCTGGCACGCCGGCCGCATTAGCTCTTGCTGAGGAAAAACTGCTGCGCGGAAGAACCACATGAAACGACGAATGGCTTTGGCCGTCCCCTTGCTTATCAGCGCCTTGAAGGCAACAGCAGATTCAAACAATGCCACTGAGATACAAGCCCTGCTGCAAGCGGGTGCTTGCGTCTTTGTAATGCGCCATGCAGAAACCGACTCTAGTATTGGCGACCCCCCCAACTTTCAGTTGGGCGACTGCCGCACCCAACGCAATTTAAACGAGGCGGGTCGTCAACAATCACATCGCCTCGGTCAATGGTTCAAAACCCGCCAGTTGCGCGCCCGAGCGATTCAATCCAGCGCTTGGTGCCGTTGTCGTGACACCGCGAATCTGGCCTTTGGCACTCACACAGTTTTATCGGCCCTCAATTCGACCTTCAACAGCACGCATCTGCCCGATCCGCTGACTCAAAGCCTCCGCTTGCGGCTCAAGGCGGTTCCCGTTGGAGAGTTTGAAGTCTGGGTCACACACCAAGTCAACATCACCGCTCTCACCGGTGAATTCACGGCCATGGGCGAAGCCTTGATCGTCGACGCAAAGGGCGCTGTGCTGGCTCGCACCACCTTGTTTTGATTGCGCAGTTACTTGCCGATGCAGAATTTGGAGAAAATCTCACCCAACAAATCGTCCGGCGTGAACTCGCCGGTGATTTGACTCAGCGCACGTTGAGCTTGTCGCAAGTCTTCTGCCAACAAGTCGAGTGCCGGTTGCTGGGCTGACAACTGCTCGTTTGCGCGCGCCAGTTGGACCGCCACTTCGTTCAGAGCCTGGACATGCCGTTCGCGCGCCATGAAGACGCCCTCGGGTGTTGATTGCCAACCAACTAGGTGCAACAGCTGCTGCCTCAAGGCCTCTAAACCAGCACCGGTCTTGGCTGAAATCACGACCGCGGTTCGGTCATTGGCGATTGTTTCGGCAAGACTGACCGCCGCGGCCGAATCTGACTTGTTCCAGACGTCTATCACTGGCGTCGCAGCTGGCAGTTTGTCGGACAGGGCTTGACGAATCAAGACGTCGCCGGCGCGGTAAGCGGCCGCCACACCGGCCTCTGAGGGCGTGTTTTGCCGCGTCAGATCGTGCAAAAACAAGACCGCGTCAGCGCTTTCAATTTCGCCCCAAGCGCGTTCGATGCCGATTTTCTCCACTTCATCAAGGCCTGGCAAATGACTGTCGCGTAAGCCGGCCGTGTCCACCACGTGCAGCGGCACGCCGTCAATCTGAATGAGTTGCGAGACTTTGTCTCGGGTGGTCCCGGCAATCGGGGTAACGATGGCCAACTCGGCCCCCGCCAAGGCGTTGAGCAAGGAACTTTTGCCGGCGTTGGGCTGACCGGCAATCACCACTTTGATGCCTTCACGCAGAATGGCGCCTTGCCTTGCGCGCTGCATGACATCTGCCAACGTGGCCTGCAGCCGCCGCAATTGACCGCTGGCGTCGGCTTGCTTTAAAAAGTCGATGTCTTCTTCCGGAAAATCCAGCGTGGCTTCGACCAACATGCGTAAATGCACCAGTTTTCCGAGCAGTGCCTGCACCTCATTAGAGAACTCGCCAGACAGTGAACGGGCCGCTGATCGTGCCGCTGTCTCGGTGCTGGCGTCAATCAGGTCGGCAATCGCTTCGGCTTGCGCCAAATCAATTTTGTCGTTCAGAAAAGCCCGCTCGGAGAACTCGCCTGGCTCGGCTACACGCAAGCCTGGCAAGCGTTGCAGATTGGTTGTTTCGTCGGTTTCCGCTGCCGCCTCTAAGCACCGCGCCAGCAGCAGCTGCAGCACGACCGGGCCACCGTGCGCTTGCAGCTCAAGCACGTCTTCGCCGGTGAAGGAGTGTGGCGACGGGAAATAAAGCGCCAGTCCTTGGTCTATCACTTGGCCTTGCGCGTCTTGAAACGGCAAGTAGCTGGCTTGACGCGGTTGTAGGCTGCGGCCACACAGTGTTTGAATGATCGGCGCCAGCGCTTTGCCTGAAATTCTAATGATGCCGACCGCACCGCGTCCTGGCGCAGTGGCAATCGCAACGATGGGGTCTTGGTGTCGGGCGAGCATGGTGTGTTCCATCAAAAAAGGCCGCTTGAAGCGGCCTTTTTGTTATTTGAACTTCGGCAAATTAAACTGCGGTGGTACGCCCATTCGGGTATTGATCACCCACTGCTGCGCAATCGACAGAATGTTGTTGGTGATCCAGTACATCACCAGACCGGCCGGGAAGAAGAAGAACATCACGCTGAAGATCAGCGGCATGAACCACATCAATTTGGCCTGCATGGGATCTGGTGGCGTTGGGTTCAAAGCGGTTTGCAGCATCGTCGTCAGCGTCATCACCACTGGCAAGATGAAATAAGGGTCTGGCGACGACAGGTCATGGATCCAGAGTACCCAAGGCGCATTGCGCATTTCAACGCTGGACAACAGCACCCAATAGAGGGCGATGAAAACCGGTATCTGAATCATGATGGGGAAGCAGCCGCCCATCGGGTTGACTTTTTCCTCTTTGTAAATCTTCATCATGGCCTGCTGCATTTCTTGCGGCTTGTCTTTCAAACGCTCACGCATCTCCATGATTTTCGGATTGACGGCTTTCATTTTGGCCATGCTGGCGTAAGCCTTCGCATTGAGCCAGTAAAAAGCCATCTTCAGCAACAACACCAAGGCCACGATCGACCAACCCCAGTTTTGGATGAACTCATGCAGGTTGTAGAGCAGCCAATACAAAGGCTTGGCCAAAATCGTTAACCACCCGTAATCCTTGACCAGTTCCAGACCCGGCGTCAACGCCTCGAGTGTCTTTTCTTCTTGCGGGCCGACAAAAAATTGGGTATCTATTGTCTTGCTAGCACCGGGCGCAATGCTGTCGAGTGGCGCAATCATGCCCACCGCATAGAGGTTTGTCTCAACCTTGCGCAAGAACAGATCACGGGCCATACCGTTAGGCAGGATCCAAGCCGAGGCAAAGTAGTGTTGCACCATGGCGACATAACCGTTGGTGGCCTTTTTCTCCACATCGACTTTGTTGTTTTCGATGTCTTTGAACTCAACCTTTTGGTACTTTTTGGCGTCGGTGTAAATCGCCGGTCCGGTGAAGGTCGAATAGAAAGAAGACTCGCCTGGCGGCTTATTTCCATCGCGTACCAACTGAAGGTAAAGCTGTGGTGTCACCGCTTCGGTTCCGGTGTTGATGATCTCGTGGCGCACCGCGAGATCGTAAGCACCGCGCTTGACAGTGTACGTTTTCACCAGTTTGATACCACCAACGGTCGGCGATTCAAACTTGACTTCAAACTGGTTCTGGCCGTCTCGCAGCGCACGATCGCCTGGCACGGCCGTCATGAGTGTTTTGTGCGTTGGCAAATTGCTGCCGGTAGCACCAATCAAGCCGGACTGGGCGACATAGACCCGCGTGTTGCTTTCGTCAAACAACACAAATCCACTGTTCTTATCCGCCATGTCGGCGTACTTTTTAAACACTGAGCGCACCAAAGTGCCGCCTTCGGTGTCGAACGTCAATGTCAGCACATCGTTGCTAACCATCAATCGCTCTTTTTTAGCGCCTGCTGCTGCCGAATCATTCGGCGCTATTAGCGTGGTACCAGGCACCGATGAGGCCGCCGCTACAGACGCTGGAATCGATGTACTTGGCACGGAAACAGCGCCGGCTGCGACGGAAGTAGCGGCAGTGCCATTAACACTTTGTGTGGTCGCCGGCGGAAAGAAGGTTGGTTTCAATCCCTTATGGACCTGCCATTGATCCCACAATAGAACCATAGAAAAACCAAAAATCACCCACAAAATGGTGCGCCGGATGTCGTTCATGACGGATTCTTTTCAGAAATGGTATCGGTCACAGGTGTGACCAGACGGGAAAAAAGACGTGATCTGCTGTTGTCTTTGTTGGCCGAGCTGCCAACAAAAAACCAAGAAGAAGGTAAGTAGCTAAATTGGGGCTTCACCGGATCGAGACCACCATCACACCAGGGATGGCAGCGAGCCAGCCGGCCCAGCGTGAGGTAGGTACCGGCTATTGCACCGTGTTGCTGCAATGCCGCCAATGAGTAGGCCGAACAAGTGGGTTCAAAACGGCAACCTGTGCCCAATGACGGGCTCAGAAATAACCGGTAGCCCTTGACCAATGTGATGAGCAAGTTCTTTGGCACAACTAGTGCATGGCGAGCAATTGTCATGACATGGGTCATGTTTGACGGCTGCCTTGCAGCATGAGCGAGATCAATTCCATCCGTACCGCTAGCTTGAGCGATTCTGAACTCGCACTCAAGTAGACCTTGCGCGAAAAGTCACGGCGCAGCCTGACCACGAAAGCGGCTTGCCGTTGCTTTGGATTGAAATCAGCACTCAAGGTGTAGATCTGCCTTTTGATGGCGTTGCGTGTCACTGCGCGCTTGGCCCAGCGTTTAGGCACCATTGCGCCCATCCAAAGGTCAAGTATCGGAAAAAGCGGTTGGCTCTTTGATGCGGTCGGCTCTGACTTCTCTGCGAGTTCAGGTGCTCCGACACTTGACGCTTGATTTCCACCAAAGCTGATGGCAGTTCGATGCAGCGCAAAGTGCTCACTACGGGCCACGGTTGCACCAGCCAATACAGCCTGGAACTGGGCCCGAGTTTTAAGCCGCTGCAACGTCTTCGCTTGTTGGCTTCAAGACCTGCCTGCGAACCAGCGCCTTAGACGGCCAAGCGCTTGCGGCCTTTGGCGCGGCGTGCTGCGATCACAGCACGGCCGCCGCGTGTTTTCATGCGTGTGAGAAAACCGTGCGTACGTGCGCGCTTGACTTTAGATGGCTGGTATGTGCGTTTCATGTTCAATCCTACTGGCTAGAAATTCTTCCCCTGCATGATTCTTGTGAGCTTGGTGGCAGCACAGTACTGCCAGCGTTGCAAGGTCCGCCGGATTTGCACGCCTGCGCGTGAAAACCCCCTGTGAATCAGGGAAACCGATGATTATGGCAAATTAATTCATTGATGGCAACCGCTTAGCGAACGGTCTTTGGGTAAAGACTGAAGCAAGCAGTCAAGCTGCGCGACTTCAAAACCTTAAATCCTTACAGCGTTCGTGGGTAAAACCGCTTCAGTGACCTTGTGGATAACTGCCCTGCCGGACTACAATAGTGGGTGCTGAAAAAAGACAATATCCACAAGTTGCAGGGCATTTCGATGCATCCCGATTCACTTGCTAATCTCCGCCGAGGTTCTCACCAAAGTCCTGCCAAAGCTGTTCATGAGTGAGTCTGTTCGTTCTTTGTTGGGTCAAGATTTGTGGCAAAGTTGCGTCAATCTTTTGGCTCAGGAACTTCCTGAGCAACAGTTCAACACGTGGATCAGACCCTTGGTGGCGTACGTTGCCAACGACTTGAGTAAAGTCACGGTTCAGGTCGGTAACCGATTCAAGTTGGACTGGGTTAGAGCCCAGTACGCCGCACGAATTGTTGCCCTTCTAGAAAAACTGTCCGGCCAATCCATCGCTCTTGAGTTAGCACTCGCTCCGCGTGAGAGCCAGTCAAAGTCAACCGCACTTCCCCCAAATTTTAAAATTTTGGGTGCTGCTGAACCAGCAGGTATGGTCGCATCAGAAGATCCAGCGAGCATTCCTTTTAAAAGTCGCTTGAATACTGCGTTGACTTTCGATACGCTGATTGAAGGCACAGCCAACCGCATGGGCCGTGCCGCCGCAATGCATGTTGCCAGCAGTCTCGGCCAACTTTACAACCCCTTGTTCATTTATGGCGGCGTCGGCCTCGGCAAGACTCACCTGGTCCACGCCATCGGCAACAAATTGCTGGCGGACAACCCGGCAGCCAAAATTCTCTATATCCACGCCGAACAGTTCGTTTCTGATGTCGTCAAAGCCTACCAGCGCAAAACTTTTGACGAGTTTAAAGAGCGTTACCACTCACTTGATTTGCTGCTGATCGACGACGTTCAATTTTTTGCCAACAAAGACCGCACGCAAGAAGAATTTTTCAATGCCTTTGAGGCTTTGTTGACCAAAAAATCACACATCGTGATGACCAGCGATACCTACCCCAAGGGTCTGGCGGACATTCATGAGCGTTTGGTGTCTCGTTTTGACTCCGGTCTTACCGTGGCCATCGAACCTCCCGAGCTGGAAATGCGTGTCGCCATCCTGATTCGCAAAGCAGAAGCTGAAAGTACCGTGATGCCCGAAGAAGTCGCCTTCTTTGTCGCTAAAAACGTTCGCTCAAACGTTCGGGAACTTGAAGGTGCTTTGCGCAAAATTTTGGCGTATTCGCGCTTTAACCAAAAAGAAATTTCAATCCAACTAGCGCGTGAAGCCCTGCGGGATTTACTGTCGATCCAAAACCGGCAAATTTCAGTTGAAAACATTCAAAAGACTGTTGCTGACTATTACAAGATCAAAGTCGCTGACATGTATTCAAAAAAACGCCCGGCCAGCATTGCCAGACCACGACAAATTGCCATGTACCTGGCCAAGGAATTGACGCAGAAAAGCTTGCCGGAAATCGGCGAACTGTTTGGCGGTCGGGATCACACCACCGTGCTGCATGCAGTGCGCAAAATGTCAGCCGAACGCCAACTGATGACTGAACTCAACCAACAATTGCATGTTTTAGAACAGACACTCAAGGGCTGACCAGACACTTCAATCACGCCCAGAGCTTGGTTGAAAAGCTGGGGACAATTTCTTAACAACTCATGAGTTATCCACAGAAAAATCAGTTCCCGCAAAGTTGTTCATGTTTTGCAGCAGTGTCAACAGGGCACTCAACACACACTTAAACAGTCTCCAAGTGGTTGATAAAAAAGGGGAAAATGGTGATGTGCACAGAAAGTTGCACCCCTTACTACTACTACTAATTTGAATTAAAGAATTAAGAAGATAAGAAAGCACAAGTCATGATCGTTATAAAAGCCAGCCAAGACAAAGTTTTGTCAGCACTTCAATCGGTTGCAGGAATCGTTGAACGCCGCCATATGCTGCCCATTCTGGCGAATGTTTTGATTCGTAAGACGGGCTCACAAATTCAACTGACCACGAGCGATCTTGAAATTCAGATTCGCACCACAGCTCAACTCGATGGCGATGAAGGCAATTTCACAGCCACGGTGGGTGCGCGCAAGCTGATTGACATTCTTCGTTCGATGCCAAGTGACCAGACAGTCTCCTTGGAGTCGAGTCAGAACAAATTGATACTTAAAGGCGGAAAAAGTCGCTTTACTTTGCAAACTTTGCCAGCTGAAGATTTTCCACTGGTGCAAGAAGCAGCTAACTTCGGTCCTGTTTTTTCGATTCCTCAAAAGACGCTCAAGGCCTTGTTGAGTCAAGTCTCATTTTCAATGGCTGTACATGACATTCGCTACTACCTGAACGGAATCTTGTTTGTTGCGGAGGGCAAACAGCTCAGTCTTGTGGCTACTGATGGTCACCGGCTTGCGTTTTCTTCAGCAACATTGGATGTAGAGGTTCCACGCCAAGAAGTTATCTTGCCTCGCAAAACGGTGCTGGAAATGCAGCGTTTGTTGAGTGACAAGGAAGGCGCTATCGACATGCAATTCGCTGGCAACCAGGCTAAATTCAGCTTTGAAGGCATGGAATTTGTAACGAAACTGGTTGAAGGTAAATTTCCAGACTACAACCGTGTGATTCCAAAGAACCATAAAAACATCATCACCCTTGGCCGTACAACTTTATTGGCGAGTTTGCAGCGCACTGCCATTCTGACGAGCGAAAAATTCAAAGGCGTTCGTTTGAACATTGAGCCCGGAACGTTGCGCGTGGCATCCAACAATGCTGAGCAGGAAGAAGCGGTTGACGAGCTTGACATTGACTACGCTGGCGATGCCATCGAAATTGGTTTCAATGTGACTTACCTGATCGATGCGCTAGCCAATATGAACCAAGACATGGTGAAAATTGAGCTTGCTGATTCAAACAGTTCAGCATTGCTCACCATCCCGGACGATGCAGCATTCAAGTACGTTGTGATGCCAATGCGGATTTAAGCCGTGTGGTGCGGGTCAATCAGGACCCTGTCTACCAACCCGCGCCAGTCTCCGGCGCGGGTGTTGGTTTTTCAAGAGATAAGCGAAAGTTAGTTATGACCGAACAGATCAAGTCCAACGAAGATGCCAACAGCGTCCCTGACAACTCTGCTGATGTGCATTCAGGTGCCGGTGAAGAGGGCAGCTCTAACTTCCAGCCTGTCATTGATGCGAATCAGGTAGGTGCTTCTGAAGCTTATGGCGAGGGTTCGATCCAAATTCTGGAAGGTCTTGAAGCTGTTCGTAAGCGGCCCGGTATGTACATTGGCGACACCTCTGATGGCACCGGCTTGCACCACCTGGTGTTTGAGGTTGTTGACAACTCGATTGATGAGTCTTTGGCCGGTCATTGCGATGACATCATGGTCACTATTCACTCTGACAACTCGGTCAGTGTTGTCGACAACGGTCGCGGTATTCCGACCGGTGTGAAGCTGGACGACAAGCACGAGCCCAAACGCTCTGCTGCTGAGATTGCGCTGACTGAACTCCACGCAGGTGGAAAATTCAACCAGAACAGCTACAAGGTTTCAGGCGGTTTGCATGGTGTGGGTGTGAGCTGTGTGAACGCACTCTCCAAATCGCTGCGCTTGACAATTCGGCGTGACGGCAAAGTCCATTTCATGGAATTTGCCCGAGGCTTTGTGCAAAACCGCATCATTGACACGGTCAACGGTGTTGAAGTCTCTCCGATGAAAGTCATTGGCGATACCGATAAACGCGGCACTGAAGTGCATTTTTGGCCGGACACCGAGATTTTCAAAGAAAACAGTGATTTTCATTACGAAATTTTGAGCAAGCGGCTGCGCGAGTTGAGCTTTTTGAACAATGGTGTAAAGATTCGCTTGAAGGACGAGCGCACCGGCAAAGAAGACGACTTTGCAGGTGCTGGTGGCGTCAAGGGGTTCGTTAACTTTGCCAATAAGGGCAAGACGGTGTTGCACCCCAACATCTTTCACGCCATGGGCGATCGTCAAAGTGACCAAGCCACCAACATCGGTGTCGAAGTGGCGATGCAGTGGAACAGTGGTTACAGCGAGCAAGTGCTTTGCTTCACCAATAACATTCCTCAGCGCGACGGCGGTACGCATCTGACCGGTTTGCGTGCGGCCATGACGCGCGTGATCAATAAGTACATTGATGACAGTGAGCTGGCCAAAAAAGCCAAAGTTGAAGTGACCGGTGACGACATGCGTGAAGGTTTGTGCTGCGTTTTGTCCGTCAAAGTGCCTGAGCCTAAATTTTCGAGTCAGACCAAAGACAAATTGGTCTCAAGCGAAGTGCGCGGGCCGGTTGAAGACATTGTTAGCAAGCTGTTGTTTGACTATCTGCAAGAGCGACCAAACGATGCCAAGATCATTGTCGGCAAGATCATTGAAGCTGCACGAGCCCGTGAAGCCGCCCGCAAAGCGCGAGATATGACGCGTCGTAAAGGTGTGCTTGATGGGATGGGTCTGCCCGGCAAGCTGGCTGATTGTCAGGAAAAAGATCCGGCGATGTGCGAAATCTACATCGTCGAGGGTGACTCCGCTGGCGGTTCTGCCAAGCAGGGTCGTGACCGTAAGTTTCAGGCTATCTTGCCTTTGCGCGGCAAGATTCTCAACGTCGAAAAAGCCCGTTACGAAAAACTGCTGACGAGCAATGAAATTTTGACCTTGATCACGGCGCTTGGGACTGGTATTGGCAAGGCTGGTGGTACCACCGGTAATGACGACTTTAACGTCGCTAAGTTGCGTTACCACCGCATCATCATCATGACTGATGCCGACGTTGACGGTGCACACATTCGTACGCTGCTGCTCACGTTTTTCTATCGCCAGATGCCTGAGTTGGTCGAGCGTGGCCACATTTACATCGCCCAACCTCCGCTTTACAAAGTCAAAGCCGGCAAAGAAGAGTTGTACTTGAAAGACGCCAGTGCGTTGGATGGTTTTCTGTTGCGCATCGCTATGCGCGACGCCAGCATCTTCACAGGCGGCCCGAACGGCAGCACCATTGATGGCGAAACGCTTTCCGAGTTGGCACGGAAACACCAGGTTGCTGAAGCTGTCATAGCGCGGTTGGGTGGCTTCATGGACCCAGAAGCACTGCGATCACTCGCCGATGGCGTGGCGCTTGATTTGGATACCTTGTCTGCGGCAGAAGCGTCTGCCGCAGCGTTGCAAGCGCACTTGCCGGACGCTGAGGTGGTTGGCGAGTTGGATGTGCGCACAGACAAACCGCTTTTGCGCATCAGCCGCCGTCATCACGGTAACACCAAGAGCAGTGTGATCACGCAAGACTTCGTTCATGGCAATGATTACGCCGCCTTGGTTGAGGCGGCTCAAACTTTCAAATCCCTGATCAGCGACGGCGCCCGCGTCATGCGCGGAGAAGGTGAGAGGAAAAAGGAAGAAAAAATCAGCGATTTCCGCCAAGCCATGCGCTGGTTGATTGTTCAAGCTGAGAACGGCACTGCGCGTCAGCGCTACAAAGGACTGGGTGAAATGAACCCAGCGCAGCTGTGGGAAACCACCATGGATCCGACTGTTCGCCGCTTACTGCGGGTACAAATTGATGATGCAATCGAAGCTGATCATGTCTTCACCATGCTGATGGGCGACGATGTTGAGCCGCGCCGTGAATTCATTGAAGCGAATGCGCTGCGTGCCGGCAACATCGATGTCTGAAAACCTGACAGCACCAGCGTGCCTGCAATGCGGGCTTGAAAACACGTACCAAGACGGCATCAACAATGTCTGTCCGGATTGCAGTTTTGAGTGGCCGGCAGTGGATGAGGCGCAAGGCACCGAAGCAGAAACCGATGGCGTCATTCGAGACGTCAACGGTAACATCTTGGTCGATGGTGACTCAGTCATCCTCATCAAGGACCTGAAGGTCAAAGGCTCATCGATCGTGCTCAAAAAAGGCACGAAGGTCAAAAGCATCCGTTTGCCGGACGGTGCTGGTGACCATGAAGTGGACTGCAAGACCGACCAAGGCGGCTTCATGCTCAAGGCCTGCTTTCTCAAGAAGGCTTGAGCATTAGATTCACTTGCCGTCTGGCAACTCGATCTTCACTTCCAATACATCCAGGTTGTCTTGACGCTCAAGGTTGACCTTGATGTCGTTCGGGTTGATGTTGATGTACTTGGAAATGACAGCAATCAGGTCGCGCTGTAGCGCCGGCAAATAGTCTGGCTTGTGGTTTCCACCTGAACGCTCATGCGCAAGAATAATTTGCAAGCGTTCTTTGGCGACGCTGGCGGTTTTCTTTTTCTCGCCAAGCAAGAAGGAAAGGAAAGACGTCATGGCTTATTTCCCTCCGAAGAGGCGCTTGAGAAAGCTCGGCTTTTGCGCGTCGATGAAGCGCATTGGCTTGTCTTCGCCAAGGAAGCGATCGATCACGTCCTTATAGGCCTCAGACACGTCGGTGCCGGCCATGTGCACAGCAGGCACGCCTTGGTTGGAGGCTTGCAGCACAGACTCCGACTCAGGAATGACGCCGATCAGCTTGATACGCAAGATGTCGGTGATGTCTTCGAGCGACAGCATCTGGCCTTGGTCGACGCGGTTCGGGTTGTAGCGCGTGATCAGCAGGTGCTCTTTGATGGGTTCGCCGCCTTCTATGCCGCGCTTGGTCTTGCTGGAAAGCATGCCCAGAATGCGGTCTGAGTCGCGTACAGATGAGACTTCAGGGTTGGTGACGATGAGGGCTTCATCAGCAAAGTGCATGGCCATCAGCGCACCTGTTTCAATGCCTGCCGGGGAGTCGCAAATGATGTATTCGAAATCCATGGCAGACAGATCTTTGAGGACTTTCTCAACGCCCTCTTTGGTCAGCGCTTCTTTGTCGCGCGTTTGGGAGGCGGCGAGGACATACAAGTTATCGCATTGCTTGTCTTTGATGAGCGCTTGGTTCAGGTTGGCTTCGCCCTGAATGACGTTGATCAGGTCATACACGACGCGGCGTTCGCAGCCCATGATGAGGTCGAGGTTACGCAGACCGACGTCGAAATCGATGACGGCGGTTTTGTGACCGCGCAGGGCCAAGCCGGTTGCAAAGCTAGCGCTGGTGGTGGTTTTACCTACGCCGCCTTTGCCTGATGTCACCACAATGATTTTGGCCATTACTGAAAGTCCTTTGATTGAAAACGTGGGGTCTGAGTGCTGCGGCTGTGAATAGCGCGTAAAGGCGTCATTTTCACATCGCATCCATGACTAACTTGTCGCCATCGGGGCCCGCCACCAGCCGCACTTGGGCCGGTTTGCCTTGGATGTTGGCAGGCAGCGGGTTCTCGCTGGTGCGGTAAATGCCCGCGATAGAAATGAGTTCTGCTTCCAGGCTGAGGGCGAAGATGCGCGCTTCCGTGTTGCCACGGGCGCCCGCCATCGCTTTGCCGCGCAGTGGGGCGTACACATGGATGTGACCGTCAGCGATGATTTCTGCGCCGGCGTTGACCATCGCCAACACCACCAGATCTCGGCCGCGTGCATAGATTTGCTGGCCGGAACGCAGCGGCTTGTTGATGACCAGCGCACCCAGTGGCGCTTCGGGAATGGGCTGCACCGCCACCGGGGCGGCGACGGGTGCTGCTGCAGTTGGCGTCTTGACGCTGGATGCGGCTTTGGTGGGAGGGGTGATTTGGCGCTCGGGTTCAGGCGTGGGTGGACTGCTGGCCACCACACGGGCATCCGGGGCATGCAGCAGTCCGGCGGCCAGTCCGTCGGCCATCTGAGCGGCACTGCCACCTTTGATGGCGATGGGCACCACGCTGTATTGATGCAGCAGTGTCAAGAGCGCGGAGAAATCAATCGCCTCGACATCGGTACCGGTGCGTCGCGCCGCTGCGTTCAGCTGCGTGAGGTCGATGACCAACGGGTCGTTGTCAAAAAAGTCGGGAATATCACCGAAGCGAGTCTTGAAGTCGGCCGCTAAGACTCCGATATCGGTAGATTTAAGCAGCAAAGCAACCAACGGCAGGTTGGGCACTCTTGATCTCAAATGATGCGGGAATCGCTGATGAAGTAGCCGAAGGGGCAACGGTCATAGATGGTGGGCTGAGCTTGGCCGAGGGTAAGCGAAACACGGATTGAGAACCAATGGCTAAAAAACGACGTCAGGTAGACGGTCTTAAAGCGCAGCAGATTTTAACAGTCCGGCCCGTGAGCGGCGAATCGGCTTTATGCCGGCTTCATCAAGGCGATTTGCAAGTCAAAAAATAATCTCTGCAGCGAGTGGCGCATGGTCAGACAGATGCGACCATGGTTTGCGCGGTAACACCATGGGCGCGTGCGCCACGGCATTGCGAACATAAATGCGGTCTAAGCGGAGCAACGGAAAACGAGCAGGGAAAGTGCGCGCAGATCGGCCGTGGGCTTGTTCAAAAACCTCATGCAAACCTGCCCCTTTCGCCAGGTGCGAGTTCGCATGGTGTCGCCAGTCATTGAAGTCGCCAGCCACGACCACCGGTGCGGAAAGTGGGACGTCGTGACGCACCATGTCGCAGAGCAGATCCAGTTGCTGTTGACGGTGCGACCCCAGCAAGCCAAGATGAACGCATACCGCGTGAACATGGGGTCTGTCACCAGGCATTTGCAGCACGCAATGCAACAGGCCGCGCCGTTCAGGGCCGCTGATAGAGACGTCGCGGTTTTCGTGATGGATGATCGGAAACTTGGACATCACGGCATTGCCATGGTGCCCTTTGTTGTAGACGGCGTTTCGTCCGTAGGCAAACTCGGGCCAGATGCTGTCAGCCAGAAATTCGTAATGCGGGGTGTCCGGGTAGTTGTCGAATTTGTCGGCGTGCGTCGCGTGCGTTCCGGCAACTTCTTGGAGGAAAACCACGTCGGCCCCGACCAGCCGCACAGCATCGCGCAACTCATGCAAGATGAACTTGCGGTTGAAAAAAGTGAATCCTTTGTGGATGTTCACTGTCATGACCTTGATGGAACAAGCCAACGGATTGCTGGCTTGAGAAGGATCGGCTTCAAGAGTCTGGAGGGCGGGTTGCGGTACGAGCATGAGAGGAGCCAACGGACGAGGGATCAAAGTGTCAAAGAGGCGTTTTAACGCGGGTAGTTGGGTTGTCGCGATAAGGTTGTGGGCACAACCAAAGAGCACTATGTTGTCACACCTTAGGCAAAGGTCACGTACACAGATGTTTCTATACTCGCGCCTGTACGGTCTTGCTGTTGTGGCTGCGTTTGGAGTTGAATGATGTTGATCTATTTGTGGCTGGGCTTGGCGGTATTTTTGGGCGTGCATTCCTCCCGGTTGCTTGCGGATAGTTGGCGCAGTCGCTGTGTAGAGCGCATCGGCAGGGCATCTTGGAAAGGTCTTTACAGCGCCGTTTCATTGGCCGGCTTTGTCTTGATCGTCTGGGGCTACGGTGTGGCCCGGCAACAGCCGGTTCAGCTGTGGAACCCTCCTGAGGGTATGCCGTATCTTGCGGCATTGTTGACCTGGTTAGCTTTTGTCTTGCTGGCCGCCACCTACATCCCGCGCAACCATTTCAAGGCGCGGCTGCATCACCCGATGTTGCTTGCCACCAAGCTCTGGGCATTGGCGCACTTGCTGGCCAATGGCACCTTGGCGGGTGCTTGGTTGTTCGGCAGTTTCTTACTGTGGGCTGTTGTGATGTTTGCCAGTTCTCGGCGGCGTGACCGCCGAGAGGGTGTGCACTGTTCGCCGAGTTTGCTGAGCCGGAGCTTGGCCAGCGTGCTGGTTGGCACGCTGGCTTGGTTTGCCTTTGCATTTGCATTACACGGTTTGCTGATAGGCATTTTGCCTTTGAGTTAAAGCCTTTACCAACGCTTCAGCCAGGCTGTTGATGGCGCTCGTGTTGGCCACCCATCGGTCCGTTGCGATGGCCGCCGCGACTCCCAGCCATACGGCTGAACTGTTCGTCAAACACCGTCTTTTGATCGGCACTCAAGACCGCATAGAAGGTTTTGGTGGCGTCGGCGCGCTGGTCCATCCGCGTTGTCATGGCGGCCATGTGTTCTGCGTGTAGTGCGCGCATGCGGTCAAGGCGTTCAGGCGTTGTCAGCTTGCTGAGCTCTGCGTACGAAGACGCCATGGTCGCGTTTGGTGTTGTGCGAGGTGACGGTTTGATGGCGTCCGTGAAGGTCGTCCAAGCGGCTTCTTGTGCGGGCGTGATTTTCAGCTTGACCTTTAATTCCGCCAGCCGCTGGGTCATGCGGGCCTGCATTTTGGCGGGGTCGTGTTTGCCCATGCCCATGCCTTGACCGTATGCTGGTCCAGCGCTTAGGCCGGTACCCTGTGCAGGCTGAGCCATGCTGTAACCCGCCAGCGTGGTGAGAGCCCCGGCCAAGATGAGGGTGTGAAGTGGTTTGAAGTAAGTACGCATGAAGTATTCCCTTTGAGTGAAGCTGACGAAAAAACAAGGGCTGAAGCTTTTAGCGTCAGCTTGAAGGCGAGTCTGAGTGCGCCCTGTATCGCTGAGGTGATGCGCTGGTATGGCTTTGTAAAGTTAATCGAAGAAGTGCAACTTGAATAACTCAAGCGCAAACCACGGCTGCATGCCACAATGATTTCAGCTTGTCGGGGTGCCAAAGATGAAATATCTGAGGCTGAGATCGCTTTGATGCGAGACCCGCTGAACCTGATCGGGATCATCCCCGCGTAGGAAACAAGGCACTTTGGCTCCGGTAGTCCATGTTGGCATCTGCTCATCAACGCAGGCCGCTCATGGGCATCTTCTCCGGCTCCCCAGGCAGGCACACCACAACCTTCTGGAGACAGCCATGGCCAAAACCTCACTTTCCGTCGACGCAGCAGACTTGACCCGCCGCATCACCCGCACGCCTTTTCCAGGTTCGCGCAAGATCTACATCGAGGGCTCGCGGTCCGATATCCGCGTCCCTTTTCGCGAGGTCACGCTGACCGATACCTTGGTCGCAGAAGGCGCTGAAACCCGTCGCGAAGCCAATCCGCCGTTGCGCCTGTTCGACTCGTCCGGTGTCTACACCGACCCGCAAGCAACCATTGACATCACGCGTGGCTTGCCCGCTTTGCGCGGCGTTTGGATCAGTGAACGCGGTGACACTGAAGCGCTCTCAGGCATCAGCAGTGCTTACGGTCGCGAGCGCCTGAACGACCCGCTGCTGGCTGCGCTGCGCATGACCCATTCGCCGGTGCCGCGCCGCGCCAAGGCGGGAGCCAACGTGTCGCAAATGCATTACGCACGTCAAGGCATCATCACGCCCGAAATGGAATACATTGCGATTCGCGAGAACTTGGTGCGCGCGCAGTTGGCGGAACGTCTGGCAACTGAACGCAGGCCCAAGACCGGCCACTCGTTTGGCGCGTCGATTCCGAAGGAAATCACCCCTGAATTCGTGCGCGATGAAGTGGCGCGTGGCCGCGCGGTGATTCCGAACAACATCAACCACCCTGAAAGCGAGCCGATGATCATCGGCCGCAATTTTTTGATCAAGGTCAACGCGAACATCGGCAACTCGGCCGTCACGTCGAGCATTGAGGAAGAAGTCGACAAGCTGGTTTGGTCGATCCGTTGGGGCGCAGACACGGTGATGGATTTGTCGACCGGCGAGAACATCCATGAAACGCGCGAATGGATTTTGCGCAACTCGCCGGTGCCGATTGGCACCGTGCCAATTTACCAGGCGTTAGAGAAGGTCAATGGCAAAGCCGAAGATCTGACTTGGGACATTTTCCGCGACACACTCATAGAACAAGCCGAGCAGGGCGTTGATTACTTCACCATTCATGCTGGCGTGCGCTTGGCCTATGTGCCGCTCACAGCCAATCGCTTGACCGGCATTGTTTCGCGCGGTGGCTCCATCATGGCCAAGTGGTGTTTGTCGCACCACAAAGAGAGCTTTCTCTACGAGCACTTTGAAGACATTTGCGAGATCATGAAAGCCTACGACGTCTGCTTCTCGCTCGGTGATGGCTTGCGCCCGGGCTCGATTGCGGACGCCAACGACGAAGCCCAATTTGCCGAACTGCACACGCTCGGTGAGCTGACGCAGATCGCCTGGAAGCACGACGTGCAAGTGATGATCGAAGGCCCTGGCCATGTGCCGCTGCAACTGGTCAAAGAGAATGTCGAAAAGCAACTTGAGGCTTGCTTTGAAGCACCCTTTTACACGCTCGGGCCGTTGATCACCGACATCTCACCCGGCTATGACCACATTTCATCGGCCATGGGTGCCGCCAATATTGGCTGGTATGGCACCGCCATGCTGTGCTACGTGACACCCAAGGAGCACCTCGGTTTGCCCAATCGGGATGACGTCAAGCAGGGCTTGATCGCCTACAAAATTGCAGCGCATGCCGGCGACTTGGCCAAAGGTTATCCAGGCGCGCAGATGTGGGACAACGCGGTGTCGAAAGCGCGCTTCGAGTTTCGTTGGGAAGACCAGTTTCGTCTGGCCATCGACCCCGACACGGCCATGGCGTATCACGACGAAACATTGCCAAAAGAAAACGCCAAGGTGGCGCATTTTTGTTCGATGTGCGGGCCGAAGTTTTGTTCGATGAAGATCTCGCAGGAAGTGCGTGAGTTTGCGCGCTTGAATCCGGCCACGACCACGCTGGCAACGACCTCTTTGGCCGGCGTGATTGCCATCAAGCAAGTGCAGCAGAGCTTGCAAGACAAGGCGCAGGAGTTTCGCGAAGGCGGTAGCGAGATCTACCAGTGAGTTGACGACCTGTCAGTTGCCGGCCAGCTCGTCGAGGATCGGACAGTCTGGCCGGTTGTCGCCGTGGCAGCCGTGGATGAGGTGAGTCAGCGTGCGCTGCATTTCTTGCAATGCCGCGACACGCTGCGCCAGCTCATCGGCATGCTTTTGCGCGATACGCTTGACGCTGGCACTGGTGCGTCGCCGGTTGTTCCACAGACTCACCAACTCAGTGATTTCGGCCATTGAAAAGCCGAGGTCGCGAGCCCGTTTGATGAAGCGCAGCACATGCACTTCGGCTTGGCTGTACTGGCGGTAGCCGCTGTCAGTGCGGCGCACTTTGCCCAGCAGTCCGAGAGACTCGTAGTACCGGATCATTTTGGCCGACACGCCACACTGCTCGGCGGCGCTGCCAATGTTGACCGGCGCGGCCTCCTGAGCAGAGGTGGTCATGCGTGTGGACGCATCAGGCGGCGACGTCATAGCCTTCTTCAGCGATGGCCTTGGCCAAGGCTTCGCGGGTTTGCGCGCTGTCGATGTCAACGCGGTTGGTAGCGCGGTTGATGCTGACTTGCGCTTGTGGGTCAAGCTGCTGCACAGCATTTTTGACGGCGCGTTCGCAGTGACCGCAGGTCATGCCTGTGACGGTGAATGATTGGTTCATGGCAGTCTTTCTTTGTGTTGATGAAAGCATAGTCTGAAGCTTCCCATGGTGGCAAGGTCAAGGTTTATTTAAACACTCGAAAACGCTTGACCTTGCCACCGTGGCAGGGTTTAAGCTCCGCCCATGACGACCCTACTTGACGCTACCTTGAGTACCTCCACTTTAGACCTCGGCATTGAGGGAATGACCTGTGCCTCGTGTGTCTCGCGTGTCGAAAAAGCTTTGAAAAAAGTGCCGGGCGTGCAAGACGCGACGGTGAACTTGGCAACTGAGTCCGCGCGCATCGTTTTTGAAGCGTCAGACCAGGCGCAAGCCATGCTGCGGCGAGCGGTTCGGGAAGCTGGTTATGGCGTGCGTGAAACGGACTTGATGAACGAAGCCCAAGACGCTTCACCCTGGGCTGGTTTTGCGCCGGTTGCGGTGGCGCTGACGCTGGCAACGCCGTTGGTGCTGCCGATGTTGGCGGATTTGTTTGGCCGCCACTGGATGCTGCCGGCGTGGCAGCAGTTCCTGTTGGCGACGCCGGTTCAATTTATCTTGGGTGCGCGTTTTTACCGCGCTGGTTGGCATGCCCTGAAGGCGCTCACGGGCAACATGGATTTACTCGTCGCCATTGGCACCAGCGCAGGCTGGGGTTTGTCGGTGTGGCTGTGGTTGAGCGCTGAGTCTGGCAGCATGCCGCACCTCTACTTTGAGGCCTCGGCGGTGGTGATTTCGCTGGTGATGTTGGGCAAGTGGTTGGAGACGCGGGCGAAACGACAGACCACGGCTGCGATTCGCGCATTGCATGCGCTGCGGCCTGCCTTGGCGCACGTGATCTTGCGTTCTGGCGAACAGACCGATGTGCCGGTAGCGGAGTTGTTGGTGAATGACCGCGTGGTGGTCTTGCCCGGTGAGCGCGTGCCGGTTGACGGCGTGCTGAAAGAAGGCCGCACACAGGTCGATGAATCCATGCTCACAGGAGAGCCGCTGCCAGTGACCAAGGAGCTTGAGGCGATGCTCACCGGCGGCAGCATCAATGGCGATGGCCGTGTTGTCATGCTCGTCAGCGCGGTTGGGCGCGATACCGTGCTGTCCAAAATCATCGGTTTGGTGGAAGACGCTCAAGCTGCCAAGGCACCGATTCAGCGTTTGGTCGACAAGGTCTCGGCTGTGTTTGTGCCCGTTGTGTTGTTGATCGGCTTGGCCACTTTGTTAGGTTGGCTGGCCATGGGTGAGCCGCTGGAGGTGGCGCTGATCCGCGCGGTGGCGGTGCTGGTGATTGCCTGCCCCTGCGCACTGGGCTTGGCCACGCCTGTGGCCATCATGGCGGGCACTGGTGTGGCGGCGCGTGCGGGCATTTTGATCAAGGATGCGCAGGCGCTGGAGTTGGCGCACCGTGCCGACACCGTGGCCTTTGACAAGACGGGCACCTTGACGGTGGGTCAACCGCGTTTGGTGGCGTTTGTGGTCGCCGCTGGTCATGCCGATGAAGCTGATGAGTCCGCTCAGTTGCGTGCGGCGGCCAGCTTGCAAAGCGGCAGTGAACATCCGCTCGCGCGTGCCGTCGTGAACGCAGCCAAAGAACGCGGGCTGGAGGTGCTGGCACCTGACGATGTGCGCGCTGTCGCCGGCCGCGGCACGGAAGGCCGCGTGGCTGGCGCTGAGTATCTGATTGGCAGCCTGCGCTGGGTCGACGAGCTCGGTGTGGGTTTGGGTGGTTTGGCGCCGGAAGCCGAGCGCTTGCAAAAAGAAGGCGCGACCTTGTCGGCGCTCCTTCAGCGCACGCCGCAAGGGCTGACCTTGCGCGCATTGATGGGTTTTGCTGATGAGCCCAAGCCGGGCGCTCGCGAAGCCTTGGCGTCCCTGCGCGCTCGCGGTCTGCGCATCATCATGATCTCAGGCGACAACCGCGGCGCGGCACTGGCCATGGGTGCACGGCTCGGCCTCAGTGCCGACGAAGTGATGGCTGAAGTCTTGCCTGGCGACAAAGCGGCCAAGGTCGCAGAGCTGAAGCTAGGGGGGGGAGGTTTCCACGCAGGGCCGCCCCAAGTGGAAAAGCGCCCCCTGCGGGGGCAGCGCAGTACGCGAAGCGACAAGCGTGGGGGCCACGTTGTCGTGATGGTCGGCGACGGCGTCAACGACGCACCCGCTTTGGCGGCAGCCGATATCGGCATGGCCATGGGCACCGGCACGGACGTGGCGATGCATGCGGCCGGCGTGACGTTGATGCGCGGCGATGTCTCGTTGGTCGAAGGGGCGCTGGACATTTCACACCGCACGGTGATGAAAATCCGGCAGAACTTGTTCTGGGCTTTCGCCTACAACGTGGCCGGCATTCCGCTGGCGGCGTTGGGTTACCTGAACCCGGTGCTGGCGGGCGCGGCCATGGCGCTGTCAAGTGTCAGCGTCATGGCCAATGCCTTGTTGCTCAAGCGTTGGCGGCTCAAGCGGAGTTCGTCGGGTTCAGCAGAGTTCAGGCAGCGTTGATCAGGCCAGCGCTGGATAGTCCGTGTAGCCTTTGACGCCACCGCCGTAAAAGGTGGCTTGGTCTGGGGTGTTCATCGGCGCGTCTTCACGCAGGCGACGAACGAGGTCAGGATTGGCGATGAACGGCCGGCCAAAGGCGACGAGATCGGCGCCGTCGGCAACCGCTTTTTCAGCCAATGCTTTGTCGTAGCCGTTGTTGACCATCCAGGCACCCTTGCCGCCGGCGATGCGGTAAGCACGCTTGAGGGCGGCGTAATCAAACGGTCGGTCTGACAGTTCACGTGGGCCGCCGGTAGCGCCTTCGATGATGTGCACAAAGGCCAAGTTGAGCGGCGCCAGTTGACGAACCACGTACTCGAACAGCGGCTGCGGATCGGTGTCATGCACGTCGTTGGCGGGCGTGACTGGCGACAGGCGAATGCCGGTGCGGCCACCACCGATGGCATCGGTCACGGTGCGCACGATTTCCAGCATCAGACGGGCTCGGTTTTCGATGCTGCCGCCGAAATCGTCAGTCCGCTGGTTGCTGCCATTCTTCAAAAATTGGTCCAGCAGGTAGCCATTGGCCGCATGGATTTCGACTGCGTCAAAGCCGGCCGTTTCAACCGCATTTCGGGCTGCCGCTTGGTAAGTGTGCACAAGACCCGGCAGCTCTTCGGCGCTCAGCGCGCGCGGCGCAGAGGTCTCCACAAACACCGGCGTACCTTCTTTGATGAGCACGGTTTTGGTCTTGGCGGTAATCGCTGATGGCGCAACGGGCGCGCCGTTATCGGGCTGAAGGTCGGTATGCGAGACGCGGCCGACGTGCCAGAGTTGAACGGCAATCTTGCCGCCGGCTTTGTGCACGCTGTCGGTGATTTTTTTCCAGCCATCAAGTTGCTCTGTGCCATAAAGGCCAGGCACATCTGAATAGCCTTGGCCTTGTTGGCTGATGGCGGTGGCTTCAGAGATCAGCAGCCCGGCGGTGGCGCGTTGTGTGTAGTACTCGATCATGAGCGGTGTGGGTGTTGCATCGGGTGCGCGGTTGCGCGTCAGCGGTGCCATCACGATGCGGTTGGCGAGGTGCATGTCGCCGACTTGGATGGGCGTGAAAAGTGAAGTCATGAGAGAGCCTTGTTATTGTTGACGAGTGGTTGAAAAGAATAAGAGGCTAGGCTTGGTGCAAACACCAGCCGTAAAAAAGACCGCGTTGTTGCAACAGTGCGGCGCTGAATATCAGCGTCTTTCAAGTGATTGATGCTAGCGGGTTCTGGATAGGTCTGCTCACGACAGGGCGGATTTTCGCTGTTATCGGACTGGTCCTACAAGGGCTGAGGCGCGCTCCTGATTCGCTTGTGTGCTTTCGACCTTTATGCTTGATCATCAATTGGGTCAGAAATCGCATGTGCACTACACGGGCAATTTTCCTGATGCAAAAACCCCACCATTTTTGACATATATGAACTTTTCAGAACAGCGCAAATTCGCAGCTTTTCAGATAATCTTCTGGACGCTGACAGCGCTTATTCGTAGTCCGCGTCCCCTCGTATGGAGCTAGCATGGCTGCACAAATCACGTTGTCGAATCGACCATCCGGATTGAGTCCAATTCACAGGCATGTCACCCGCATGTTGGAATTCCGCCCGAGTCCTTTGACAGGCTTGTCAGCCAGTCTGGCGGAGATGATGTTGGTCAATAAATTGCGCGCGCGCACGCGACGTGATTTGGCGTTGGACACCTTGCAGCGTGGCGTAGACATCATCGAACTCACGGCGAAGCACTGGTTTGCAGGCAACGACAACAGCCGTGATGTGCGATCAACAACAAGCTCGTCGGTCGTTGTGTTGTGATGATCTGAAAATCTTCGCGGCATCTCTGAAGGCGCGCCTGCGGCGCACCTTCAGAGAGCGTCACAGGCGTTCAAAAATGGCCGCAATTCCCTGACCGCCGCCGATGCACATGGTCACTAAAGCGTAGCGGCCTTTGATGCGTTGCAGCTCGTGCAAAGCTTTGACGGTGATCAGCGCACCTGTAGCGCCGATCGGGTGGCCCAGCGAGATGCCGGAGCCGTTGGGATTCACCTTCGCCGGGTCTAAACCGAGGTCACGCGTGACGGCGCAGGCTTGCGCTGCAAACGCTTCGTTGGCTTCGATGACGTCCAAGTCCTTGACTGTCAGTCCCGCCTTCTTCAGTGCCATTTGTGTGGCGGGCACCGGGCCGATGCCCATGTATTTGGGGTCGACGCCGGCGTGGGCGTAGGCTACCAAGCGGGCCAGTGGTTGGATGCCACGGGCCTTGGCGGTGCCGGCTTCCATCATCACCAGGGCGGCGGCGGCGTCGTTGATGCCGGAGGCGTTGCCGGCCGTCACGGTGCCGTTTTCCTTGATGAAAACGGGCTTCAGTTTGGCCATGTCGGTCAGCGTGCAGTTCGGGCGGAAGTGTTCGTCGGTGTCGTAGGCGACATCGCCTTTGCGGCTTTTCAGCATGACCGGAACGATTTGCTCTTTGAAGCGGCCGCCTTCGATAGCGCGCTGGGCCCGGTTGTGGCTTTCCACTGCGATGGCATCTTGGTCTTCCCGCGTGATGCCCCATTTGGCGGCGATGTTTTCGGCGGTCACGCCCATGTGAATGCTGTGGAACGGGTCGTGCAGGGCACCGACCATCATGTCGATCATCTTGGTGTCGCCCATGCGCGCACCAAAACGCGTGGCCAAGCTGACGTAGGGCGCGCGGCTCATGTTTTCGGCACCGCCGCCAATGGCGATGTCGGTGTCGCCCAGCAAGATGCTCTGGCTGGCCGAGAGGATGGCTTGCAGGCCTGAGCCGCACAGTCGGTTGACGTTGAAGGCGGGCGTGCCCTCGGCGCAGCCACCGTTGATGGCGGCGACGCGCGACAAATACATGTCCTTGGCTTCGGTGTTGACGACATGGCCGAAGACCACGTGGCCGACATCTTTGCCTTCGACGCCGGCGCGCGCCAGCGATTCGCGCACAACCAATGCGGCGAGCTCGGTGGGTGGGGTGTCCTTCAAGCTGCCGCCAAAAGTACCGATGGCGGTGCGCACACCGCTGGCAATCACGACTTCACGACTCATTGTTGTCTCCTGTGGTTTAAATATTCAACTTGTAAATGTTACGCCCCTTGCCGACAGGCGTCTGACAGAGGGCCCTCAACTTTGTGAAGGACAAGGGCCGAGGTTAAAATGTACAAATTGACTATTTTGTACAAATATGATGATTGAGCTATGCAAACCATCCCTTTGAGTGAATTCCGTGCCAATGCCTCGGCCATGATTGACTTGGTCGAGCGCGGCGAGACTGTTCGCATCTTGCGGCACGGCAAACCCGTGGCTGAACTGGTGCCCGTGACCAGCGATGCAACGCCTCGCGTGCCCAGCTGGAAGCGGGTGATTGAGCCGCTGCACATCGTCAGGCCGGACGGCAAGACGGGCGCTCAGCTCATCGTTGAAGAGCGCGAGGCGGGTTGGTGATGCGCATCTTGATGGACACCTCCGCGCTTTACAAACGCTACAACGCTGAGCCTGGACGGGCTCAAGTGATGGCCGCTGGCGAGCGTGCCAGCGAGTTGGTGGTGGCGGCCCACTGCAAGACCGAGATTACCTCCGCCCTGAACCGCCAGCGCCATGACGGGCTGGTGAGTGCAGACGACTACGCCCGCATCATGCGCATCGTTCAAGACGACTTTGCCGACTTCACGCTGGTGGCGCTGGATGGCCGGGTCGAGGCGCATGCCGCCCAAACGATGGAAAGTACCCGGCTGCGCGCCACCGATGCACTGCACATTGGAGCCGCTCGCGCGGCACGTGTAGACCTTTTTGTGACGGCTGACCGCCGGCAGGCGCAAGCCGCCCAAGCGCTGGGCCTGAAAACTGAACTGATAGAGGTTTGATCTATGTTTTACCCTGAAGAATTTGACGTGATCGTTGTTGGCGGCGGCCATGCCGGGACTGAAGCTGCGCTGGCTTCGGCCCGCATGGGCTGCAAGACTTTGCTGCTCAGCCACAACATCGAAACCCTCGGCCAGATGAGTTGCAACCCCTCGATTGGCGGCATTGGCAAGGGCCACTTGGTCAAAGAGGTGGATGCGATGGGCGGTGCGATGGCGCTGGCCACCGACGAGGGCGGTATCCAGTTCCGCATTCTCAATTCCAGCAAGGGCCCTGCCGTGCGCGCCACCCGGGCACAGGCCGACCGTATTTTGTACAAGGCGGCGATCCGTCGGATGCTGGAGAACCAGCCCAACTTGTGGCTGTTTCAGCAAGCCGTTGACGACTTGCTGGTTGAAGGTGAGCGGGTGGTGGGTGCTGTGACGCAGGTGGGCATCAAGTTTCGCAGCCGCACGGTGGTGCTGACGGCCGGGACTTTTTTGGACGGCAAAATCCACGTCGGCATGAACAATTACGCGGCTGGCCGGGCGGGCGATCCGCCTGCTGTGTCGCTCAGTGCGCGCTTGAAAGAACTCAAGCTACCCCAGGGTCGGTTGAAAACCGGCACGCCACCGCGTCTTGACGGTCGAAGCATCGACTTTAGCAAGTGCAGTGTCCAACCCGGTGACGGTATGCCGGGCGGCGAGGGCAGCAGCGTGCCAGTGTTCAGTTTCATGGGTGCGGGCATTGCGCACCCGCAGCAAATGCCTTGCTGGATCACGTACACCAACGAGCGCACGCACGACATCATCCGTTCCGGCTTCGACCGCAGCCCTATGTTCACCGGCAAGATCGACGGCGTTGGCCCGCGCTATTGCCCGAGCGTAGAAGACAAGATCAACCGCTTTGCGGACAAGACCAGTCACCAGATTTTTTTGGAGCCTGAAGGGTTGACGACGCACGAGATTTACCCCAACGGTATCTCGACCAGTTTGCCGTTTGACATTCAGTATGCGCTGGTTCGCTCGATGGCGGGCATGGAAAACGCCCACATCTTGCGGCCCGGCTACGCGATTGAGTACGA
>Ga0208916_10000115_pt1 | contig 37436 bp, 32 predicted proteins | sample DEB19_08_DNA_5_FD_184523 | JGI IMG/M metagenome (GOLD analysis project Ga0208916, IMG submission 184523) | Aqueous microbial communities from the Delaware River and Bay under freshwater to marine salinity gradient to study organic matter... | ecosystem: Environmental > Aquatic > Marine >... | reverse complement strand
CGTGGGCCTGGAAGACTTTGACGCGGCCAGCCGCAAGGTGCCGGTGGTCGCCAACATCCGGCCGAGTGGCGACACCTACTTGATGGCCGACTTCTATTTCGCGGGCGGCATGCGCGCCATGATGAACGTGCTCAGAGACCATTTGCAGCTTGACGCCATGACCGTCACCGGCCAAACCGTCGGCGCAAACTTAGAAGGCGCTGAGGTCTATAACGAAGACGTCATCCGGCCCCTGTCGAATCCGATTTATGCCGAAGGCGCGCTGGCTGTGCTCAAAGGCAACCTCGCGCCCGATGGCTGCGTCATCAAGCCCAGCGCCTGCGCGCCACACCTCTTCAAACACACCGGCCCGGCGCTGGTGTTTGACGACTACCCGAGCATGAAAAAAGCCATTGACGACCCCGACCTCGACGTCACGGCAGACCACATCATGATCTTGCGCAACGCCGGACCCCAAGGCGGGCCGGGCATGCCGGAATGGGGCATGTTGCCGATCCCCACCAAGCTGGTCAAGCAAGGCGTGAAAGACATGCTGCGCATCTCGGACGCCCGCATGAGCGGCACCAGCTACGGCGCCTGTATCTTGCACGTTTCGCCGGAGGCCTACATCGGCGGCACATTGGCCCTCGTCAAAACGGGCGACCTCATCAGCGTCGATGTCCCGGCCCGCAGCATCCACCTCGACGTCAGCGACGAAGAACTGGCAGCGCGCAAAGCGGCGTGGGTGCAACCGCCAAAACGCTTCGCTCGCGGCTACGGCTGGATGTTCAGCCAACACATCATGCAAGCCGACCAAGGCTGTGACTTTGACTACCTCGAAACCTCGTTTGGCGCGCCCGTTGGCGAGCCGGATATTTACTGAACTCCACATTTAAAACCAATCGACCCACAGGAAAAAAACATGGCTCTCAGCAACAGCACCCGCGACAAACTCAAAACCGTCAGCACCGCCACTTTGTGCAGCGCGCTGTTCAAGCGCGGTCTGCGCAACCAGTTCATTCAAAACGTGCACCCGCTCAACACCAACCTGCCGAACATGGTCGGCGAGGCTTTCACGCTGCGCTACATCCCGGCCCGTGAAGATCTGAACCCGATGACGGTGTTCCAAAATCCGAACCACCCGCAACGCGTGGCGATTGAGCAATGCCCGGCCGGTGCGGTGATGGTCTTTGACAGCCGCAAAGACGCGCGGGCCGCTTCAGCCGGTTCGATTTTGATCACGCGGCTGATGGTGCGCGGTGTCGCAGGCGCGGTGACGGACGGCGGTTTTCGCGACTCACCCGACATCGCCGCCCTGCCCTTTCCGACCTACCACCAGCGGCCGTCAGCGCCGACCAATCTGACGCTGCATCAGGCGCTGGACATCAACGTGCCGATTGGCTGCGGTGACGTGGCCGTGTTCCCCGGTGACGTGATCGTCGGTGACAAAGAAGGTGTCTTCGTCATCCCCGCACACTTAGCTGACGAAGTGGCTGACGACGCTGTCGAGATGACCGCGTTTGAAGATTTCGTGACCGAAGAAGTCCTCAAGGGCCGGCCGACGATTGGACTGTACCCACCGACCGAACAAAAATCGAAAGACGACTTTACGGTTTGGCGTAAAGCCAAAGGGCGCTAACTTAAATCAAATCAAAGCGGCTGCGGCACAACCAGCCCAGCCGCTAATGCCGCCGGCCGCAACGCGTCCATCACCCCAGCCGTCACGGGCACGCCGTCGGCTACAGCCTGCCGCTGGCGCACCATCGCATGCTCGCCCGGCAAACGTACGCGGGAACGACCCGGCAAGGGCTTGTTGGCATGACAAGCGTCCACCAGCCATTGCGATTGGCGCGTGAAAGCATCCAGCCCGGCAAACGCGCCTGGGTCTGTCACCTGCAGGAAAATATTGACCGGCGTGCCCTGCGGCTGATCCACACGACCCTGCCCGGGCAAACCCTGCGTCAAAGCCTCCACCAGCAAAGCCATTCCGTAGCCCTTGTGACCGTGGTCAAAACCACCGACGGGCAACAGCGAACCGCCACCGCTGACCACCACATTCGGGTCATCGCTGGGTTGGCCTTGCGCGTCCATCGCCCACTTTGCCGGAAAGCGTTCCCCACGCGCCACCAATTGGCGGGCACTGTTGAGTGTCGTGATGGAGGAACTGACGTCCAGCAAGATCGGATCACCGTGCGTCGGGATGCCGGCCGCAATCGGATTTGGCGAAAAAAGTGGCTCGGAGCCGCCAAACGGCGCAACGCCCCGTGCAGCCGGCGACGAACAAATCAACTGTACCAACAAGCCCCGCTCAGTCAGGCGCGGCAGGTAGACCGCGAGGGCGCCGGTGTGGTGGCTGTTGGCAATCACCACTGTCACCACGCCATGCTGTTCGATGCGCTCCAAAGCCGTGTCCATGGCACGCGAGATCAACCAAGCACCCGGCAAACGCTGACCATCCCAAGTGACACAAGCGCCGCGGTCATTGACCACGCGCATGTCGCCATTGATAGCCATGACGCCACTTTTCACGGCCTCCAGATACCCCGCGGCCAACGCCAATCCGTGGGTGCTGTGGCCCATGCTGTCAGCAGTGATCAAGGAATCAGCAATCGCCTCGGCTTTATGGCCGTCCATGCCCGTGGCACTGAACAAAGCGGTGATGAAACGCGTGAGTTCGGGCAGCGCATAACGCGGGAAGATATCTGTGTTGCTTGTCATTTGATTGAAGATCGCTGTGTTGATAGAAAATTTATCTGAAGTCCCCAGCGACGCTGGAAATCTGGACAATGACACTGATGCGATCGTAACCCGGCGGTAGGCATTCAAGGGCGAAACTGATGACCGTCGCAACCACATCCATACCCACCTGATGACCTGCAAGCGACATGTGTGACAGCAAGGGTTTAACCCGCAACACCATTGACCAGCCCCAGCGATGAGGTAAATTCAAGGACAAGCCTCCTATGTCAGAAAAAATCATCCCTATCGCGGACATCCGCTACGCCAGCCGTGTGCCGCACGTGCCGGCCCACATCCCAACACCCACCGGCCTGCTGGCGGACACCTTGGGTCGACCCCTGCGTGACTTGCGCATCAGCGTGACAGACCGCTGCAACTTCCGGTGCAGCTATTGCATGCCGCGCGAGGTCTTCGACAAGGACTACGCCTTTCTGCCGCAAAGTTCGCTGCTGAGCTTTGAGGAAATCGCACGACTGGCGCGGATTTTTGTGGCCAACGGTGTCGAAAAAATTCGCCTCACGGGTGGTGAGCCACTGCTGCGAAAAAACCTCGAAGTGCTGATCGAGATGCTGGCCCACATCAAGACACCGAGCGGTCAGCCGCTGGACATCACGCTGACCACCAATGCTTCGCTGCTGGCGAAAAAGGCCAAAAGCCTGAAAGACGCCGGACTGCAGCGCGTCACCGTCAGCCTGGACGGGCTGGACGACGCGGTTTTCAGGCGCATGAACGACGTCGATTTTCCGGTCGCCGATGTGCTCAAGGGCATTGAAGCAGCTCAGCGTGTGGGCTTGGCACCGATCAAGGTCAACATGGTCGTCAAGCGCGGCACCAACGACGCTGAAATCTTGCCGATGGCACGCCACTTTCGCAACTCTGGCGTGGTACTGCGCTTCATTGAATACATGGATGTCGGCGCCACCAACGGCTGGCGCATGGACGAAGTGCTGCCCTCAGCCCAAGTGATTGAACGCTTGCAAACCGAATTCCCCATGCAGGCCGTGAACCCCAACTACGCCGGCGAAACCGCCGAGCGCTGGCGCTACGCGGATGGCGGCGGAGAAGTCGGCGTCATCAGCAGCGTGACGCACGCTTTTTGCGGCGACTGCAACCGGGCCCGACTGTCGACCGAAGGCAAGCTCTTTTTATGCCTATTCGCCAGCCAAGGGCAAGACCTGCGAGCCTTGCTGCGCGGCGACTTTTCGGACGAACAACTCGGTGGTGCCGTCGGCCATATTTGGCAGTCGCGCACTGACCGTTACTCGGAAATGCGTGCAGCGCTGCCAGCAGATGCGTCGCCAGCGGACAGCGGACGGCGGGTTGAGATGAGTTATATCGGCGGATAAATGGATAAAAAATGATTGATATTTCAGAAATTACCGGACTCATCCTGGCTGGCGGGCGCGGCTCGCGCATGGGCGGCGTTGACAAGGGCTTGCAGAATTTCAATGATGTGCCGTTGGCTTTGCACACGCAGCTGCGGCTGAGTCCGCAGGTTGGCGATCTCCTGATCAATGCGAATCGGAATCTGGCCGCCTACGAGTCGTTTGGTGTACCGGTCTGGCCGGATGCTGCCAGCTTGGGGGACTTTGCTGGACCACTGGCGGGGTTTTTGACAGGACTCGAGCACTGTGAAACCAGCTTCATGATGACTGTGCCATGCGACACGCCCTTGTTTCCGCACGACCTTGTGGCGCGCCTCGCTGAGGCAATCGAAGCCGAAGACGCTGACATCGCCATGGCAGCTGCGCGTGAAGAAGATGGCCAGCTGCGTGCTCAGCCGGTGTTTTGCCTGATGCGCTCCGAACTGCTCGAAAGCGTGGTTAAGTTCACCCACGGCGGTGGCCGCAAAATCGACGCTTGGACAGCGCAGCACAAAACCGTGCTGGTGCCGTTTGACCAGCCCGGTGACGACCCGAAAGCTTTTTTCAACGCCAACACGCTGGTCGAATTGCATCAGCTCGAAAGCCGCTGAGCCGCTGAACCGAGAAGCGATTGCAACCCTCTTGATGCCAAGCCCATGAAAACCATTGCGCAAATTGCCGCCGAACTTCAGGGCTACGACCCGCAGGCACTGCCCGCCAACGCGGTGCTCGACTTTTTGCAGCGGCTGGTGACACCCGTGCCAGAGAGCACCGAGCTACAGCTGTTTGATGCGCTGGGCAAGGTGCTGTCTGCCGATGTCATTTCACCGATGGACGTGCCGCCGCACGACAACTCAGCGATGGACGGCTATGCCTTTGACGGCAGCCAGTTGCAGGCTGATGTTCCTTTGACACTCAAAGTCGTCGGCACAGCGCTGGCTGGCAAAGCCTGGGTCGGTATGGCCGGTACCGGCGACTGCGTGAAGATCATGACCGGGGCCATCATGCCCGCAGGCTTTGACACCGTGGTGCCGCAAGAAATAGTCACACCACTGACCGGAGAAGCTGAATTTATAGTCATTCCAGCGGGCCTGCTCAAGCCCGGTGACAACCGGCGTCTACGCGGCGAAGACTTGGCGCAAGGCCGGCCCGCACTTCTCAAAGGCCAAGTTATCACGCCGGCCCGACTCGGCTTGGCAGCCTCGCTGGGCCTGCCCAGCCTACCCTGCTGGCGGCCCTTGCGTGTGGCTTATTTTTCAACTGGCGACGAGATTCTATCGTTGGGTGAGCCGCCGCGTGAGGGCGCTGTCTATGACAGCAACCGCTACACCACCTTTGGCCTGCTGAAGCGGCTAGGCTGCGACGTGATGGACATGGGTGTGGTCAAAGATGACCCCGCACTGCTGGAAGCCGCTTTCCGATCTGCGGCAGCGCAGGCTGACGCCATCATCACCAGCGGCGGCGTCAGCGTCGGCGAAGCCGACTACACCAAAGCCATGATGAAAAAGCTCGGTGATGTAGCCTTCTGGCGCATCGCCATGCGGCCCGGCCGGCCAATGGCCGTTGGCCGGATTACCGCAGAGTCAAATCAAAAAGCCGGTGCCGTTTTGTTCGGTCTGCCCGGCAACCCGGTCGCTGTGATGGTGACTTTTTTGGCCTTTGTGCGGCCAGCTTTGCTGCAGATGATGGGCTGCACTGACAGCCCAGCGCCCCTGCTCAAAGCCCACAGCCAAGAGCCGATGCGCAAAAAATCCGGCCGCACCGAATACCAGCGCGGCTGGGTCTCAACCGCTGCCGATGGTTCGCTGCAAGTACGGACCACGGGCAACCAAGGCTCGGGCGTGCTGAGTTCCATGGCTGAGGCCAACGGGCTCATCATGCTGCACCACGACCAAGGCAACGTCGCCGTCGGCGACCTGCTGGACGTGATGATGTTTGACGGCGCGATCTAAAACCCGCCGCGCAGTTCAGTGACCGACTGCAGCCGCCGTCTCATGGGCCTCTTGCGTGTTGGCACCGGGAATCGCCTTGCGGGCAAACAGCGTGTACATGGTCGGCACCACGAAGATCGTGAGCAGTGTTCCCAAGGACATGCCGCCGACAATGACCCAGCCAATCTGCATACGGCTTTCAGCACCGGCGCCAGTGGCCATCGCCAGCGGCAACGCACCCAAGACCATCGCACCGGTGGTCATCAAAATCGGCCGCAACCGCTGCGCTGAGGCCTTGACCACCGCGTCGATCATCTCCATGCCCTGACCCCGCAGCTGATTCGTGAACTCGACGATCAAGATGCCGTGCTTGGTGATGAGTCCGACCAAGGTGATCAGACCAATCTGTGAGTACACATTGAGTGATCCACCGCTCCATTTCAGCGCCAGCAAGGCGCCGATCATCGACAACGGCACCGACAGCATGATGACCAGCGGGTCGACAAAGCTTTCGAACTGAGCGGCCAGCACCAAGAAAATAAACACCAGCGCCAGCACAAAGACAATCACCAGAGCGCCTTGCGAATTACGGAACTCACGGGAGGTGCCGTTGAGCTCGGTGCTGTAGCCAGTCGTCAGAATTTTGGCCGAGGTCTGATCCATGAAGCGCAAGGCTTCGCCCAGCGAATAGTCGCTGGACAAGTTGGCCGTGATGGTGACCGAGCGGCGCTGACCAAAGTGATTCAACTCGCGCGGCGAAACGCTTTCGCGCACCTTCACCAGAGAAGAAAGGGGGATGATGGCATCATTGCGGCCACGCACGTAAATTTGGTCAATGTCTTCCGGCGTGTTGCGACCGTTGGCCTGCGTCTGCACGATCACGTCGTATTGCTCGGCATCGCGTTTGTAGCGCGTCACATTGCGCCCGCCCAGCAAGGTTTCAATCGCCTTGGCGACGACCTCGACACTCACGCCCAAATCGGCCGCTTTCTCGCGATCGACATTGATACGCAGCTCTGGTTTGTTCAGGCGCAAGTCAACGTCGGGCGAGACAATGCCCGGATTTTTAGCGATTTCGTCCAGCATCTTGCGCACCATGCCGTTCAGGTTCTGGTAACTCTCAGAGGTCTGAATGACGAAGTTGAGGGGCCGCTCGCGAAAGCCCTGACCGAGCGAGGGCGGCGTGATCGGAAAGGCCGTGACGCCTGACAAACTGGCGAATTTCGGGCCGAGTTCGCGCGCCATGTCCATGGTGGTTCGCTGGCGCTTGTCCCAGTCCACCGTGCGGTAAATCACACTGGCCTGCGCCACAGTCGGGTTACCCAAGCTGACATAAATGCGGTCGAATTCTTTAAAGGGTTGACCCATTTTTTCCAGTGCAAGCGCATAACGATCGGTGTAGTCCAGCGTCGCGCCGTCGGGCGCAGTGACGTTAGCCAAAATCACGCCGCGGTCTTCCATCGGTGAGAGTTCTTGCTTCATGGTCGGGAACACCAGCGCAATCGCAGCCGCGCTGATCAGCATGACCAGCAGCACCAACCAGCGTGCCTGCAACAACCAAGCCTTGAGCCGGCCTCCCAAACCGGCGTTGGCCGCAGGCAGGTGGCGCTTGGTCACCAGCCAACGCAAGAACGCACCGTAGCTGTCAGACAAACCGGTCAGCAAGCGCTCCATGCCGCGGTCAAAGCGGTTCGGGTTCGGATTGTGCTTCAGCAGCTGCGTGCACATCATGGGCGTCAACGTCAGCGCGACAAAACCAGACACCACCACCGCGCCAGCCAGTGCCAGCGCGAACTCCACAAACAGCCTGCCCGTGCGGCCCGGCGTGAAAGCCAGTGGCGCATACACCGCCACCAACGTGGCCGTCATGGTGATGATGGCAAAACCGATCTCACGGGCACCTTTGATGCCGGCTGAAAAAGGGTCCATGCCTTCTTCGATGTGCCGGTAAATATTCTCCAGCATGACGATCGCGTCGTCGACCACCAGCCCAATCGCCAGCACCAGCGCCAGCAAGGTCAGCGTGTTGATGGTGAAGCCCGCCAGCGCCATCAAAGCGAAGGTGCCGATCAGACTCACGGGAATCGTGATGATGGGAATGATGGACGCGCGCAAGGTACGCAGGAAAACAAAAATGACCAGCGCCACCAGAAACACCGCTTCGACGATGGTGTGATAAACATTTTTGACGGAACGGTCAATGAAAACCGAGTTGTCGTTGGCCACATCGATCACCATGCCGGCGGGCAAATCAGCTTGGAGCTTTGGCAAGGCCGCCTGCACGCCCTTTGACAGGTCGAGCGGATTGGCGGTGGCCTGTCGAATCACGCCCACGGCCACAGCTGCCCGGCCGTTCAAACGAACAGCGGTGCGCTCGTCGGCCGCACCTTCTTCGACCCGAGCCACATCGCGCACGCGGACCGAAAAACCATTGACGGTTTTCACCACAATATCGCCAAACTGTGCCGGTCGGATCAGGCTGGTCTGCGAGGTGACGCTGAACTCACGCTGCTGCGACTCAATACGGCCAGCTGGCAACTCCATGTTGCTGCGCCGGATGGCATCTTCGACGTCTTGGCTGGTCAGCCGAAAAGCAGCCATCTTGTTGCTATCAAGCCAAACCCGCATGGCGTATTTACGCTCGCCAAAAATGCGCACATCGGCCACGCCGGTGACGGTCTGAAAGCGCGGTTTCACCACGCGGTTCACCAAGTCATTGATTTCAAGCTGGGTCAGGGAGTCGCTGGAAAATGCAATCTGAATGACGGGGAAAGCGTCGGCCTCGACCTTTGCAATCACCGGCTCTTCAATCGCTTGCGGCAAACGGTTGCGCACACGGGAAGTTCTGTCGCGGACTTCTGCGGCGGCTGAGTCAGCGTCTTTTTCAAGTCGAAAGCGGACACTGATCTGGCCCTGATCGGCGCGGCTGATCGAGGTGATGACGTCAACGCCGTCAATCCCGGCAATTGAGTCCTCGAGAGGCTTGGTCACCTGCGATTCGATGACTTCTGCCGAGGCGCCAGGGTAGCGCACGCTGACGGTGACCACGGGTTCGTCAATTTTCGGATATTCACGCACTGTGAGACGGTTGAAACTGACGGCGCCAATCAGCACGATCAGCAGCGACAGCACGGTGGCAAACACCGGCCGACGGATGGAAACTTCAGCGATTTGCATGGTCAGGGTTTCCTGCTATCGGATCAAGCCTGCGCGGCAAGGGTCTGGACCGGCGAGCGGCGCGAGCGCCTTGGCTGCGGGCTTGGGAGTTGTCACAACCGCTGCATCAGGTGCAGCAGGCGCCGCGGCCATTGAGAGCACGCGCACAACGGTACCGTCGCGCTGAACCCGCTGCTGACCCGCAATAACGACGGTATCGCCAACAGCCAGCCCGTCCAGAACTTCAACCTTGCCAGGCATGCGCTGCCCAACCTTGACTTCAACCCGTTGCGTCACAAAACCCTGACCATCAGGGCCGGGCAGCAGCTTAATGACGAACTGCTTGCCGGCCTGCGGCACGATGGCTTCTTCAGGAATCACCCGTGCATCTTCACGCTGACCAAAAACGGAGTTGACGCGCGCGAACATGCCCGGGCGCAATTGCAGGCGACGGTTGTCAATGCAGGCGCGCACCCCAACCGAGCGACCATTCGCATCAATCAGCGGATCAATGGCTTGCAGTACAGCCGAAAATTTACGGTTTGGCAAGGCATCGAGTTCAACAACAGCGGTCTGTCCGCGGCGGACTTTGGACTGAAAGCGCTCGGGCAAGCGGTAGTCGACAAAAATAGCTTCGATGTCTTCAATATTGACGATGTCCGCGCCATCCTTGAGGTAATCGCCGACGTTGACCAGGCGTATACCGGCCAAGCCGTCAAAGGGTGCGAGGATCTTCAGACGCGCAGCGGTCGCGTAGGCCAGCGCCAACTTGGCTTCGGCCACTTGCAGAGCGGCGGCACTTTCGTCCACCGTGCGGCGGCTGATGAAGTTTTGTTCGACCAATTCTTGGTTGCGCTTGTGGTTGGCCACCGCAATGCTGAGCTCAGCCTGCGCCTGCTGCACTTGGGCCATCGGCAAGCGGTCATCAAGCTGCACCAACAACTGACCGGCTTTGACACGGTCGCCATCGCGAAAGTTGAGTTGCGTGATGCGTCCACTGATCTCGGGCCGCAACATCACGCCTTGTCTGGATCGCAGCGAGCCAACAGCCTGTGCATCGTCTACCAATTTCATGACGTCAACCCGGGCGACTTCGACCGAAGGCTTGCCGGCAACACCCTGTGAACCTGAAATCGGTGTCGACGACAACGGCGCATCGGCCGATGACTTGGCGGGCTGGTTCTGATACCACCAAGCCACTGCGCCAAGCGTGGCAATACCGACGGCGGCCACCACAGGATAAATTATTTTTGATGCCATGAGACAAGCGTCCGCTTTTTTGTAAATGGTTGTTTAATTATCGATGCACTCAAAGTCGGGCGGTAGACCGGTTGGCCGCCAAGGCCATATCAACCCCTTTATTGGCCAAGGTGTCGGCCCGCTCATTGCCTGGATCGCCCGCATGTCCTTTCACCCAGCGCCAATCAATTTGGTGACCGCCTGCGGCCACGAGCGCGTCCAAACGTTGCCAGAGGTCAACGTTTTTCACAGGCGCTTTGGCCGCTGTGCGCCAGCCACGGGCTTTCCAGCCGTGAATCCACTCAGTGATGCCCTTTCGGACATATTCGCTGTCTAAATAAAGCGTCACTTGGCAGGGCCGCTTGAGCGCTGACAAAGCCTCAATGACCGCCATGATTTCCATGCGGTTGTTGGTGGTGCCGAGTTCGCCGCCGAACAACTCCTTGACGGTGCCGCCGGAAGTCAACATGGCGCCCCAGCCGCCGGGGCCGGGGTTGCCTTTGCAAGCGCCATCGGTATAAATCACCACCGGAGCGGCCGGGGTCTGAAGGTCTGTCATGAATTTGTTGTGTCCGTTAAAGATGAAGGCGAAGTCGATCGCGCTTGATGCCTGTTCGCCACCACGGCGGGCGCCGGCACCCGGGCTGCGTGGTCTTTCCATGCCGGCCCCAGCAGGCGCATGCCGCGCACGCGCTTGGTAGCAACCAAAAAATAAACCGCACCGAAAATTGGCCACCAGCGCGCACCGGCAGAATCCATCCAAGCGAATCGCCCCAGCCAGCGCGCCTTGTCGATGGCCGGTCGATAGCAACCAAAGTGGGCTGACTCTACATCAAAGCTCAACAGCCGCAACCAGTCGCGCAGACGCCAGTGACCAATGAACTCACCGGCTTGCGGCAAAAAAAGTTCACCGAACCCCAGCCGCTGGCACAGGTGGGCACGCTGCTGCCGCAGACCCCACAAACTGGCTGGATTCAAACCACTGATGACCACGCGCCCTTCCGGCACCAGCACGCGCTCGACTTCACGCAGCGTAGCGTGGGGGTCATGACTGAGTTCCAGAGTGTGCGGCAAGACCACCAAGTCCAGACTGTTGGCGGGAAATGGCAAAGCGGCAGAATGCGTTAAAAGTGCGACGCGGCGGGAACTCTGCGGCTGACCACTGCTCAGATTTGAGGTGAATCCAGGAGCGCTTTCAGACGTGCTTTGCATTGAATCAAGCGCCAACCACTGATGGGGGATGCGATTACTGCGCAAAGTGTCCATCTCGTTCAAGCCTAATTGCAGGGCATGGAAGCCAAAAATGTCTGCAACCGCCTCATCGAAACGCGCACTCTCCCAAGCCAACAGGTATTCACCAGGCGGTGTTTTCAACCAGTCCGTCAAACTTATAATTTCCGAGCTCATCAAAACCAATGCATGTGTTTTCTCTATTTTTTCTGGTCGTCCCGCGGCTGTTGATAAAGCCGGTCCGGCACACTCATCCTGAGACTGATTCTAGTCAAGCCTTCACGCAGGCTGAGACCGCCTGATGATTCTGAACTTCGACAATTCACCGAGCTGCCCAATGGCGCTTAAAACGACCCACTCATGACATTCCATCAGCCCAGTGCCTTGTCTTTTTACTCGCGCCTCGCAAGCAGCCTACACAACAGCGTGTGCGAATATCGTGCTCTCGCGAAAAGCATCGCCTTGATTGGCACGCTGGCCGTGCTGTCGGGCTGTGCCACGCCAAGCCAGACCGAGCCACTGGGCAATGTGTCCGGTCCCATCAAGGCGATCAGCACTCAAGTGCTTGCGTCTGAAACAACCCAAAGTGCGAATGGCCACACCTATAAAAAATCGGGTGCTGCGTCCGTCGCTCCCACGACAGTCCTCAAATCGATAGTCCCATTGGCCGATGCGACGCAATCTGTGGCGTCACTGGAGGCGCCTGTTGAATTGTGGGACCGGATTCGACGGGGCTATCAAATGCCCGACCTGCAAAACGACTTGGTCACTGATCGCGAAGTTTGGTACAGCAGCCGGCCAGACTACATCCAGCGCATGACGGTGCGCTCGAGCAAATATTTGTTTCACATCGTGGAGGAACTTGAGCGTCGCAACATGCCGACTGAACTGGCATTGTTGCCGTTCATCGAAAGTGCCTTCAACCCGCAAGCCGTGTCCAGCGCCAAAGCTGCGGGCATGTGGCAGTTCATGCCAAAAACCGGTACTTATTTCGACCTCAAACAAACCATGTTTCGTGATGACCGGCGCGATGTGTTGGCGTCAACCCGTGCGGCGCTGGATTACCTGCAAAAACTACACACCATGTTTGGCGACTGGCACTTAGCTCTGGCCGCCTACAACTGGGGCGAAGGCAGTGTCGGGCGAGCCATTGCCCGCAACAAGCAAGCCGGTCTGGGAACCAGCTACGCCGACCTGAATATGCCCGCCGAAACTCGTTTGTACGTGCCCAAGCTACAAGCCGTGAAAAACATCGTCGCCAATCCGGATAACTTCAAGACCGAGCTGCCACTGATTGAAAACCACCCCTACTTTCAGGAAGTGGCGATCTCCCGCGACATCGATGTGGTGCTCGCCGCAAAACTGGCCGATGTCAATCTCGCTGACTTTAAAGCCCTGAATCCATCCGCCCACAGGCCCGTCATATTGGCCGCCGGCACAGCCCAAATTTTGCTGCCTTGGGACAGTGCCAAAGTGTTTCAGCGCAACTTTGAAGCCTACACGCTGGGCCAGTACGCCAGCTGGACGACCTGGACCGTGCCAACGACGATGGCCCCCAGCGAAGCAGCTCGTCGCACGGGCATGTCGGAAAGTGACATGCGCTCAGTCAACAGCATTCCTCCGCGCATGCTGGTCAAGGCCGGCTCGACACTGCTGGTGCCGCGTTCCGCCAAAGTCATCAATGATGTGACCAGTCATGTGGCCGAGAATGGCCAGTTGAGTCTGGCACCTGAAATTGTCACCCGGCGCATCAGCGTCAAGGCCCGCAAGGGTGACACTGTGGCGGCCCTGGCCAAGCGTTATCGCGTCAGCACCCTCGAAGTGGCTGACTGGAATCAGGTCACAGCCCACAGCAGTTTCAAGTTAGGGCAGTCGGTCGTGCTGTTTCTGCCAGTCAAGGCAACGTCATCCAGCAAACACAGCATCAAGGCGAAAGTCGTTAAAAGAGCATCACACAAGTAAGCGATGCCGCTCTGGATCGATGACAAAATCACTGCGGTTCAGCTGTCTCGATCGCGTATTTTTCGCCTACGCTGTCTCTTTCAATCAAACGTCAAGATGCCATGCTAAAAAATTTCTACACGGTCCTTGCTGTTGCCGCCGCACTTTTGCTTGGCGCGTGTAAAGACCAAGCAGGCCCGCCAACTGCAACGCAAGCCAGCAGCGCGCCGGTATCGATCACTGCCATCCAAGGGCAGGCCAATGGTTTCAGTGTCGGCGTGCCCATGAGCGCCCGCACGGTGTACGTCTTTTTTGACCCCCAATGCCCACACTGCACAGCCCTCTGGGAAGCCGCAAAACCACTGAAAAATCAAATCCGCTTTTTATGGATACCGGTTGGCATTCTCAACCCGTCGAGCACAGCACAAGGCGCCACGATACTGGCAACGCCAGATCCTGAGGCCGCCATGGACGCCCACGAGGCTTCCATGACAGGCAAGACTGGCGGTATCAGCGCAGCACGCGACATTGATGCTCAAAAAGCTGCAGTGACCCAAAACACCCAACTGCTGAACCAATTTGGCTTTGCGTCGATTCCCACCATCGTGGCCTCACAAGCTCAAACGGGTGCCATCATCACCCACGAAGGGGCTATGTCGACGGCGGCACTGGCCAGCTTTTTAGGGCTGCAGTTGCCGGTTGCCGCAAGTGGCGCAGCCTCCCCGGTCAAGCCTTGAAACGTTCCTTGGCCCGGCGTGCAAACGAATTCGTGAAGGTCTTTGTCATGTCAATCTTATCGGCCTTGATGTCGGGATTGAAGTTGGCAAGCGTGCGCAAAGCTGTGCGCGGACCGTTCTCAGGCATCAAACCATCCAGCGAAATGGACTCGCGCAGCTGATCGAAAGATGCCAGGTACAAGGCCCTGTCGCCGAGCAGATATGACGCTGGAACCGTCTTGATGATGTCGCCGGGACCTGCCGTTTGAAGCCATTTCAAGGCGTGTACCAAGGCATTTGTCATGGCTTGGCAGGTGTTTGGATTTTTTTGGATAAATTCGCCCGCGGCCACAAGACAGGCCGAGGGCATCGGGCCACCAAAAAGTTCGGATGTACCCTTCAACGTGCGCGCATCTCCGATGATTTTGACCTCCCCTTTTTGTTCCAGCATGCTCATCACCGGGTCAGTGTGACTGATGGCGTCAACTTGCCCGGAGCGCAATCCGGTGAGCGCACTCACTGTCGATCCGAGCTCGACAAAACTCACGTCGTCAGGCTTCAGGTCGTAGCGCGCGAGAACCAAGCCAGCGGTCAAGTAGCTGGCCGAGCCCAGCGCCGCGACCCCGATTTTTCGCCCCTTCAGATCGGCCCCGGTTTTGTAGTGCGGCATGTTGCGCACGGAGACGCCCAGAGCAATCTGAGGTGTTCGAGCCTGCAGGGCGAAGGCCTGGAACCATTGATTTTTAGCCTGCAACTCAATGGTTTTGACAAAGGCCGTCGCGCAAACATCCGCAGCCCCATTGACGATGGCCTGCAAAGCCCGGTCACCCGTGCCCCAGTCGTTGATCTCCAAGTCCAAGCCTTCGGCCTTGAAGTAGCCGAGCTCCTCTGCCATCGTCAACGGCAGAAAGCCGAACGATGCCTTGCCATCGACGGCCATGACAATGCGCTTGCGCTCCAATTTGGGCTGGGCCTGAAGCGCAGGCATGGCCAGCGAACAGGCCAATACAAGTCCTGCGCCGCCCCATTGCCGGCGGGTTATCCCGTCTACTCGCCCCGCCATGCGCTCACCCCTTGATTTTTTAATCTTAGGGTTAGCTTACCCAGAGCACAAAAAACCCGCATCAGGATGATCCCGTGCGGGTTTTTACTCAAACTGCCGACAAACGGCCTTCGATTTCCACCTGTTCAGCGAAATCCAGCGAACAGCAGCGCGACATTGACCAGCAAGGCCAACATCCAGATAACGCTCCGCAGATTGGCCTTGTCGGCCACATACGCCGCAACGTAAGCCAAACGCAGCACGACGAAAGCCACCGCCAGCACATCGACCCGGCCCTGCGACGCCTGCAGCTGATGCGCAATGACGACGGCCGCAAAGAAGAACGGTAAGGCCTCGAAAGTATTGGCTTGGGCGTTATTAGCACGCGCCCGCCATGCGGTTTGTCGCTGCAGCCAGCTGCGCGGGTCGGCGTTGTCATAACCGCCCTCGCCTGGCGGCGTGCGCATCATGCCGGACTTGGCAATACCCGCGCAGACCACCGGCAACAAGGCCATCAGCAGCACGCACCCGTAAGCGATTGTGAAATTTGGAAGCATGATTTTTGAACGCCTTTCAGCCCTAGTTAACGTCTGTCGACAAGTGCATGCGCGATGGTGCCCAGATCGACATATTCGAGCTCGCTGCCCACCGGCACACCCCGCGCCAACCGTGTGACCTGCACACCACGGCTTTTTAAAGCTTGCGCAATCACATGGGCGGTGGCTTCGCCCTCGGCGGTGAAATTGGTTGCCAGAATCACTTCTTGGACTTCGCGCTCATTGGCGGGCAAGTGTTCGCCCTGGGCGTCTCTGGGGACGACTCGGTCAAACAGTTTTTTGAGCCCGATCTCGTTCGGCCCAACGCCGTCGAGCGGGCTCAACTTGCCCATCAACACGAAGTACAAGCCGCGGTAAGCCAGCGTGCGTTCAAGTGCCGCTTGATCGGCAGGCGTTTCCACCACGCACAGCTGACTGCGGTCACGCTGCGGGTTTTGGCAAGTGATGCAAACCTCTTGCTCAGTCAGCGTGTTGCACAAAGCGCAATGCTTCACGCTGTGCACCGCATGCTCCAGCGCCTTGGCAATTTGCAGGGCACCGGGCTTGTCGTTTTGCAGCAAGTGAAACGCCATTCGGGCGGCTGATTTGAGGCCAACGCCGGGCAAGCGGCGCAGAGCCTGCGTCAGGCCCTCCAGCGCATTTGAATCAGCCATTAGCCCGCCGCCTGAAGCAGCGATTCCAGACGCACCCGATAAATCATCAGAACGGCAGCTTCATGCCACCGGGCAGCGCCGGCATGCCAGCGGTGATCTTGCCCATTTTTTCCTGGCTCAAGTCTTCAGCTTTGCGGACAGCGGCATTGAATGCCGCAGCCACCAAGTCTTCCAGCATGTCTTTGTCGTCGGCCACCAGCAAGCTGGCATCGATCTCAACACGCTTGACATCGTGTTTGCAGGTCATCGTGACCTTGACCAAGCCGGCGCCGGCTTCGGCGGTGACTTCAATGAAAGCCAGCTCGTCCTGCGCTTTTTTCAGGTTGTCCTGCATGGCTTGCGCCTGTTTCATGAGACCGGCGAGTTGTCCTTTGTTGAACATGTTTTGATTCCTTGGTGAATGGGTCTTAAGTGGGGTCTTGGATACGTAACTTGATCATATCGGCTTGGCTGATACCGAAGCCGGCGTGGCTGCCAATGTCGGGGCCAGAGGACGGATGCTGCCGGGCACCACACGGGCACCCCATTGGCGCACCATGTCTTGCACAAATGGATCATTTTCAATCACCTCTTCGGCTTGCCGCTGCCGCTCGGTCTGAGCGGCTGTGTTGCGGCGCGCAGGTGTGTCGGCCACAGGGCCAACTTCCACAGTCAATCGAGTGAGTGCCGGCGCAGCGGCTGCATCTGGCAGAGCCTGCAGGCTTTGAATCGCTTGCAATAACTTGTCGCAAGCACCGGCGTGGTTGAGCGACTGGCGCTCTACCCGCAAAGTCCAAACGCCATCGACTTGCGACTGCAATTCAGACTGCAGCGCCAGCTCACGCACCAGCGCGGCGATCAGCTCAGCGGCCATCAGCCCTTGCACCAGCGTCGCCCAATGGTCGCCGAGTGGGGAAGCCAACAAATGCGTGGATTTTTCAACGCTCAGGCTGGGGGCGCTGGGGGACTGGAGCGTCGTCAACTCTACAGGTTTGGCTGGCTCGGTCTCGAGCCTCACCGGCTCAACCTGAGAAACAACAGGCGCGGAAACGGGTTCGGCCGCGACGCGTGGCGCTAAAACCACTGGCGGCGGAACCGGCACAGGCACCGCAAAGCGCGGCTCAGGCTGAGGCTTTTTTGGGGGCTCGACGGCACCCCTCGCTTCAGCTGCGCCCGTCACGCGTTTGAAAGGCAGCAGCCGCAGCAAGACCATGGTCAGCGCAGCGTACTCATCGGGGGCCAGCCCCAGCTCGCCACGGCCGTGCAGGCACAGGCTGTACAGCAACTGGGTTTCATCGGCCGGCAACAACTGCGCCAGACGCGCAGTTTCAGACACATCAGGGTCGCTCGCATCGTCACTCATGCCGATGCCGGGCACCGCCTGCAGCACCGCCATGCGCTGCAAGACGCTGGTCATTTCTTCCAGCGTAGAGGCTGCGCTCAAGCCGTTCAGCCGCAACACCTCGGACATCTCGACAATGCTTTTGCCATCGCCACGCGCCAAGGCGTCGAGCAGCTGATACACATAGCTGCGGTCGACGCTGCCGAGCATCTGCCGCACACCGGCTTCGACCAGCGTGCCAGAGCCAAAGGCAATCGCTTGATCGGTCAGCGACAGCGCATCGCGCATGGAGCCTCGAGCGGCGCGTGCCAGCAAGCGCAGCGCCTGCGGCTCAGCCGACACGTCCTCAGCGGCCAGCACCTGGACCAAATGCTCCAGAATGGTCTCGGGTGCCATCGGCCGCAAATTAAATTGCAAGCAACGCGACAACACCGTGGCGGGCACTTTTTGGGGATCGGTCGTGGCCAGCACGAACTTGAGGTAAGCCGGCGGCTCTTCCAGGGTCTTCAACATGGCGTTAAAAGCCGTGTTGGTCAGCATGTGAACCTCGTCAATCATGAAGACTTTGAAGCGGCCCACGACGGGTTTGTAGACCGCTTGCTCAAGCAACTGAGCAATCTCGTCAACGCCGCGATTTGAGGCTGCATCGAGCTCTGTGTAATCGACAAAACGGCCACTGTCGATGTCTCTGCAGGCTTCGCAAACGCCGCAGGGCGTGGCCGTGATGTCACCCGTGCCGTCCGGGCCGGTGCAGTTGAGCGACTTGGCCAAAATCCGCGACACGGTGGTCTTGCCAACACCCCGCGTACCAGTGAACAAATAGGCATGATGCAGCCGCTGTGTGCCCAAGGCATTGCTCAAAGCCTGCACCACGTGCGACTGGCCGACCATTTCCGAAAAATTCTTGGGGCGGTATTTACGAGCAAGGACAAGATAGGACATGCGGGCATTCTAAAGTGCCCGCAAAATCACCCTGTGAATCCATCGGATCCCCTCAAACACGGGGCAAGTCCATTACAATTCAGGGTGACGGGCCTCCCCGCATGGTGAAGCGGCCAACCGGGTCAGATGGGGAACCAAGCAGCCCTAACTGTGGAGCCAGTGCCGGGGTCGGGCTCGTCACCTTTTCTTTACAAAGTGAGCATTCATAACGGTTCCCAGAGGGAGAGCCTAAAAAGAAGCCACTTTTGTAACACCTGCCTGTAACACCTCAGTGTCACGTTGACAGGCCAAAGCGAATCCAAGCTGAATTACGAAGGCCGGCTGAGCTTACATTTTGAGATTTCCCTTGCAGACATCACAACGATGTGAATCGATCCAACGTCTAAAGTTGATCTTTTCACAATCTGCAACATCTCATGCGTGAAGTCTCCCTGTTGGCCCTGATTCTCATGCTGTCGGCTGTGTTGCAAACAGCAGCGGCTTTCATCGCTGTGCGGCAAGTTAGCAGCGTCGACAAACATTACCGCATGGCTTGGCTGGTTGTGGCGCTGGCTTTGGTTTTGATGGTGGAACGCCGCGTTTTACCCCTGTGGCGCCATGTTCAGACGGGAGAGATCAGCAGCTTGACGGACGCCCTGTTTGGCATGGCCATATCCGTCTTGATGGTTGCCGGTGTCTACGGGGTGACCGAGTTGTTAACCGGCCTCAGATCGCGGGCGAATACCGACGAACTGACGGGTCTGCTCAACCGGCGGGCTGTGCTTCAGACCGTCCACAGCGAAATAGAACGGGCCAGGAGGACTCAACACTCCATCGCCTTCTTGATGTATGACCTGGACCATTTCAAGGACGTGAATGACACGTATGGCCATCCTGCCGGCGACTCAGTGTTGCAGGAAATTGCCCGCATCGCACTCGCCACCTTTCGAACGATAGACAGGGTCGGGCGAGTTGGTGGCGAGGAATTTTTGATCGTCCTGCCAGAAAGCAACCAAGAGGACGCACGGGTTGCAGCCGAACGTTTTCGCAGTGCTGTCGCCGCACATCAATTCGTAGCAGGTCAACAGCGAATTGGAATCACTGTCAGCATTGGCATCTTTGCGCCCGACACTGTGACCCATGCCGTGACGGTGCAAAATGTCATGGCCTCCACCGACAAAGCCCTTTATGCAGCCAAAAATGCAGGCCGTAACTGCGTTGTTGTACAAAATTTGTTGGCGAAGAGCCCCGGCATCGCAGCATGAAACCCATCGGGAACTTCAAGGTGAGGCACATGACCGGTATGGCTCGCCGGGCACGGGCGTTCTACTCTGCCTTGATGCCGGCCGATTTGATCAGTTGGCCCCACTTCTCTACTTCCGATTTTTGGAAAGTCGCAAAGGCCTCTGGCGTGATGCCAGACGGCTGAACCCCCATCTTCTCAAGGCGTGACAGCGTGTCTGGCTGCTTCAAAATAGCGGCGATTTCGGTGTACAGCCTGTTGACCACCGGCTTCGGGGTTCCGGCTGGCGCGTAAACCGCCTGCCACGCCTGCACCTCGTAGCCGGGCACGCCGGACTCGATCATGGTCGGGACATTGGGCAGACTGGCCAAGCGTTTTGACGAGGTCACCGCCAACGCACGCACCGAGCCGCTCTGAATATGCGAGAAGACGGTCGGCCCTTCAAACATCATCGGAACTTGCCCTGAGATCACGTCCTGCAAAGCCGGGCTGCGCGCGTAGGGCACGTGGATCATCTTGAGGCCGGCAATTTTCTGAAACAGTTCGCCGGACAAGTGCTGCGTGGTGCCAATGCCCGAAGAGGCATACGCCAACGTCCCCGGACTGGCCTTGGCCGCAGCGATGATATCCGCCACACTTTTATACGGACTGTTGACCGGGACCACCAGTACATTGGCGTTCATGCCAATGATGGTGATCGGTTCGAACGATTTGACCGCGTCGTATTGCACATTGCTCTGCAAGTTCGGGCTGATCGCATGCGAGGCGATGCTGGCGCCCAAAATGGTGTAACCGTCTGCAGGCGCCTTGGCCACGTAAGCCGAACCAACCATGCCGGTCGCTCCAGCCTTGTTGTCAACCAAAACTGGCACCTTCAAGGACTCCGACAATTTCTGCGCAATGATGCGTCCGAGTGTGTCGGTGTTGCTGCCCGCAGGAAAGGCCGCCACATAGGTGATGGGCCGGCTCGGCCAGGCGGTCTGCGCCACGGCTTGCGCACTGATGCCCGCCAGAACGGCGAATACCGCGAGCACAAGTGCGCGAGGTAGATTCTTGCTGAAGTGGGTCATGTTGTCTCCTGATTATTTTTTAGAAATACAACTTCAGAGTCCGGGCATCTTGAAGCCAATCGCATCCAGCGACTCGAACAACGCGGCTTCCTGCTCTTGGTTCAATTCAACCAGCGGCGGCCGGACCGTTCGCCAAGCGCTGTGCTGGCCGTACCGGGCGACGGCCGCCTTCATCGCCGGAATCATGGCGTACTTTTGGAAGGCAGCACGGGTTCCGTCCAGCGCCGCCTGCTGTGCGTCGGCATCTGCCGCTTGCCACGACTTGTAGAGCGCCACCATCGGCGCTGGGTTGACGTTGCCCGTCGCGGTGATGCAGCCAGCACCGCCGGCCCGCAGCGTGCGCAGCAGAAACACTTCACTGCCGGCGAAGACGTCAAAGCCCTCCGGCTGGAACTGCTTGAGCATGGCCTCGGTGTTGCTCCAGTCACCCGAGCTGTCCTTGATACCGGCAATCGCCGTCGGGTAGGCCTTCAGCAAGCGCTCGATCAGCGCCAAGCTGATGGACACTTGGGCGACAGGCGGAATGTGATAGAGATAAATACGCAAGCGGCTGTCGCCCACGCGCTGAATCACCTCGGAAAAATGGCGGAACAAGCCCTCATCAGAGACGCCCTTGTAATAAAACGGCGGCAACATCAGCACACCACCGACACCGGCGCTCGTCGCATGACGCGTCAGCTCAACGGTGTCCGTCAGCGAACAGCAACCGGTGCCGGGCATCAAGCGCGCTGCCGGCACACCGGCTTCAAGCAGGGCATCTAGCAGCTGCCGCCGCTCACCCACGGAGAGCGAGTTGGCTTCGGAGTTGGTGCCAAAAACAGCCAAGCCAACTTCGCTGTTGATCAGCCACTGGCAATGGCGCACGAAGGCCGCTGTGTCGGGACTCAGGTCGGTTTTGAAAGGGGTCAGGACAGGCGAAAAAATACCGCCGAGCTTGTGTTGAGTGGTCATGAGAACTCCTTAAATGATGTTGTTTTTTAAGCCCAAGGGCCGGATGCGTACTGGTTGAGCATATCTTCACGCAGGCGAAAGCCAAGACCCGGCGTGGTCGGGACGACGAGCTCACCATCCCGGACTTCAAGCTGCGTGTCCACCAGACGGCGAAAGTTCAGAACTTGGTCATCGGCAAAAAATTCGGCGTACTGAGCATTCGGCGTTGACGCCACCAAATGCACGTGAAGGTCATGAAACCAATGCGGACACATGGCGACACCAAAGCTGGCCGCGGTGGCCGCAATTTTTCGAAACTCGGTGATGCCGCCGCAAACCGCCGCGTCCGTCTGCAAGATGGCAGCAGCGCGCTTTTCGATCAATTCTTTATGGCGCCAGCGTCCCGCTTCAATCTCACCGGTGGCCACCATGACCCGCGTGCGCTTGGCCAGTTCAGCGTGGTTCTCAATGTCGTCTGGGCCGAAGGGCTCTTCGATCCAGTACGGATTGCTGGGCTCGTAGCGCTTCATGTATTCCATGGCGGTAGAGACGTCTTGCCAGGCGTTGTTGGCATCCAGTGTCAAGACGATGTCGTCGCCGATCGCTTCGCGCACGGCGCGGATACGCGCCTCTTCACTTTTCAAGTCGCCGCGGCCGACCTTCATCTTGACCGCCTTGAAACCCATCTTCACGTAGGAGACCATTTCTTGAGCCAACTTGTCAGGCGTCTTGCCTTCCAGGTAATAACCACCACTGGCATAAGCAGGGACAGAGGTCTGGCCGGTGCCTCCAAGGTACTGACTCAGCGGCAAACCGGCCGCACGTGCGTTGCGATCCCACAGCGCGATATCGACGATGGACAGCGCCCGCATGACCGATCCGGCGCGGCCATGGAGCAAGGTGTCTTTGTACATCTCGGCCCAAAGTCCCTCGACGTTCAGCGCATTTTTGCCGACCAACAGCGGCGCCAACAAGATCTGCACAGCGCTGGCCACCAAGCTGCCGCCGCGACTGCCGCCGTAGCAAAAGCCCTGCCCTTCATGGCCGTCCTCAGTCCGAATCCGGACCACCACGTAGTCGCGTGCAAAAACTTGACGCGTCGAAAAAGAAGTTGGCGTGTCCAACGGAATGGTGACTGTCCGGGCTTCGACAGAGACGATTCTGGAGGCGGGATGACTGGCGTTGCTGCTGTTTTCGCTGGTGGCCATGAAATTGCTTTGTAATGATGTTGTTAATCTGAATAGCAGTGAACTACTTTGTGAAGTATTGACCTGCTGCAAAGAATAAAAAAGACCCGCCATCGATCTTCAAAAGATAAGATGTTTATCTTTCGAGAAAGTCAATGCATGGATATCCGTTATTTGCAAAGTTTCGTCACCGTGGTTGATCTCGGCTCCTTGGCGCAGGCAGCGCGTCAACTTGACTTGACGCCAGCGGCGGTGGCGGCCCGGATTCATGCGTTGGAAGAAGATCTGGGCTCGGTACTCATCCAACGCGCCGGCCGAACGGTCAAACCGACAGCGGCCGGCATCAATATCCTGGAGCAATCTCGCGCGGTCCTGCGCGACGTCCGAGATCTGCGCGCCGTGGCCAGCGACGGCACCACACTGGGGGAATTTCGCCTGGGCGTGTTTGTCTCTGCCATGACGAGCATCTTGCCGCCACTTTTGAAACGCCTGTATGACGGCTTCCCCGAACTCAATGTGTTTGTAGCGCCAGGCGCATCCGTCGATTTATGCCGTCAGGTAGGCAGCGGCGCGCTGGACGCTGCCATTGTGGTGGAGCCGCAATTCGCGGTTGCCAAAGGTTGCGAGTGGCAGTCACTCGTGGAAGAACCCTTGGTGGTGGTGGCGCCCGCCCACCTGCAACAGCGGGACGCCCATGACCTGTTGCAGAACGAGCCCTTCATCCGTTACGACCGCTCGGTGTTAGGTGGTCAACTCGCCGACCGCTACCTGCGCGACCAAGGCATCCGGCCTAGGCAGCGCCTAGAAATGGATGGCTTGCTGCCGATTGCCGCACTGGTCGAACAAGGGCTCGGCGTCAGCCTGATCCCGGACTGGCCATCCCTCTGGGAAAGCGGCCGGGCCATCGCCCGCATCGCACTGCCCGCCAGGGCACCGGTTCGGCATGTGGGCCTGATCTGGGGCGAATACGGACCTCGCGTCAAGTTGGCCCATGCCTTGCTGGAAGACGCCAAGATTGTTTTTGCAAAACCACCGGCGCTGCTGCCGGCGTGACGCAAAGGCTCAACCGCTCTGTCGCTATGTGCGCGGCACCAAACCCTTGGTTTCAGGTGAGCGCAAAAAGTCAAAATCCACACCTTGATCGGCTTGCGTGACCGTTTGCAAAAAGAGCTTGCGGTAACCGCGTGCCGCTGTCGGCGCCGTGATCGGGTTGTCTCGCGCACGCTGCGCCATCACTTCTGGCGACACGAGCAGGCTGATCTCCCGGTTCTTCACGCTCAATCGAATCCGGTCGCCATTTTGAACATGCGCCAGCGGACCGCCAATGGCCGACTCCGGCGTCACGTGCAGCACGATGGTGCCAAAAGCGGTGCCGCTCATGCGGCCATCTGAGATGCGGACCATGTCTTTGACACCGGCGCGTGCCAGCTTGAGAGGAATCGGCAAATAACCCGCCTCCGGCATGCCCGGTGCGCCCTTGGGGCCGATATTTTTGAGCACCAGAATGTCGTCGGCATTGACGTCCAAATCATCCGCGTCAATGCGCAAGGCCAAATCTTCGGCGTTCTCGAAGACCACGGCACGGCCTTCGTGCTCCATCAGCTTGGCGTCGGCTGCCGACTGCTTGATGATGGCCCCGCCGGGCGACAAGTTTCCGTACAGCACGGCAATGCCGCCTTGTGGGTAAATCGGCTTGTCAAAGGTACGCACGACGTCTTGCACAAAACCAGGGCCAGCCAGCGCCATTTCTTCGCCCAGCGTACGACCGGTGACCGTCAAGGCGTCCAGACGCAACAGCGGCTTGAGTTCACGCAACAAGGTGGCCATGCCGCCCGCTTTGTGGAAGTCTTCCATGTAGTGTTGACCGGAAGGCTTGAGGTCCAGCAGCACGGGAGTTTCACGGCCCATCTGGTCGAGTGCCTTGAGATCAATGTCCAAACCAACGCGGCCGGCAATCGCGGCCAGATGAACAATGCCGTTGGTTGAACCGCCAATCGCCAACAACACCCGCATGGCGTTTTCAAAGGCCTCAGGCGTCAAAATTTTGTCAATCGTCAGCTTCTCGTGCGCCATGCCCACGGCGCGGGCGCCGGTTTCTTCGGCCACCCGGATGCGGTCAGCCGTCACCGCTGGCGGCGACGCACCGCCAGGCACCGTCATGCCCAAAGCCTCGGCGATGCAAGCCATCGTGCTGGCGGTGCCCATCACCGAGCAAGTGCCGACACTGGCAACCAGCTGGTTGTTCACCGCTGATGTTTCTTCAGCATCAATCTCACCCGCGCGAAACTTACCCCAATAACGCCGGCAGTCGGTACAAGCACCGACACGCTCGCCGCGGTGGGAACCGGTCAACATCGAACCGGTGATGAGCTGAATGGCCGGAATACCGGCAGATGCAGCACCCATCAATTGCGCCGGCACCGTCTTGTCACATCCGCCAATCAACACCACGGCGTCCATCGGCTGCGCCCGAATCATCTCTTCGGTGTCCATCGACATGAGGTTGCGCAAATACATGCTGGTCGGCGCCGCGAAGCTCTCATGCACAGAGATGGTCGGAAAATCCATGGGCAAGCCGCCCGCCAGCATGACGCCGCGCTTGACCGCCTCAATCAGCTGCGTGACGTTGCCATGGCACGGGTTGTAAGCGCTGCCCGTGTTGGCAATCCCGATGACGGGACGATCCAGCGCTTTGTCTGTGTAGCCGGCGCCTTTGATGAAGGCTTTTCGCAAAAACAGCGAGAAGCCAGCATCACCGTAACTGGTCAAACCTTTTTTCATGCCAGTCGGCTCTGGCGCGTCAGCGGTGTTGGATGAATCGGTTGAAGGCGGGTTACTTTTCATGAGGACTTTTGGCTATGGCTATGGCAATGGCAACGAAACAGGATGGTGCGTGAAAGACGAAGGTTCATTCAGATTTGATGCCAGCTTTCTGGATCAAATTTCCCCAGCGTGTGACCTCGGCAAGGATACGCTCTGCCGACTGGGCCGGCGAGCTTGGGCTGGCTGCAAACACCCCCTGCTTGAGCAGCAATTCTTTGGCTTCTGGCGACACTACCATCTTGGCCAAGGCAGCGTTCAATTGCGCCACGATCGCGGGTGGCGTGCCCGCTGGCGCCAGGACGCCAAACATGGAGCTGATGTCAATCGCGGGCTGACCGACTTCAGCGGTCGTCGGAATGTCGGCCAGCATCGAGATGCGATTGGGCGTTGTGACGGCCAAAGCGCGAAGCTGCCCAGACTTGATGAAGCCAAGCGCAGCAGGCACCGTCTCCACCATCATGTTGACCTGACCGCCGACCAAATCGACCATGGCCGGACCACTGCCTTTGTACGGGATGTGGACCATTTTGACGCCGGTGACGTCAATCATGATCTCGGCCGCCAAGCGCTGCGGTGCGCCCGGGCCGGAAGAGGCAAAGTTCAGCTTGTCAGGATTGGCTTTGCCATAGGCCACCAACTCCTGAAATGTTTTGACTGGTAGCGTCGGATTCACAACGACCACCAGCGGCACCGAACCGACCACCATGACCGGGGCAAAATCTTTGACCAAGTCATAACGCAGCCGACCCTTTTCGAGGGTGGCGATCGTGGCGTGAGACGTCAAGGCGCCCATCAACAAGGTGTAGCCGTCAGGGCTGGCTTTGGCCACCGCTTCTGCGCCAATGTTTCCTCCTGCGCCACCACGGTTGTCGACCACCACCTGCTGCCCCAGCGCTTCGCCGAGCTTGAGCGCCACGATGCGCCCAATGATGTCGGTGGCGCCACCCGGCGGGTAGGGAATCACCATCTTGATCGGCTTGTCGGGGTAAGCCGCCATGGCCGCAGAAACGAACAAACCAAGTGCCAGCAGCACGCTGCTGCGCAGGGCCAAACGGCGCGATGTACCCGATACAGAAATGTTCACGTTGAAGCTTCCTTGTGTCTGAAGTCGGTACAGCCCTGAACGTTGCAGTGGGCTGCAGCTCAACCAGAATGAGCCACCGAACTCAAGCCTCAGTGTTACAAATCAACAAGAACAATGGAAGTATTTTTAAATGAAACGAAAGATAAAAAAATTATGGTTCCGAGCTAGCGCGCGTCTGGCACCTGTCGGGTCGCCAAAAATTCTTCAAAGGTCTCGCCGCGCATCAGGGCATAGACCTGCATGTTGCTGACTTTCATGACACGCGCAAATTTTTCGAGGACAAAAAAATTGGCGCCGTTGCGGACCAGTCCAAGCCAATCACAAGTCCGGATCAACTCTTTTTCAATCTCATTCAGGCCGGCTTCCGTCAGCAACCCTTCTGGGTCTGCCACGAAACGTGCGCGCCACTCGGCACCAATCATGTTCCAGAAAAACCGGTTCAAGCGCAAGGCCTTGTGGCTGGTCTCAATGTCAAAAACATAAGTCCCCGCAATGTCGCTCATGCCCATCAGTTGGGGGTTCATACGCTGGCCTCCGGCTCAACGCCGTCTTCATAAAGAACGACGGTCATCGCTGTCGTTGTGGCCAGGTAGTAGTTCTGGTGGATTTTTCGGATCGGACCGCCCAAAGCACCCCGCATGGCCAGCCACATGATTTGCTCAACACTCTCTGCGCCGCCCAAACGCACAAAGTCAGTATGGGTCATTTTCGTGAGCTGTTCCGGGTCTTTCTGCAGCAGCTCCAAAAACGTCATGTCCCATTCGGTGTTGTTGAAACCGGTGCGCTCACCATGAATCTGGTGCGACAAGCCCCCGGTGCCGACGACAACCACACGCAAATCTTCGGGGTACGACTCAATCGCGCGACGAACCGCCTGCCCCAAACGGTAGCAACGGCGTGCGGTGGGCAGCGGGTACTGCAACACATTGATGGCGATGGGCACCACCGTGCCAGGCCAATCCGGTTGATGCGACCACAGCAAAGGCAGTGGTGAGGCGACACCATGATCGATCGACTTGTCTTGAAAAACCGTCAGGTCAAATTCGTCGTTGATCAGACTCTGCGCAATGTGCGCTTGCAACTTCACGTCGCCACGAATCGGCGGCAAATTTCGCAGACCAGCCCCTTCGTCAGCCACCGGAAACTGCTCGCCGACGCCGAGTGCGAAGGTAGGGTACATGTCGAAAAAGAAAGTCGTTCCGTGGTCGTTGTAAAAGAACACCAACACATCGACCTTCTGCGCTTCAAGCCAAGCGGCCACCGGTTTGTAGCCGTCAAACAGTGGCGCCCAAGCGGGCTCGTTCTGCCGACCCTTGTCATACGCCACGCCAATCGTGGGCACATGTGAGGTTCCAATGCCACCTATGATTTTCGCCATTATTTTTCCAATGTCGATTCGAAAAATTTACAAAGGTTGACGCAACAACTCTTCAATCGCCGTCGTCGAATTTTCGGCGTGTTCGGCAATTTGCGCGGCCATCAAGGCCAGCGAGGCCAGCGGGTAGGTGCCGCTGATGACACTTTTGTAAGCGATCTCAGCGCCCAGCGCGTCTTGCCCCAGTCCGTCCACCGCCGCAGCAATGCATTCTTCAATGCTCGACAAACCAGCGTCGGCGTAGAGGTCTTCGCCCTCATACGTGACGCGGTAGTCGAAGCTGCCTTTTTCAAACTGGTCTATGTGAAAGCGAACAATCATGGTGTGATTCCGAAGTGTCGTAATACGCCCTGCCCGGCCGCGCGGCCACTGGCAAAGCAAGCGGTCATCAGGTAACCACCGGTGGGGGCTTCCCAGTCGAGCATTTCACCGGCACAAAAAATGGGACTGCCGGTTGGCTGACTGGCTTTGATTTTCAGGTCTGCGTCCACAGCGTCAAAAGACACACCGCCCGCACTGCTGATGGCTTCGTCGATAGGCCGCGTCCGGACAACAGTGATCGGCAGCGCCTTGATGGCGGCGGCCAATTTGCCCGGGCTGGCCATGGCGTCTTTGTCCAGTAACTCATGAAGAATAGCGGCCTTGATACCCTCCAGACCCAAGCGGCTTTTCAGATGACTCGAGAGCGAACGCGAACCGCGCGGATGACGTACCTCCGTCAGCACTTGCTGAGCCGATTTGTCGGGCAGTAAGTCAAGCGTGAAGGTGGCGCTGCCCGTGCGCTCAATGTCGTCGCGTAGAAAGCTGGATGCGGCGTAAACCAAACTGCCTTCGACACCGGTCGCCGTCGCCACAAATTCACCGCGTCGACTGAACTGTCGGCCCAGCGAATCAGTGAGATCAATCGCCACCGACTTGAAGGGCTGACCCGCAAAACGGCTGGCGAAATAGGCAGACCAACCTGAAGTTGAAGGCTCCGTGCCGGCAGTCTCGGCCAACTCGACCGGCCGCGCCGCAACATCAAAACCGCAGTTGGACGGCCGCAAAGGCTGCACGTCAATACCGCGCTGCGCCAACAACGGCACCCACGCACCGTCAGAGCCCAGACGCGACCAGCTGCCGCCGCCCAGCGCTAAAACAACCGCATCGACCGGCACCCATTGCTCACCCGTTGGCGTTGAAAAACGAAGCGCGCCGTTGTCAGCCCAGCCGAGCCAGCGATGGCGCATGGAGAACTGAACACCCGAGGCCCGCAAACGATGCAACCAGCTGCGCAGCAAAGGCGCGGCTTTCATGTCTTTCGGAAAGACCCGGCCCGAGCTGCCGACAAAGGTGTCCACGCCCAAGCCTTCGGCCCACTGCCGCATCTCAGCCCCGCCAAGCTCGGCCAACAAGGGTTCAAGCGCGGTGGCGCGGTCGCCATAGCGGGCGTTGAAGGTGGCGGGCGGCTCGGAATGCGTGAGGTTCAGGCCGCCTTTGCCCGCCAGCAAAAACTTGCGGCCGACCGATGGCATAGCGTCAAACACCTGCACCGACAGCGCAGGGCCAGCACCCGACAAAATTTCAGCCGCCATCAGGCCCGCAGGACCGCCACCGATGACAGCCACGCGTCGGACAGCGGTGTCGGTTGACGAGGAAGGTGTGTTGTTCAAGAAAAAATCCATTCGCGCCAAGCAGCTATCAGGTCAGAATCAGGTAGCCAAGTACCAGACAGCCCTAGGCAAACCTCAATTATTACAGTTCCAAATCTAGCGTTCCAGATTCACTTCAAGCAGCTTCCCCTGCGCCGTCAAAAAGGCCGCCTTGACGACTTCCCCGGGGTAAACCGCCTGCACTGCAGCGCAGTAGGTCTGCATTTGCGCGCGCAGCTCTGGCAGGTCTTGCGGCGCGGCATTTGACTTGTAGTCCAGCACCCACCAATGGCCTTCGTGCCCCACGTCTTTTCGCCGCACCAATCGGTCTAAGCGCAGGCTTTGACCCTCGTAAGCAAGTTCAACCTCGTTGCCCTGCCAGCTGACGACCGCCGGGTCCCAGGACCACGCACCCGCGCCGGCCAACACCGCTTTGGCACCGGCCAGGGCTGTTTGCGCTTGCGCCACATCGAGCCGAAACTCGCGCGTGATGGCCCGCACATGTTGTTCAGACAGAGCCCCCCACTCAAGCAGGCGGTGCATGGCCTGACCGGTTCGCGAGGCGGCGGAATCAGCCGCCGGTTTGGCGACGGCCACAGGCCGCAAAGGCGCGGGCGGCAACTCGGGAAAATCAATCACTGAGGCAGCCGCGAGTTCAGTCGCCACCGCCTTCAGGGCCGGCTGCGGCCAATCTGCCGCTAACGCGTGCAGCCGAAGCCACCAGCTGCCCGGGGCGGCGCGGTGCGGCTCAATCGACGACATCGCCAGCGTTGTCTTGGCCCGCGTCAGGGCGACGTACAAGGCGTTGAGTTCTTCGCGGTGACGCTCGTCTTTCTCGGCTTGCAAGGCATCGGCACAACACGCCGGCGGACGGCTTTCGCTGACCAGAAAAACAAAGCGATGCGGCACGGCAGATTCGCCCGGCCAGTCGACCAACACGCCCATGCTGTCGGCGCTGCGCGGCGGCGTGTCGGTGTCCAGCAGCAACACGGCTTCGGCCTCCAGCCCCTTGGCACCGTGAATGGTCAAGAGGCGCACAGCCTCTTGACTGACGGTTGCCGGAGCCTGAATGCCGCCAGCTTTGAGCGCCCGCACCAAGGCGTACGGCGTGGTGTAGCGACCGCCATCGACTTGCAAGGTCACCGACAGCAAGGCGCGCAAGTTGGCCAGCACCGCCACGCGCTGCGCATCAGGCGCAGCAGCGGCAAAGCGCGCCAGCACATCACCGTCGTCGTAAATGGATTGCAGCGCGTCGTGGGGCGGGAGTGTGTCCAGCCAATGTTTCCAGCGCGCCAATTGCAACGCAACACCAGCCAAGCTTTGAGCCTCAGCGGTTTGCAGTTCTGCCAACGGGATCAACACATCGCCCTGCAGAAGTTGGTACCACGGCTGGCTGAGTCGGCGCTGCGCCAAAGCGAGCTGGACCAACGCCGTGTCGTCAGCGCCAAACAACGGCGACCGCAAAGCCCGCGCCAGCGACAAGTCGTGTTGCGGCGACACCAACGCGTCCAACAGCGCCACGATGTCTTGCACTTCGCAGCAGTCAATCAAGGCGGTTTTTTCGCCGATCTGCGCGGGAATGTTGAGCGCACGCAATTCATTTTGCAAAGGCAACAAGCCTGCGCGTTTGCGCGACAGCACCATGATGTTGGCGGGCTTCAGTGGCGCTGCCTCAAGTTGCAAGGCAATCCACGCGGCGGCTTGACGCGCTTCGAGCGTGCGCAGCGTTTCTTCGGGGACTTCGCGAGGTTGCGTCAGGCTGTCGCGCCAATCTGTGGGCTCCGCATCGTCAGACTTCGCAGCCTTGACACGCATGATTGGCGGCAAGCGCCCGACCGCGCCCAGCTGCGTGGAGTCCGTGCTGTGCGTACGAAAGCCTTCGTAGCCGTCGACTTCAACGGCTTGTGCCATGGCCGCATTGACGGCGCTGATGACGCCTTGCGCATTGCGTCGGGTGTGGTCGCAACTCAGCAAGTCGCCGCCCAGACCGTTCTGCACAAAATCTTGGGCTGCGCGAAACACCTGCGGTTCAGCACGGCGAAAGCGGTAAATACTTTGCTTTGGATCGCCAACGATGAAAACGCTGGGCGCTTGCCCGGCGCCGGCGTAGCTGCCCAGCCAAGCCAACAGCGCCTGCCACTGCAAGGGATTGGTGTCTTGAAATTCGTCGATCAACAGATACCGCACGCGGGCATCGAGTTTTTCTTGCACCCAGCCCGACAACACCGGGTCACCCAGCATGACCAGCGCGGCGCGCTCGACGTCGTTCATGTCGACCCAACCGCGCTCGCGTTTGAGGTCTGCGAACTCGGCAATCAGCAAGCGCGTCAAGCGCGCCATGCGCTGCTGATAGGCCCAGGCCTCGTGTTGATGGCGGGCTGCGGCCACGGCCAACACGAGTTCTTGCGCCTCCCGCACCGTGCTGATGCCGATTATTTTTTCGCCGAACTTGCGGGCTTTGCCTTCAGTCGTCAGCAAGGCCAAGTACACCGCACTCCTGTCGCCGGCGGTCAAGGCGCGCTCCAACTCAACGCCTTTGGCCGAAAAAGTCACCGCCGTCGCACGCCCCAAAGCGATGGCGGCATCGACCAGCAGTTGGTGCGCCGGACCGGTGGTGAAAGCATCTTCCGGCTCATCGAAAGCTGCAAAGTCAGGAAATTGTTCGCCGAAAGACTTCACCGAGTCATCGGTCACACCAGCCGCGTCGGCCAGCGCGAACTCGACCCGTTTGTCGAGCGCTGCTTGCAGGGCTTTTTCGGTTTGCGAACGGCCATAAGCAAAGACGACGGCTTCGAAGTCTGCCTTCAAGGCCGGGTTGCCCACCAAGGCTTGGTAATAACGCCGCCAAACCAGCGCCCGGGCTTGGCTGTCGTCTTCCAGCAAGTCGTAATTGACCGGCAAGCCCAGGCTTTGCAAGACCGCCACCGGGGCGCTGCGCAACAAGGCCGCAAACCAGCCGTGAAAGGTGCGAATTTGCACCGACCGGCCGGTGGCCAGCATGCCCGCATACAAGCCCTGAAGTTGCGTCGCCAAGCGTGACGCCGTGGCCTCGTCGTGCAGGCCCGGCACACCGCGAATCTGCAATTCGTGGAGCAACGTGGCGCGGTCTGCATGGGCGAATTCAGCGAGCCACTCGTAGAGCCGTTCGCGCATTTCGCCAGCCGCACGTTTGGTGAAGGTGATGGCCAGAATTTCCTGCGGCTGCAGGCGACCCTCGGTGCCGGCTTTTTCGACGCCTTCGAGCAAGGCGCGCACCATGCGCGAGACCAGCATCCAGGTCTTGCCAGCCCCGGCGCAAGCCTCGACCGCCACGCTGCGGCGCGGGTCGCAAGCGATGGCGTAAAAGGCATCGGCCGAAACCAGCGCGCCGTTGCGTTCGTAAGCGGCTGGCTGCGTCATGCGGCCACCCGAAAGTCACGCCGGCACAGGCCGCGGGCATCGCAATAGTCGCAGGCCTTGCCTTCGCCGATGGCCGGCAAACGCGCACCCTCGGCGATACGGCTCATGTCACTCAAAATGCTGCCAATCAACTCATCTCGCAGGTCCACGATGGCCTCTTGCGCATAACTTTTGGTCGGCTCTTTTTCCCCCAGGTTCACGTAGGCTGCAGTGAGTGGATCGTCACTCAGCAGCGCCGCATAAAACGGCAGCTGCGTGTCTTCCTGCGGGTCGTTGATGCGATCTGAGGTGGTGCTGCGCGACTCGGTTTTGTAATCTAACACCAGCGGTTGGCCATCAGGCAAGCGGTCAATCCGATCGATCTTGCCCATCAGTGTGAGCGGGCCGATAGGCATTTCTTTCCATTGCTCGGCCTCGGCAAATTGCGCACCCGACGCTTCATGGCCCGTCAGCCACAGCAGGTAGCCCTCACGCACCCTTGGCCACGCGGCGGCAAAGGGCAGGAACTCGCTGTCGGCCAGCGCCATTTCCCGCGTGGCGCGTTCAGCGGCCTGGTTCATCATCCGCACCCGCTCAGACGCATCGGTGGTCGGGGTTTGTTGGAGCGCCACGTGAAAGTGGCTGAGCAAGGCGTGCAGCCAATTGCCAAAATCGCGCTTGCCCAACTCGCCTTCCAGTTCCTCGACGGCTTGCAGCTTGAGCTGGCGCATCGCAAAAAACCGGTAAGGGCAGCGGCGCAAATCTTCATACGCGCTGGCCGACAGGCGCGTCACCGGCAGCGCTTGACCCACGGGCGCGGGCATAGCCGTGGGTTGCAGGGTAATCGCGCGCTGCAAGCGTGCGTCTGCCGCCAACTCGATTTCGGGCGCGAGCAGCAAAGCCTGCACAAAACCGCTCGGCATGATGCGCTCGCCGCCTTCGCTGTTGCGCCACAGCACGTCGACCGGATTGAACTGCAAGGCATACAACCAGGCCGCGCGGGCCGCTGCAGCCAAGGTCTCGCGTGAAGGCAAACCCAGCAACGCGCGTTGCGCTGGCGTCCACTGGCCGGGCGGCTCGGGCGACACCGGCAAACGGACTTCATCAGCGCCAGGGAAAACCACCGCCTGCATCGGCCGGCCCAGCAATTGGCTCAGCGGCAAGATCACCACTTGCGCTTCAGGCGGATGTTCGGGCGTGAAGCTGGCCGACTCCAGCACCTGATTGACCCAAGCGGTGAAGTCGCGCAGGCTCAAACGAGCACCGAAGGTTTCGAATTCATTTTCAAGCCCTTCGCGCAGCCGCAGCGCGTCCATCACGGCCTGCCCTGCCGTGTCGCTGAGCAAGGTTTCCCATTGCTTGGACGCCTGCAGCGCGCCACGCAGCGAGCGCAGCCAGGGCATCAGTGCTTTGCCGCCTTGTAATGGTGCCAGCAAGGGCGCAGCCAGAGCGGCCAACGCGGCACTGGCGGTCAGTGAGGCGGTTTCAGCGTGGCGGACAGAGCGCCATTCGCGCACACCGGTTTTACGCAATTCGATTTCGGCTGCGGTGACAGCTGCTGCATTGAAAACAGGCGCATTTTTCAGCCAGTCCAGCATGGCATCGGTTGAGGCGTCCCATGTCGCGGCCCGCAGCAGGCTCATCAGCGCTGCCGCAGAACGCGTGGTGGACAGTTTCCAACCAGTCTCGTCTCGCACCGCCACACCTTTGTTGGCGAGCATGGCGCGTACACGGCGGGTCAGCACGCGGTCTTGCGCCACCAAGGCGACCGGCAAGCAGCCTTGGCCAAGTCGCGCCAGCACGCAGGCGGTGGCACGCTGCGCCTCGTCTTCGGCGTCTTGCGCGAGTTGCAAGGCGGGTGGCGTTTCAGTCATTGAAAACTCGTCATCGACCAAGCGCAAAGTGACCGCACGGTCGCCCCACTGCGCCTTCAAGGCGTCGGTCAACGGATCGGCCTGAAAACCTTCCAGCACCAGCAACAAGTCGCCAGTGCAAGCCGCAACGCTGAACAAAACATCGGTCGGGTAAGCCGAGGTCGACGCCCAAACCAGCGCAATTTGACCCACCGCCGACTCCAGCGCCAGCAGCGGCGCATCCATGCCGGCCGCCAACAAACCGCCTAGGCGCTGCCCCCATTCCGGGCGTTGTGCGGGTGGCAAAGCGGCCGCCAGCCGCGCCACCGACCAAGCCGACTCCACCAAACGAGCCGCCAACAACTCTTTGTGAGCGCCCAGACCGGCACGTTCCAACAACCCTGTAGCCGTCAGCAAGTCACAGGCCGCATCCATCCGTATGTCGCTGACCGCAGGCTCAAAAGGCCCGTCCAACGGTGCCTGCAAACTGTTGGCCCAGTTCATGGTGGTTTCAAAGCGCGGCACAAACGAGGCCGTGCCTTGCGCCGCCCAAGCCGTGCGCGCCTGCTGCATCAACTGCGCATAGGGCACCAGCACGACGCAGGCCGCCGGGTGCAGCCCGCGGCTGGCAATATGGCCGTGGATCTGCCGGGTCACGCTGGACCAGCTGATGTCAATGAAGTGGGATGGCGTCACGATTAAAGTTACAGGTGGAAGTTAGAGACTGGGCTATCGTGAGTACAGAAGGCCGCGAAGGCTTCACCGACAACGAGGGTACTGGCTTTCTGACACAATAACCATAACTTTTGTCGCATCTTGAACCACCTTTTGAAGGAGCCATCATGGCCAACGAACTGATTAAACATACCACCGATGCCACCTTCGAAGCCGATGTGCTCAAGTCGACCCAGCCTGTGTTGGTGGACTATTGGGCCGAGTGGTGCGGTCCTTGCAAGATGATTGCACCGATTCTTGATGAAGTCGCCACCAGCTACGACGGCAAACTACAAATTGCCAAAATGAACGTCGACGAGAACCGCGACATCCCCGCCAAGTTCGGTATTCGCGGCATACCAACGCTGATGTTGTTCAAAGACGGCGAACTGGCTGCCACCAAAGTCGGCGCCATGAGCAAAGCTCAATTGACTGCCTTCATCGACCAGCAACTGGCCTGAAGCCGCCCCCAAAAAGAAGCTCCTCTGAGCTTCTTTTTTTTGATTCCTGCTCGTCCTTGTGCCATAGCGCACTGCAGAGCCTGATAAACCCCCATTTTTTTCCTGTCATAATTTGTCATATTCGCTGCTGTCTTCTGGACAGAGAGTGCGAATTCCAGCACTGACAGCCGGTTTTAGAAAACCCCTCTAAGCCGTCATCTCGCTGATTCGACTTATCCAACCTCCCCCCGTTTTTTCAGTTGAACTCTCTCCTTAGAGTTCTCATTACGCAGGTAACCCCATGCACTTAAACGAACTCAAGGCACTGCACGTGTCTGAAGTCCTCAAGCAAGCCGAAGCCCTTGAGATCGAAAACGTTGGCCGGATGCGCAAGCAGGAATTGATGTTTGCCATCATCAAAAAGCGCGCAAAAACGGGTGAAACCATCGTCGCCGACGGCGTCCTTGAAGTGCTGCCCGACGGCTTTGGCTTTTTGCGCGCACCGGATTCGAGCTACACCGCCTCGACCGATGACATCTACATCAGCCCAAGCCAGATCCGCCGCTTCAACCTGCACACCGGCGACATGATCGAAGGTGAAGTCCGCACGCCCAAAGACGGCGAGCGCTACTTTGCACTCAACAAACTCGACAAAATCAACGACGGCGCACCTGAAGACAACAAGCACAAGGTGATGTTCGAGAATTTGACGCCGCTGTTCCCACGCGAGCAGTACAAGTTAGAGCGTGACATCAAGGGCGAAGAAAATCTGACCAGCCGGATCATCGACATCATTGCCCCAATCGGCAAAGGCCAGCGCGCCTTGCTGGTCGCGCCGCCAAAATCTGGCAAAACCGTGATGATGCAAAACATCGCTCACGCCATCACCGCCAACTACCCCGACTCCGTGATGATGGTC
>Ga0208916_10000114_pt1 | contig 37501 bp, 48 predicted proteins | sample DEB19_08_DNA_5_FD_184523 | JGI IMG/M metagenome (GOLD analysis project Ga0208916, IMG submission 184523) | Aqueous microbial communities from the Delaware River and Bay under freshwater to marine salinity gradient to study organic matter... | ecosystem: Environmental > Aquatic > Marine >... | reverse complement strand
GCCTCGCCGCTGGTTAACCCAGAGGGGGTGCAACTGGTGTGCACCACAGCGGGCAGCGTCAAGTTGGTTCAGGCCGCAGCCGACGGCCAAGATGGCACGGACAACACCCACGGCATGCATTGCCCTTTGTGCTTGCCGGTGGCTGCACCTCCAGTCGCAGCCACCCCAGTCGCGGTGCATGCCGGGCTGTCTTTCGCGCTTCAATCCACAGAGCAGGCCCGCTTGGCCGCGCTCATTGGGCTGCCTTGGCAGGCCCGGGCGCCCCCCGTCATTTTCTGAATACGGCCCAAGGCTGATCGCTTGACACGGCTTGCCCGTACAGGCCATCCGCATGTTGGCTTGCTGCGGTGCCTGAGACGGTGCTGCCAAACCTTTCCCCCTGTCTGTTTTATTCACTGGAGTTCGCCATGAAACGCGTTTTTGTCTCTGCTGCCGTCCTGTTGTCGGCCCTGTTCGCTCAATCCCATGTTCAAGCCCAAGTCACTGTCAAAGACGCCTGGGTGCGTGCCACCGTGGCCCAGCAAAAAGCCACAGGTGCTTTCATGCAACTGCAGTCGGCGCAAGACGCCAAACTGATCTCGGCCCAGTCACCTGTAGCGGGTGTGGTCGAGGTGCACGAGATGGCCATGGACGGTGGCGTCATGAAAATGCGTGCGGTGCCCAGCTTGGTATTGCCCGCAGGCAAAGCCGTCGAGCTCAAGCCCGGTGGTTATCACGTCATGCTGATGGACCTCAAGGGTCAAGTCAAAGACGGTGACACCGTGCCCGTGACCCTGGTGGTCGAGGGCAAGGATGGCAAGCGCCAGAACATCGAAATCAAGGCCTCTGCCCGCACCGCTGCCGCGCCTGCCATGAAGCAGGGCGACGGCCACATGCACAAGCATTGATCTCTTGACTTTTGCCTGACCCCTCCATGACCTGGACTTCTGCCCAACTGCGCAGGCTCAGCTTGTGGCTGCTGTGCGCGATGCTGCTGGCGGCTTTGGCCCCCACGGTCTCGCGCGCGCGGGCGTGGAGCCAGGGCAGCACGGTGCCATGGATGGCGGTGTGCAGCACCGAGGGCGCACAGCAGACGGCGCTCAAACAACTGGGCAATGCACAGGGCGACGAAGGTTCTGTGCCGGGTGCGACCATGCTGGACCATTGCGCCTTGTGCGTGCTGGCCAGCGACCGCTTGGCACCGCCGCCCAAGCCCTTGTCGTGGCAGGCATTGCCACAAGCGCCGCCCCTGTTGGCGCAGCTTCATCAACATATCCCTCAAGCCGTTCTGCACTGGACGGTCCACTCACGCGCTCCGCCTGCCCAGGCCTGATGTCAGCCGTGGCAGGTCGGGCCCATGCCCGCCTGCTGTTTGCCAGGAGCCTGCTTTTCAGCGGGTGCTCTGGCCGATTCAGTCAGGAGCAGAGTGTGCAATTTTTAAATCAAATTCCGGTGGGTGAAGCCATCCATGTGAGCCGTGGCCAAAGCTTGTTGGCCGCTGGCGGTGTTGGTCCCGTATGGCGCGTGACCCAAGGTGTTTTCAAGCTGGAGCGCCAGGGCCAAGACGGCCAAATTCTGGTGCAACTGGCCCAAGCCGGTGACCTGATCGGCGTGGAGTCGCTGTGCGCCGAACCCTATGCCTTCACCGCGGTGGCCTTGGTGGCCGCGCAAGCGCTGCCCCATGCGGTCAGCCAAGACTTGGACCGCTACACCACCATGACGCAGGGCTTCATGCAGCAGCAACGCCAGACCTGCGACATGCACCGTTTGCGAACGGGTTCCATCGTGCAGCGCCTGGCCTATTTGTTGACCGTGTTGGGCAAGCAGGCCGATGGCCGTGTGTTGGCCGTGCAGCGCAAAGAACTGCCCACGCTCAAAGAGATGGCCCGCGTGGTCGACTCCACGTTTGAAACGGTGTGTCGCGAACTCAACACCTTGCTGCCCGAGCGCAAACAGCCGCGAACACGCACGGCCAGTGTCTGGGCCACAGGGCCAGCTTTTGCCATGGCACTCTGAAAGACAACGATGCAGATGATGATGTTCAAGATCTGGCAGAGCGCCAGAAAATCCGGCTTTGGCCTGGGCTTCATGTGGGGTGGTTTGTTCTTGGGCTGGGTGGCACTGACGTTGTTGGGCGCGGGCACGGCCCAGGCTCACGACTTTCGCCATGGTGAGCTGGTGATTGACCACCCCTACGCCACGCCCAGCCTGGCTGGCACCACCACGGGCGCGGTCTATTTCAAAGCCATTCGCAACCAAGGCCAAACGCCCGACCGCTTGCTGTCGGCCCGCACCGCTGTGGCCACTCGGGTCGAAATCCACCAAATGCAAATGGACGGCAAGGTCATGCGCATGCGCCAGGTGCCAGCACTGGAGCTGCCCGCGCAAACCGAAGTGTCTTTGCGACACGGCGGCGCAGGCACGCACCACCTGATGCTGCTGGACATGGCCAAACCCCTCAAAGACGGTGACCGCTTCGATCTGGAGCTGGTCTTTGAAAAAGCGGGTGCCAAGCGCTTGAGCGTTGGGGTGCAAACGCCCCGTGCGGCACGCACTGAACACCCACACTGACATTCAGCGGCGCACCCCATCATCGATAGGCCCTTTTGGGGTGGTGATTTTTTCCACACGGTCGGCCAAACCGATCCCTTGATCAATCTTCGAATCATGAAAACAAAATTGACTATTTCTGGCCTTGCCTTGGCCATCATCGGCTTGCTCTCGAGCGCAGCCCCACTCCAAGCGGCCACCGACCGCAGCCATGCTGTGGCCACCCCTGCCAAAGAGGCGCAGGGCATCGTGCAGGCCATGAAACGCCAATTTGACAAACCCCAATCACCGCTCAAAGTGGCCCCCGTGGTGGTGGAGGGCGACTGGGCCTTGGCGGGCTGGTTGCAAGACGCTCGCGGTGGCCGCGCACTGCTGCAAAAGCGTCACGGCCATTGGGTGATTGTGGTCTGCGGAGGCGATGGTTTGCGGAAGGCCGATGCACTGGTGCACACCGGCATGACCGCCGACATGGCCACTGCACTGGCGAAAAAACTGAATGTGGCCGAAAACCGACTGCCAGCAGACACCTTGAAGCAGTTTGCTTCTTTCGAGGGCATGTTGCGCGTGGACGGCGATGCGGGCCATGGCGCGGGCCATGGTGCACAAGGCACGCACCCCAAACATTGATTCAAAACACGGGTTGTCCGTCTTCAACTCGGTATCTATAGCGCTGTGGTCCGCACCTGACTTTTGAGGCCATTGCGGAGCATCGTCAATTTCAAAGGAATACACAAAATGATTGTTCAATTTTCAAAATTTTCGCCAGTGGCATTGGCCACTGGCGCTTGCTGCTCCATGTTGGCGCATGCCCAAATTCAACCCATCGAAATAACTGCTGACAAAGAGCGATATCAGCCAGCCTTGACACAAGCTGCCACCCGCTCTGCGGTGCCTGTCGAACAAGTGCCTCAGTCCATCGTGAGCATTCCACGCGCGGTCATCGAGGACCAGGACAGCAAAACGGTTTCAGATGCCTTACGCAATGTGAGCAATGTGAATGAAATCGACCCACGCGACAGCAACAACGTGGGCTTCAAAATCCGCGGCTTTAATGCGGCCATGGTGGTCGATGGTGTCTCGGTGCCGGGTTGGTTCCAAAACCAGGAGAGCCTGGAGGGGGTCCAGCAAATGGATGTCATCAAAGGTCCAGCGGGTGGCTTGTATGGCAGCGGCCAAGCGATTGGCAATTACTCGACGGTAGGCGGCACGATTGCCGTGACGACGAAAGATCCAGCAGCCAAGGCCTCGCGTGAAGTGGGTGTCAAGTTGGGTAACTTTGGCCGTCGCAATGCGCACGTTGATTTGAACCAGCCGATCAACGGGGCGTGGGCTTTTCGGGTCAACGGCGAGCATGACCGGTCTGACAGCGAAACCCAGGGCGTATTCTTTCGCAAGTCGGCTTTGAACCCGAGTTTGGCCTGGTCGCCGGATGCCAAAACCAAAGTGGTCATCAAAGCCCGCATGCTGGACAACACCACGGTGGATTATTCGGGCTTGCCACGCGCCAGCGCCTCAGCCACCGAGCCTGCTGCAGGCGTAGGCCGCAGCACCTTCGTCACCGCCACCGGCTTGCCCGACACTACGCAAAAGTCACGCGGCCTGAATGTGCAGTGGACGCAAGTCTTGAACGATGACTGGACCTTGAAGGCCCTGGCTGCACACAACACGGCTGAAGTGGATCAGCGGGGGGTATTCCCATTTCCTTATGGCAGCGGTGGTGGTTTGGGCTCCAGTGTGATGCTCGGCGGTGCCCGTTTGTGGGAAAAGCTCACATCGAACACGGTTCAACTTAGTTTGGCGACGGCCATCCAGTCGGGCAAAACGCTGCACCGTGTCAGTTTGGGTTTGGACCGAGACGAGACTCGGGACGATGGTTTCATGGCCTTTGCCAACTTGCCGTTTGTGATGACCGATTTGACCGGCAATGTGCGTCCTGCTTGGGGTGAGCCTGCTGTGCCTGCTGCGGCCAATCAGCAACAAAACCGCAGCACTTCGACCGTGGTTTATGTGCAAGACCAAATTCAAGTGGGTTCCTGGCACCTGCATGGCAGCTTGCGTCATACACGCACCGAGGCCAAAGATTTGTATGCGGATTGGGGTATCAACAACCAAAGCACCAACAGCAAAGTCACGCCACGTTTCGGCGCCGTTTTTGACGCCAGTGATGTCGTGTCGTTCTTTGGTGGTTACAGCCAGATGTCCCGTGTGCCTTTCGGCTCCTTGTTCAGTGTGGTGCCCAAAATGGAAGAGGCCGAGCAAAAAGAACTGGGTCTGCGCATTAAGGGCTGGCAGGGTTTGAGCGCCACAGCCGCCTTGTTTGACATTCAACGCAAGAACGCCGCCGTGGCAGATCCGGCCAATCCAGGCTTTTCTGTGCAAACGGGTGTGCAGCAAGCCAAAGGCCTTGATGTGGACGTGCGCTGGCAAGCCTCACCTTCACTGGCCTGGATTGCGGCCTATACGCACCAAACCGCAGAAATCACGCAAGACACCAATGCCGCTTGGGTGGGCAAGCGCCTGTTCAACGTGCCTGAAAAAACCATGCGCTTGGCCGCTCGGTATGACGTTCGGCAAGGTGAGTGGCGCGGTTTAGGCTTGGGCGTGGGCGCCGCCTATCGCTCCAATCTGGCAGGCGACACCAGCAACACCTTCTTGATGCCCGCGGTCACCTTGTGGGATGCGCAGGCCAGTTACAAGCGCGGCGACATCCAGTACAGCGCCAGCATCAGCAACCTGCTCAACAAGCAGTACTACGCACCCATGGCCTATTTTGGCGGGGGCCAAGTGGTGCCCGGTTTGCCGCGCAGCCTGGTGGTGGGCATCAGCACGAAATTCTGATTCATCCACCACACCACAGGAAGGGGCATCCGCAAGGGTGCCCCTTGAACGCTCATGAACCGTCGTTATTTCTCTCGTTTGTTGTCCTGGCCCTCTGTGGTGCTGGGCTACTCGGCCATGCAAACTTCCCAAGCGTCGGCCAAGCCCGCTGCCGTGCAAGCGCCCTCAAAGCAAGCTGCAGACGAGCACCACTTGGCCACCATGGACCGTTACGCGCCTCTCATTGGCGGCCCCAAAATCACCATCGGCATGCTGGTTTATCCGGGCATGTTTTTACAAGACTTGGTGGGGCCATTAACGGTGTTTGACGCCTTGATGAACAAGGAAATCCACCTGCTCTGGAAAGACCTGGAGCCAGTGGGCAACGAAAGCCCAGGGCCTGCCGCGTTGATTCCGGTCAAGCCCACAACCACCTTCGCACAATGTCCCGATCAGCTGGACGTGTTGTTTGTACCGGGCGGTGTGCCGGGCACTTTCACCATGATGGAAGACCCGGAGGTTCTGGCCTTTCTCAAGGCCAAAGGTCAAACCGCCCGCTATGTGACCAGCGTGTGCACTGGCTCCTTGATTTTGGGGGCAGCGGGTTTGCTCAAGGGCTACAAAGCCACCTCGTATTGGGACACCCGCGATGTCCTCAAAGAGCTGGGGGCGATCCCTACGCGGGGCCGAATTGTGATCGACCGCAACCGCATTACGGGGGGCGGCGTGACGGCTGGGATCGACTTTGGACTCAAGCTGGTGGCGCTGCTGAAAAGCCGGGTCTATGCGGAGGCTGTTCAGTTGTACTTGGAGTATGACCCGCAGCCGCCTTTCAATGCCGGTTCGCCCGAAAAGGCGCAACCCCTGGCGAGGCAGTTTTTGAAAGACATGTTTGCTGGGATGCGGGCCAATGCGTTTGCGACGGCTAAACGGGCTATGCAAAGACACTGATACCGTTTCACTTGTCAAAATTGAAAGCATCATCGTTTAAGCTTCGCTCACCACCCTGAGGAGACCCCCATGAGCGACCCTTCCGCCTTCGGCTTTGGCCAATTTGTGCCGGGCTTTGATTTTTTGCAAAACCTCTCCAAAACCGCATCTCAGCCCCAGCCTGCTGCTGCGGGCGGTATACCGGGCATGGCCAGTTGGGTGGCGCCCACATTGAGCATCGAAGAAATCGACAAGCGCATTCAAGAGCTCAAGTCGGTGCTGTTTTGGTTGGAGCAAAACACCACGGCGCTCAAGGCCACCATCCAGGCCATGGAGGTGCAAAAAATGACCTTGACCACCTTGCAAAGCATGAATGTGAACATGACTGATTTGGCCAAGGCGTTCACGGCCAAGCCTCCGGCAGCCGAGCCTGCACAGCCTTCACCCTCTGGTGCGACAGCCAACAATGCAGCGGCTGTCAAGTCTTCGCTTTTCACATCCAAAACAACCCCAGACGCGGTGGTCGAACCTGCGGCCGAAACACAGGCCGAACCGCAAGCGCCAGCAGATGCTTCGGCTGCCGAGCCTGCCAGCGATGCGGCCAAACCCGCTGTAGATCCGATGCAGTGGTGGGGTGCTTTGACACAGCAGTTTCAGGGCATTGCCGCTGCGGCCTTGAAAGACGTGGCGGGCGAGGCCATGAAAGCCGGAATGGCTGCCAAGGCCGCTAAACCGGCGAAAGCCCCGGCTGGCCGCAAAGCAGCGGTAAAAACCGCCAAAACCCCGGCTGCTCCGTCGCGGGCCAAGCCGCAAAGCAAAGCTGTTTCCGGCGCAGCCCAGCCCGCTGCCGCACGCAAGAGCGCCAGCTCAGTGCCGGCCAAAACCGTGCGCCCAAAGGCCAAGCCCACGCCGCGCCAATCCGCTGCGAAGTAAGGCGGCCATGAAGCTGTTTCCCTACGGCCACGCCACCCATCCGCAGTGGCGGATGGCCGCAGGCTTGGTGCTGGCCCAATTGCGCGCCCAAATGGGTTTATCCGATTACGCGAGCGGACCCCGCTTGGCGTTGCTGTACATCACCGACCACTATGCCGCTCAGGCGCAGGCCATTCTTGACCATTTGCGCCAAGAGTTACCCGCCGTGACCGATTGGGTTGGCACTGTTGGCGTGGGGCTGGCGGTCAACAACGCAGAGTATTTTGATGAGCCGGCCCTCGCGGTCATGCTGTGTGATGTGCCGCCTGAGCACTACCGCGTGTTCTCGGGTCTGTCGCCGCTGCCTGCCAGTGGGTTTGCCGATGTGGCCTTGGTGCATGCCGATCCCGCTACACCCGAACTCCCTGAGCTGATTCAGGAGATGTCGGGGCGCACCCTGCAGGGTTATTTGTTTGGCGGCTTGACCTCCAGCCGCACCCGCAGCGTGCAGTTTGCCGTCAATGCGGGGCAGAGCCTGGCCGATGGTGGCGTGCTGGAGGGCGGCCTGAGCGGTGTGGCTTTTGCGCCTGAGGTGGGTTTGCTGTCCCGTGTGACCCAAGGTTGCCAGCCCGTTTCGCTGGAGCGTGAGATCACCGAGTCCGATCGGCATTTGGTGCTCAAGCTCAATGGCGAACCGGCGCTGGATGTGATGTTGGCCGATCTGGGCATTTCCATGGGCGATCCGCAAAAAGCCATTCCGGTGGTGCGGGCCACCCTGGTGGGTTTGAGCCCCAGTGGTCAAAGTGGCGTGGGCCGCACAGGCCATTTGGGCAGCGATGTTCGGGTGCGTCACATTGTGGGCCTTGACCCGTCGCGACAGGGTGTGGCGGTGGCCGAAAACCTGGAGCCTGGCATGCGCTTGGCCTTTTGCCGCCGCGATGTGCAGGCCGCCCGGGCTGATCTGGTGCGCGTGTGCGCCGAAATTCGTGAAGCGCTGGAGCCCGACATGCTGTCCATCGAAGCCATCAACGCTTTGAGCGATGACCCTGTGGCGAGCTTGCCTCAAAAGGGCCGGCGCATGGCGGGCGCGGTGTACGTCAGCTGCACCGGCCGTGGGGGGCCCCACTTTGGCGGCCCCAGCGCCGAGATGCAAATCATTCGCCATGCATTGGGCGATGTGCCCTTGGTGGGATTTTTTGCCGCTGGCGAGATCGCCCGCAACCAGTTGTACGGCTACACCGGCGTGTTGACGGTGTTCACGACCGATTGAGTGCCAGTTTTTCGCACAGGCCATGCAATGAAATGGCCTGGATGTCTGCGCCAAGCGGGTAGGTTTCTTGTCCCGGATAGACCACCCATTTCTGGCTGGGTTTCAGGTCATCGCAGGCGCTGTGAAAACCACGCTCCACTTTGGGGGCGCTGCTGCGTTTGATCTCGATGGCCCAGAGCTCACCATCTGGCCAGGCCAGCAGCAAATCAATTTCGGCACCGCCACTGGTTCGGTAAAAGTAGCCGGTTACGCCAGCGGGCACGCAGGCCAAAAGGGTTTCAATGCAATACCCTTCCCAACTGGCCCCGACCACCATGTGCGAGAGCAGGCTTTCTCTGGATTCGATGTTCAGCAGCGCATGCACCAGACCGCTGTCACGCACATAGACCTTGGGGGCCTTGACCAAGCGCTTGCCGGTGTTGGTGTGCCAGGGGGCCAGCCTGCGCACCAGCAGCAAGTCACACAAGAGGTCGATGTAGCTTTGTGCGGTTTTGACATCCACGCCCAAATTGCGTGCCAGTTGGGCGACGTTGAGCATGCCGCCCTGGTGGTGGGCCAGCATGGTCCAGAAGCGTCGCAGTGTCTCTGCGGCGATGCGGGGGCCAAATTGCGGAATGTCCCGCTCCAGATAGGTGCGGATGAAGTTTTCACGCCAGCGCAGGCTGCGGGCATCGGTGGGTGCGTTCAGGCTTTGCGGAAAACCACCTCTGAGCCACAACGCATCCTCACTGCTTTGCCCTGTTTCCAGAACGTTCAAGGGACCCAGTTCCAGATAGGCGATGCGACCCGCCAGCGTTTCGCCAGATTGATGCAGCACATCCAGACTGGCGGACCCCAGCAACAAATATTGCCCGGACGCATGCCCCAAGCGCCTGGCTTGGTCAATCAGGCCGCGCAGGACGGGAAACAAACCCGGTGCCCGGTGGACTTCGTCCAAGATGACCAGTTTGTCCAGGTGGCTTTCCAGATACAACTCGGCCTGGGCCAGCTTGCCGCGATCCCGGTCTGATTCCAGGTCGAGATAGACATGCGGGATGTTGCGCGCCACTTCCAGTGCCAGCGTGGTTTTGCCCACCTGCCGTGGGCCAAGCAAGGCCACGGCCGGTGAAAACTGGAGTTCTTCTCCCAGTAAAGATTGCAAATGGCGTTTAAACATCCTTGCAATTATGGATGCTCATTCCATGATTTGCAAGGATAAATGTCTTATACCCCGCGCACCCGATCTGTCTTGAACTGCGCCCGGAACGCGCTGAACTTTCCCGCGTCCAGCGACTCGCGCACTTCGCGCATCAGGTTCAGGTAGTAGTGCAGGTTGTGGATGGTGGTCAGCATGGGGCCGAGCATTTCGCCGCAGCGGTCCAGATGGTGCAGATACGCGCGGCTGAAACCATCGCGGCCGCCTTGGTCCCACGACACGCCGCCACTGCCGGAGGGTGATCCTGTAGGGCTGCCCGCGCAGGCATAGCAGGTGCAAGTCGTGTCCAACGGTTGTGGGTCTGTTTTGTGGCGGGCGTTGCGCAGTTTCAGATCGCCAAAGCGGGTGAACACCGTGCCATTGCGAGCGTTGCGGGTGGGCATCACACAGTCGAACATGTCCACGCCATCGGCCACGCCTTGCACCAAATCCTCGGGCGTGCCCACGCCCATCAGGTAGCGTGGTTTGTTGGCGGGCAGGCGGTGGGGTGTGTGCGCCATGATTTGCAGCATCAGGTCTTTGGGCTCGCCCACGCTCACGCCGCCCACGGCATAACCGGGGAAGTCCATCTCGACCAGCGCGTCCAGTGATTCTTGACGCAGGTTTTCAAACATGCCGCCTTGCACGATGCCAAACAACGCGTTGGGGTTTTCCAGCCGCGCAAATTCGTCTTGGCTGCGCACAGCCCATCGGCGGCTCATCTCCATCGACTTGCGGGCTTCGGCTTCGGTGGTCAGGTGCCCCTTGGTCTCGTAAGGCGTGCACTCGTCGAGTTGCATCACGATGTCTGAATTCAAGGTGGTCTGAATCTGCATGCTGACCTCGGGCGACATGAACAGCTTGTCGCCGTTCACAGGCGATGCAAAGGTCACGCCTTCTTCGGTGATCTTGCGCATGTCGCCCAGCGACCACACCTGAAAACCACCCGAGTCGGTCAGGATGGGTTTGTTCCATTTTTCAAATTTGTGCAGTCCGCCAAAGCTTTCCATGATGTCCCGTCCGGGGCGCATCCACAGGTGAAAGGTGTTGCCCAGAATGATCTGTGCGCCCATTTCTTCCAGGCTGCGTGGCATCACGCCTTTGACCGTGCCGTAGGTTCCCACTGGCATGAAGATGGGCGTTTGCACCACGCCATGGTTCAGGGTCAGCGTGCCGCGGCGGGCGTGGCTGGAAGGGTCGGTTTTGAGCAGGTCGAATTTGAGCATGGCAGGGATTGTAGGAGGGCAGCTTGGACTTCAGCGCGGTGGAGTGCGCGTCAGCAGCATCGCATCGCCATAGCTGAAGAAGCGGTATTGGTGCGCGATCGCGTGTCGGTACAAACCCATGATGTGTTCGTACCCCGCAAAGGCGCTGACCAGCATCATCAGTGTGCTTTTGGGCAGGTGGAAGTTGGTCACCAGCCGGTCCACCACTTTGAAATCAAACCCCGGCGTGATGAAAATCTGCGTGTCGCCGCTGGCTTGGCCAAATTTCGCCCAGGATTCGAGGGTGCGCACGGTGGTCGTGCCCACGGCCACTACTTGGCCGCCCCGTGCTTTGCAAGCGGCAATGGCTTGTTGCGTCGCTGCGGGCACCTCGTACCACTCGCGGTGCATGGTGTGGTCGGCGATGTTCTCGGTTTTGACGGGTTGGAATGTGCCCGCACCCACATGCAAGGTCACGCTGGCGCGTTGCACGCCGCGTGCCTCCAGCTGGGCCAACAGGACCTCGTCAAAATGCAAGGCAGCCGTAGGCGCGGCCACCGCACCGGGTGCTCGCGCAAATACGGTTTGGTAACGCTGGGCGTCTTCTTCTGAATCGGTGTGGGTGCTCGCGCCCGAAGGGCGCTCAATATAGGGCGGCAGTGGCACCACGCCGTGCTTTTCCATCAGGGCATGCGGTTCGTCGCTCAGCTGCAGGTGAAACAGCTGGCCGTTTTCATCCGGCCAGCGGCCCAGCAGCACGGCATCAAAGCCGCCGTTGCGGGCACCGCCCATCATGAACATCTTGCCGCCCGGCAGCGGCTTTTTGCTGACCTTCATGTGCGCCACCACTTGGTGGCCTGGCAGTACGCGTTCGATCAGCAGCTCCAGTTTGCCACCCGAGGCCTTCTCGCCAAAAATGCGCGCCTTGATCACCTTGGTGTCGTTGAAGACCAGCAGGTCGCCCGCGTTCAGCAGGCTGGGCAGTTCATGAAAAATGCGGTCCACCACCGTGGGCAAAGAACCATCGAGCAACCGCGAACCGCTGCGCTCGGCGGCGGGGTGTTGGGCAATCAGTTCGGGGGGAAGCTCAAAGTCGAAATCGCTGAGCGTGAAGGGGCGGGGGGCTGGGGTGACTGAGGAAGAAGACATGGCGCAGGGCTGGACAGGCCCGAACAAATGGAAAGGCAGGATTTTGCCCGAAGGATAAGTTTGCTTTGAAGGCTACTGGCCAGGGACTCTCACGGCACAATCAGCAGATGCCCTCCGCGCCTACTCACACGCCCGCCAAAACGCTCAGCGCTCCCCAAAAGGCGCTGATCAAGCTTGGGCTCAAGCGCGATATCGACTTGGCGCTGCACTTGCCGCTGCGCTACGAGGACGAGACCCGCATCGTCAAATTGCGCGATGCGCGCGAGGGTGATACCGCGCAGATCGAGGCCACGGTCACGGCTTGCGAGATCACGATGCGCCCGCGCCGCCAGTTGCTGGTGACGGTGGACGATGGTTCGGACACCTGTGTGATGCGGTTTTTCAGTTTTTACCCTTCGCACCAGAAAGCGCTGGCGGTGGGCAACCGCATCCGGGCGCGGGGCGAGGTCAAGGGCGGTTTCATGGGTCTGACCATGATGCACCCCACGTTCAAGGCGGCGGGCGGTAACTTGGCCGAAGCGCTGACGCCGGTGTATTCCACCGTCGCCGGGCTGGCCCAGGCCTATTTGCGCCGGGCGGTCATCACGGGCCTGAACCATGCCGATCTGAGCGAAACCTTGCCCCAAGGCATTCCATGGCCAGACCCGCGTGGGGCCTGGTCTCTGCGCGATGCGCTGCGGTTTTTGCACCACCCCACGCCCGATGTGTCGCTGGCCGCGCTGGAAGACCGCAGCCACCCGGCCTGGATTCGCCTCAAATGCGAGGAGTTGCTGGCGCAGCAGTTGTCGCAATTGACGGCCAAGCGCGAGCGCGATTTGTTGCGGGCGCCGGCATTGAGGCTGAAACCCGACGGCCTGTACGGCCAGTTGCTCAAGGCCTTGCCGTTTGGCCTGACGAATGCCCAGCAGCGTGTGGGCCAGGAGATTGCGCAAAATTTGGCCCGCCATGTGCCGATGCACCGCTTGCTGCAAGGCGATGTGGGCGCGGGCAAAACCGTGGTGGCGGCCTTGGCGGCCATGGTGGCGGTGGATGCGGGCTGGCAATGCGCCCTGATGGCACCCACCGAAATTCTGGCGACCCAGCACTTCGCCAAGCTGGTCGGCTGGTTGGAGCCATTGGGCGTGAAAGTGGCTTGGTTGATTGGCAGCCAAAAAAAGAAAGAACGTGCCGCCATGTTGGCGCTGATCGAGTCGGGCGAGGCCGCACTGGTGGTGGGCACGCACGCGGTGATTCAGGACCACGTCAAGTTCAAAAATCTGGCACTGGCCGTGATCGATGAGCAGCACCGGTTTGGGGTGGCGCAGCGCCTGGCTCTGCGCGGCAAGATGCAGGCCGATGGCATGGAGCCGCACATGCTGATGATGACGGCCACGCCGATTCCGCGCACGCTGGCCATGAGCTATTACGCCGATCTGGACGTGTCGGTGATTGATGAGTTGCCCCCTGGACGCACCCCCATCGTGACCCGCGTGGTGTCAGACCACCGCCGCCACGAGGTGGTTGAGCGCATTGGTGCGCAGTTACACGAAGGGCGGCAGGTGTATTGGGTCTGCCCTTTGATCGAAGAAAGCGAAGCGCTGGACTTGACCAATGCCACGCAAACCCACGCCGACCTGAGCGAAGCGCTGCCCGGTGTGATGGTGGGCTTGCTGCATTCGCGCATGCCCGTGGCCGAAAAGAAGGCGGTGATGGATTTGTTTACCGCAGGCCAGATGGGCGTGCTGGTCAGCACCACGGTGATCGAGGTGGGGGTGGACGTGCCCAATGCCTCGCTGATGGTGATCGAGCATGCCGAGCGCTTTGGCCTAAGCCAATTGCACCAACTGCGTGGCCGGGTGGGCCGGGGTGCGGCGGCCTCGGCCTGTGTGCTCTTGTATGGCACACCCGAGGGCGGGCGTTTGAGCGAAACCGCGCGCGAGCGGCTGCGTGCCATGGTCGAGACGAACGACGGGTTTGAAATTGCGCGGCGCGATCTGGAGATTCGCGGGCCGGGCGAGTTCTTGGGGGCACGCCAGTCGGGTGCGCCCTTGCTGCGTTTTGCCGATCTGGAGACCGATGGGCATTTGCTGGACTGGGCGCGTGCGTTGGCTCCGCAGATGCTGGACCGGCACCCGCATTTAGCCGAGCGGCACATTGGCCGTTGGTTGGGCGGAAAATCCGAGTATCTAAAGGCTTGATGTTCAAATACCCTTCATGACCCTGACCGAACTCAAATACATCGTGGCCGTGGCTCGAGAAAAGCATTTTGGCAAGGCCGCCGAGGCCTGCTTTGTGTCGCAGCCGACCTTGTCACTGGCCATCAAGAAGTTGGAAGAAGAGCTGGAGGTCAAGCTGTTCGAACGCAGCGCCAGTGAGGTGTCCGTGACCCCGCTGGGCGAAGAAATCGTGCGCCAGGCCCAAAGCGTGTTGGAGCAAGCCGCTGAAATCAAGGAAATCGCCAAGCGCGGCAAAGACCCTTTGGCCGGCACCATGCGCTTGGGGGTGATTTACACCATCGGGCCTTATTTGCTGCCCGATTTGGTGCGCCAGATCATCACCGACATGCCGCAAATGCCCTTGATGCTGCAAGAAAACTTCACTGTGCGTTTGCTGGAAATGCTGCGCACCGGCGAGCTCGATTGCGCAATTTTGGCCGAGCCGTTTCCCGAGTCGGGTCTGGCGGTCGCCCCCTTGTACGACGAGACCTTCATGGCGGCTTTGCCGCTCAACCATCCCTTGGCCGCAGAAGCCTTTATCACGCCCGAGCAGCTGAAAAACGAGACCATGCTGTTGCTGGGTGCGGGGCATTGCTTTCGCGACCATGTGCTGGAGGTGTGCCCCGAATTCGCGCGTTATGCGAGCCAGACCGACGGCATCCGCAAGACCTTTGAGGGCTCGTCGCTGGAAACCATCAAGCACATGGTGGCTGCCGGCATGGGCGTGACTTTGGTGCCGCGCCTGTCGGTGCCCGAGCTCAAGCCGGTGCACAAGCGTTCGGGAGGATGGCACGATTCGCCTGTGCGCTACCTGCCCATCGTGGACCCTGCGGGCGGCAAGCCACCCACGCGCCGCGTGGTGTTGGCATGGCGTCGCAGCTACACCCGCTACGAGGCGATAGCCGCCGTGCGCAACGCCATCTATGCTTGCCCATTGCCGGGTGTGACGCGCCTGTCTTGAGGCCCCGCATGACCGACAAACTCAAGCTTTATCTGGACTTGATCCGCTGGAACCGTCCTGCGGGTTGGCTGCTCTTGCTGTGGCCTTCCTTGGCCGCGTTGTGGGTGGCCGCAGGCGGCTTTCCGGGCTGGCATCTGATCGTGGTGTTTACTTTGGGCACGATCCTCATGCGCAGCGCGGGCTGCTGCCTGAACGACGTGGCCGACCGTGACTTTGACAAACACGTCAAACGCACCGCCAACCGCCCGGTGACGAGCGGGCGCATCGGCACGAAAGAGGCCTTGTGGGTGGGGGCCGTGCTGGCGCTGTGTGCGTTTGGTTTGGTGCTGACGACGAACACGGCTGCCATCCAGTGGTCGTTTGCCGCTTTGGCGGTGACGCTGATTTACCCCTACGCCAAGCGTTATGTGTCCATGCCGCAAGCGGTGTTGGGCGTGGCGTTCAGCTTCGGCATTCCGATGGCGTTTGCCGCAGTGCAGAGCGATGTGCCTTTGCTGGCTTGGGGTTTGTTGCTGGGTAACTTGTTTTGGGTGCTGGCCTATGACACGGAATACGCCATGGTCGATCGTGATGACGACCTCAAAATCGGCATGAAAACCTCAGCCATCACCCTGGGTGACCGCGATGTGCCCGCCATCATGGGCTTTTATGGGGCGTATTTGTTGATCTGGGCGTGGCTGCTGAACGCCCCGCAGCAAGGCGCGTGGTTCTGGCTGGCTTGGGTTGCTTCTGCCGCACAGGTGGTTTGGCATTATTTTTTGATACGCCACCGTGAACGTGAGGGCTGTTTCAAGGCCTTTCGACAGAACCACTGGCTCGGGTTCAGCGTGTTTGTGGGCGTGGTGCTTTCTTATGGCGTTGCCTGACGGCCTTTGGCGGGCATCAGGCGCTAGGCCAAGTTCAGACTGAAGGCTTGCCGCTTCAGGCTTTGCCGAATTCGTCGCCCAGCTCGCGTGCGCGTTGCTCGGCGGCCTGCATGGCATTCACAAAAGAGGCCTTGATGCCGGCGGCCTCCATGGCGGTGATGGCCGCGTAGGTCGTACCGCCTTTGGATGTGACGCGCTGGCGCAGCACTTCGGGTGATTCTGTCGATGCCGCAGCCAAAGAGGCGGCACCCGAGAAAGTGGCCACGGCCAGTTGATAAGCCTGCTCGGCGCTCAGCCCCATGCCCGCACCTGCTTCGGTCATGGCTTCGAGGAAATAAAACACATAGGCCGGTCCGGAGCCCGACAGGGCGGTCACCGCATCCAGATGCGATTCTTCTTGCACCCAAAGGTATTGGCCGGTGGTGCCAATGACCTGCTCCACCAGCGCTTTATCGGCGGGCGTGACGGATGGGCAGGGGAAAAGCCCCGTGATGCCCTGGCCCACCAAGGCGGGGGTGTTGGGCATGCAGCGCACCACGCGATCGGTGCCTACCCAGCGGCAGATGCTGTCGGTTCGGATGCCTGCGGCCACTGACAGGTGCAAGGCACCGCGGGTGTGCGGCATGACGGGCACGGCGGCTTCGTTGAACATTTGAGGTTTGACCGCCCAGACCACCAGTTGCGCTTGTGCCAGGTCCGGGCCCGCCGCGGGCAGGGCGGTGATGCCGAAATCCAGCTGTAGTTTTGCTGCGGTCTCTGCAAAGGGCTCGACCACGGTGATCTGCTCAGGCTTCATGCCTTGACGGATCAGCCCGCCGATGATGGCGCTGGCCATGTTGCCGCCGCCGATGAATGCGATGTGCTGTGAGCTTGAGGTCATTGGGGTGCGTGCCTTGTGTGTCTGATGCCGATGGTATGTCCGGGAATTGTCGCTTTTTGTTGTCGCGACTTTGGTTTGGCCCTGCAAAAATGGACTGCATTCTGGATGCTTGACCATGAGGCCACCAACTCGCGTGCTGTGGTTTCAGCCCAAGCCAGCAAAGGCGTGGCTAAAGCGCAGCGCGAATTTGCCCAATATTTTGCTCAGCTGGCGGGGACGGAGCACGAAGCCCGATAAATTTGTCATGGCCAACACGCTGTCAGCCTTTGGGTGCGCAGTGCAAGTGAACCGTAAAGGCTGGAAAAACGGGCTTGTAGCTGGCTGTCTCTTATTACGGGCAAATTAGAGTGACTCCCAGACTGTGTGCCAAGGCGTCCGTGCCCGCGTCGAGGGTGGCCACATGGCCTTTGGCACAAGCGACAGCCAGCCGTCAGCCGCTATGGCAACACACCGACGGCAGTTTGCACGCCATCGACTCCAGCAAGGCGTCGCACATCTGGCGGTTCCATTTAAAGCAGGGGCTTCAAACCCTTTGGCTGGGCTAAATAGGTGACTCACGGGTCCATGATTGCTTGTTAATTGCAAATAATTTGGACAACTTGTTGCGCAGGGCTGTTTTTTCAGACATAATAGAGGGCTTCGCTTTGCAAAAAGCGTAGGTATCTGCCCAAACTGAAGTGCTGCGAGTGGTTCGCAGCGTGAATGACGGGTCCAAGACTGATTTCTGTTTGTTGGCTGCAAGGCTGGCGGGCAAGAAATACAAGTTGGGAATAAAGAAATGATCCAGACAGAATCTCGGTTGGATGTGGCCGACAACACCGGCGCAAAGTCCGTGCTGTGCATTAAGGTGCTCGGCGGGTCCAAGCGTCGCTATGCAAGTGTTGGCGACATCATCAAAGTGAGCATCAAAGAAGCCGCCCCACGTGGTCGCGTCAAAAAAGGCGAGATCTACAGTGCTGTGGTGGTTCGTACTGCCAAAGGCATTCGCCGCGGCGATGGCTCCCTCATTAAATTCGATGGCAACGCAGCCGTGTTGCTGAATGCCAAGTTGGAGCCTATTGGCACCCGCATCTTCGGCCCGGTCACGCGTGAACTGCGTACCGAGAAGTTCATGAAGATCGTGTCCCTGGCTCCTGAAGTACTGTAAGGACGCGCCATGAACAAGATTCGCAAGGGCGACGAAATCATCGTCATCACAGGTCGTGACAAAGGCAAGCGCGGCACAGTGTCGCTGCGCGCCAGTGACTCGCACCTGTTGATCGAAGGTGTAAACCTCGTCAAAAAGCATGCCAAGCCAAACCCAATGAAGGGTACAACTGGCGGCATTATCGAAAAGGCCATGCCGATTCACCAATCCAATGTGGCGATTTTCAACGCTGCAACTGGCAAGGCTGATCGTGTGGGCGTCAAGCTGCAGGCTGATGGAAAACGCGTCCGCGTTTACAAGTCAAGCGGCGAAGAAATCAAGGTGGCATGAGCATGGCACGTTTGCAACAACTCTTCCGCGAGAAAATCTCTGCTGACTTGATTGCCAAATTTGGCTACAAGTCGCCAATGCAGGTTCCTCGCATCACCAAGATCACCTTGAACATGGGTGTGTCTGAGGCGGTGGCTGATAAAAAAGTCATGGACCACGCTGTGAGCGACTTGACCAAAATCGCAGGCCAAAAGCCTGTGGTGACCAAGGCCAAGAAAGCGATTGCCGGCTTCAAGATCCGTGAGCAACAGCCTATTGGCTGCATGGTGACACTGCGTGGCGTTCAGATGTATGAATTCCTGGACCGTTTCGTGACCGTGGCTTTGCCTCGTGTTCGTGACTTCCGTGGTATTTCTGGTCGTGCGTTCGATGGTCGTGGTAACTACAACATCGGCGTTAAAGAGCAGATCATTTTCCCTGAGATTGAGTATGACAAGGTTGATGCCTTGCGTGGTCTCAATATCAGCATCACCACAACGGCTAAGTCTGACGAAGAGTGCAAAGCTCTTTTGGCAGCTTTCCGCTTCCCCTTCAAGAACTGAGGTGTCACGTGGCTAAAGTAGCTTTGATCGAGCGCGAGCTCAAGCGTGAAAAACTGGCAGCTAAATTCGCGAAAAAATACGCTGAATTTAAAGCCATCGCCAACGATGCCAAGCGCAGCGATGAAGAGCGTGCAGCCGCCCGTCTGGGTCTGCAAAAGCTTCCGCGCAACGCCAACCCGACCCGTCAACGCAACCGCTGTGCAATCACCGGTCGCCCACGCGGTACGTTCCGTCAATTTGGTCTGGGTCGCGCCAAGATCCGTGAATTAGCCTTCGCAGGCAACATTCCGGGCGTGACCAAGGCCAGCTGGTAATCGGCAGGAGATAACAACATGAGCATGAGTGATCCTATTGCCGATCTGTTGACCCGCATCCGTAACGCACAAATGGTCTCAAAAGCCATCGTGTTGGTTCCATCTTCCAAAGTGAAGGTTGCCATCGCCCAAGTGCTGAAAGATGAAGGCTACATTGATGGCTTCCAAGTCAAAACCGAAGACGGCAAGTCCGTTCTCGAAATTGCCCTGAAGTACTACGCTGGCCGTCCGGTCATCGAGCGTATCGAGCGCGTGAGCCGTCCAGGCCTGCGTGTGTACAAAGGCCGTGATGCTATTCCTCAAGTCCAAAACGGCTTGGGCGTGGCCATCGTCACCACACCCCAGGGCGTGATGACTGATCGCAAAGCGCGTGCAGCCGGTGTCGGCGGCGAAGTGCTGTGCTACGTCGCTTAAAGGGAGAAAAAGAATGTCCCGCGTAGGAAAAATGCCTGTGACCATCCCCGCTGGTGTGGATGTGTCGATCAAACAAGATCAAATCAGTGTGAAGGGCGCTGGTGGTCAATTGGCCATCGCATCCAACATGCTGGTGACCGTGAGCAACGAAGGTGGCAAGCTGAGCTTTGCCCCCGCCAATGATTCACGTGAAGCCAATGCCATGAGCGGCACCTTGCGTCAGCTGGTGAACAACATGGTGACTGGCGTGACCAAAGGCTTCGAGAAGAAGTTGAACCTGGTCGGTGTGGGTTACAAGGCGGCTGCCTCTGGCGCCAAATTGAACCTGGCTGTTGGTTATTCACATCCTGTCAACATCGATATGCCTGCTGGCATTACGGTGGCCACTCCGACCGCGACCGAAATCGTGATCAAGGGTGCCGACCGTCAACGTGTTGGCCAAATTGCTGCTGAGATCCGTGCTGTTCGTCCTCCTGAGCCTTACAAAGGCAAGGGCATCCGTTATTCGGATGAGAAGATCACGATCAAAGAGACTAAGAAGAAATAAGGAGCTGCATCATGTTGACCAAGAAAGAGCAGCGTCTCCGTCGTGCACGTCAAACACGCATCCGCATTGCACAGCAAGGCGTGGCACGTTTGACCGTGAACCGCACCAACCTGCACATCTACGCCAGCGTTATCTCTGGCTGTGGTACCAAAGTGTTGGCCAGTGCCTCAACAGCCGAAGCCGAAGTGCGCACGGCTCTGGGCGCTACAGGCAAAGGTGGCAATGCCGCTGCTGCCGCAGTCATTGGCAAGCGCATTGCTGAAAAAGCAAAAGCTGCTGGCGTTGAGAAGGTCGCCTTCGACCGCGCAGGTTTCGCTTACCACGGTCGTGTCAAGGCTTTGGCCGAAGCAGCCCGTGAAGCAGGTCTGCAGTTCTAAACGGATCGGAGTTACAAATGGCTAAATTTACAGCAAAACCGCAGAGCGACGGTCCTGAAGACGGTCTGCGCGAAAAGATGATCGCGGTCAACCGCGTGACCAAGGTGGTCAAGGGTGGCCGTATCTTGGGTTTCGCAGCGTTGACCGTGGTCGGTGACGGCGATGGCAAAGTGGGCATGGGCAAGGGCAAATCGAAAGAAGTGCCAGCAGCCGTGCAAAAAGCGATGGAAGAAGCCCGTCGCAACCTGGCCAAAGTCCACCTCAAAAATGGCACGATTCACCATGCAGTTCACGGTCACCACGGCGCAGCCCGCGTCATGATGGCTCCAGCCCCTAAGGGTACCGGCATCATTGCTGGTGGTCCTATGCGCGCAGTGTTCGAAGTGGTAGGTATCACCGACATCGTGGCCAAGAGCCATGGTTCGTCCAACCCTTACAACATGGTTCGTGCCACTCTGGACGCATTGTCCAATTGCACAACAGCTTCCAACGTGGCTGCCAAACGTGGCAAGTCCGTTGAAGAGTTGTTCGGCTGAACCGGAGATCGAACATGACGACACAATCAACCGTGAAAGTCCAACTGGTTCGCAGCCCGATTGGCACCAAAGTTTCGCACCGCGCCACAGTCCGTGGTTTGGGTCTGCGCAAGCTCAACTCCGTGAGTGAGCTGCAGGACACACCCGCAGTGCGCGGCATGATCAACAAGATCAGCTATCTGGTCAAAGTTCTCTGAGAGGCCGATGATGGAACTCAATAGCATCAAGCCCGCAGAAGGCTCCAAGCACGCAGCGCGTCGCGTTGGCCGTGGTATCGGCTCGGGTCTGGGTAAAACCGCCGGCCGTGGTCACAAAGGTCAAAAATCCCGTTCGGGTGGCTACCACAAGGTGGGCTTCGAAGGCGGTCAAATGCCTTTGCAGCGTCGTCTGCCCAAGCGCGGCTTTAAGTCACATTTGCTCAAGTACAACGCAGAAATCACATTGACAACCTTGTCCCGTTTGGACTTGGCTGAAGTGGATGTGTTGACACTGAAGCAGGCTGGCTTGGTTTCACAGATGGCCAAAGTGGTCAAGGTGATCAATACTGGCGAACTCGCTAAGGCCGTCAAATTGACAGGCATTGGTGCGACAGCTGGTGCCAAAGCTGCGATCGAAGCCGTTGGTGGCTCCGTAGCCTGAATGTTGATAGGCGAGACACATCGTGGCAACCAGCGCTAATCAGACAGCCAAAGGGGACAAGTTCGGCGACCTGCGTCGTCGGCTGGTCTTCTTGCTGCTCGCGCTGGTGGTCTACCGTGCGGGCGCACACATTCCAGTTCCTGGCATTGATCCTGAGCAGCTGAAGCAGCTGTTCAATGGTCAGCAAGGCGGCATCTTGAGCTTGTTCAACATGTTCTCGGGTGGTGCTTTGTCACGGTTTACCGTGTTCGCGCTGGGCATCATGCCGTACATTTCTGCATCGATTGTGATGCAGTTGTTGACTTACGTTCTTCCTGCCTTCGAGCAGATGAAGAAAGAAGGCGAGGCAGGACGTCGCAAAATCACTCAGTACACACGATTCGGTGCATTGGGCTTGGCGGTGTTTCAATCACTGGGCATTGCGGTGGCATTAGAAGCTTCGGCAGGATTGGTGATCAATCCAGGCTTTGGCTTCCGGATGACGGCAGTGGTCAGTTTGACTGCTGGCACCATGTTTTTGATGTGGCTGGGTGAGCAGATCACTGAGCGTGGATTGGGCAATGGTATTTCCATTCTGATCTTCGCTGGTATTGCGGCCGGCTTGCCAAGTGCTTTGGGTGGTTTGTTTGAGCTTGTTCGCACAGGCGCCATGAATCCTCTGGTATCCATGATGATCATTGCTGTAGTGGTCCTCGTGACTTACTTCGTGGTTTTCGTTGAACGTGGACAGCGGAAAATATTGGTGAATTACGCTCGACGTCAGGTCGGCAATAAGGTGTACGGTGGTCAATCGTCGCACTTGCCGCTCAAGCTGAACATGGCGGGTGTGATTCCTCCGATTTTTGCCTCATCGATCATCTTGTTGCCTGCAACCGTCATCAACTGGTTCAGTTCCGGTGAAACAGACAGTGTTGTGGTTCGCTTCTTCAAGGATGTTTCGAGCAGCTTGACACCAGGTCAACCGATCTATGTCATGTTGTACGCTGCAGCCATTGTGTTTTTCTGTTTTTTCTACACGGCCTTGGTTTTCAACAGCCGCGAAACAGCAGACAACCTCAAAAAGAGTGGTGCTTTCATTCCGGGCATTCGCCCAGGTGATCAAACAGCACGTTACATCGACAAGATTTTGTTGCGTTTGACAATGGCTGGGGCTGCATACATCACATTTGTGTGTCTGTTGCCCGAGTTCCTGATTCTGAAATATAATGTTCCGTTTTACTTTGGTGGCACATCGTTGCTGATCATTGTGGTCGTGACCATGGATTTCATGGCTCAGGTGCAAAATTATTTGATGTCTCAACAATACGATTCGCTTTTGAAGAAAGCCAGTTTCAAATCCTGATCAGTGAACATGATGTGCGCATTTTGTGACTGCGAAGATTCGAATGATCATTTGTTGAGATTAAGCACCGAACAGGATTTCTAAATTCTGGAGCAGGTGGATAGGTTTCGGTAAAAAACCCCTGTGCTTTTGTGCAGGGCCACAAAATTTCACCTGGTCTGAGAAGGTCTGGGTAACGATGAGTTTTAGGAGAAAACCATGAGAGTTTCGGCTTCGGTGAAAAAAATTTGCCGCAACTGCAAAATCATTCGCCGTAAAGGCGTTGTTCGTGTGATCTGTACAGATCCACGTCACAAGCAGCGTCAAGGCTGATTGAATTAGTTTTAGAGGACGAAAATGGCACGTATCGCTGGCATCAACATTCCGCCGCACAAACATGCTGAAATTGGCTTGACAGCCATCTTCGGTATTGGTCGCACCCGCGCTCGACAAATTTGCGAAGCTTCTGGCATCGCTTATTCCAAAAAGATCAAAGATCTGACGGACGCTGATCTCGAAAAAATTCGCGATCAAATCGCAGTTTTCACCATCGAAGGTGATCTGCGTCGCGAAACCACCATGAACATCAAGCGTTTGATGGACATTGGTTGCTATCGTGGTTTCCGCCATCGCCGTGGCTTGCCTATGCGCGGTCAGCGTACACGCACCAATGCACGTACTCGCAAGGGTCCGCGCAAAGGCGCAGCGGCTCTGAAGAAATAAGCAGGATTGAGAGACCACTATGGCTAAAGCACAATCAAACAGCGCATCTCAACGTGTTCGCAAAAAAGTTCGCAAGAATATTGCTGACGGCATTGCACACGTTCACGCGTCGTTCAACAACACCATCATCACGATCACTGATCGCCAAGGCAATGCCTTGTCGTGGGCTTCTTCGGGTGGCCAGGGCTTCAAGGGTTCGCGCAAGTCGACACCTTTTGCTGCTCAGGTTGCTTCTGAAGTTGCAGGTCGTGCAGCCCAAGAACAAGGCATCAAAAACTTGGACGTCGAAATCAAGGGTCCAGGCCCTGGTCGCGAGTCTTCGGTTCGTGCCCTGGGTGCATTGGGTATCCGTATCACGTCAATTGCTGACGTGACACCGGTCCCGCACAACGGCTGCCGCCCTCAAAAGCGTCGTCGTATCTAATTTCAAACCAAGCCCACCGCCAGGCCATGCTTGCATCGCCTGGCTCCCGCATTTTTTGATGCGGCAGATGCATAAAAGGATTTCAAGTGGCACGTTACCTCGGCCCCAAGGCCAAACTCTCACGCCGTGAAGGCACGGACCTGTTCCTGAAGAGCGCACGTCGCTCGATCGCTGACAAGTCCAAATTTGATACCAAGCCAGGCCAGCACGGTCGCACTTCGGGTCAGCGCACTTCGGACTACGGTCTGCAATTGCGTGAAAAGCAAAAAGTCAAACGCATGTATGGCGTGCTCGAAAAGCAGTTCCGTCGTTACTTTGCTGAAGCTGATCGCCGCAAAGGCAATACAGGCTCTAACCTGTTGGGCCTGTTGGAGTGCCGCTTGGACAACGTGGTTTACCGTATGGGCTTCGGCTCCACTCGCGCTGAAGCGCGTCAGATGGTGTCCCACAAGGCTATTACAGTGAACGGTCAGTCCGTGAACATCCCCTCATATTTGGTCAAGGCCGGCGACGTGATCGCTGTTCGTGAGAAATCCAAAAAGCAAAACCGCGTGGTTGAAGCTTTGCAGTTGGCCTTGCAAGTGGGCATGCCAGCTTGGGTTGAAGTCAATGCCGACAAGGCCGAAGGCACCTTCAAGAAGGTCCCTGATCGCGATGAATTCGCAGCTGACATCAACGAATCGTTGATCGTCGAACTGTATTCACGTTAATTCGTTGTTTCAATCGTTCCCGGCGCACAAGGCATTGTGGGCCGGGTGCTTCATCAGCCTTACCGGTGTAACGAACCGGGGGTATTGAGAGGAAGTCTGAATGCAAACCAATCTGTTGAAACCCAAAGCCATCCAAGTCGAACAATTGGCCGCCAACCGTGCCAAAGTCACGTTGGAACCATTCGAGCGTGGTTACGGTCACACCCTCGGCAACGCATTGCGTCGCGTTTTGTTGTCTTCCATGGTCGGTTACTCCGCCACAGAAGTCACCATCGCTGGTGTTGTGCATGAGTACTCTTCTATTGATGGCGTTCAAGAAGATGTCGTCAACATCCTGTTGAACCTCAAAGGTGTGGTTTTCAAACTGCACAACCGCGACGAAGTGACTCTGAGTCTGCGCAAAGACGGCGAAGGTGCTGTCACAGCTGCTGACATCCAGACTCCTCACGATGTTGAAATCATCAATCCTGAGCACGTCATTGCCAATTTGTCCCACGGCGGCAAGCTGGACATGCAGATCAAGGTTGAAAAAGGTCGTGGCTATGTGCCCGGCAGCATGCGCCGTTTTGCTGACGAGCCTACCAAAGCTTTGGGTCGCATTGTTCTTGATGCATCGTTCTCTCCGGTCAAGCGCGTGAGCTACACCGTTGAAAGCGCTCGCGTTGAACAGCGCACTGATCTGGACAAGTTGGTCATCGAGATCGAAACCAACGGCGCCATCACCGCTGAAGACGCTGTGCGTTCTTCTGCCAAGATCCTCGTCGAGCAATTGGCTGTGTTTGCACAACTTGAAGGCAGCGAATTGTCTGCATTCAATGAGCCCGCTCAACGCGGTGGTGCAGGCAGCTTCGATCCGATTTTGTTGCGCCCTGTGGACGAACTCGAACTCACTGTCCGTTCGGCCAACTGCCTCAAAGCAGAAAACATTTACTACATCGGCGACCTCATCCAGCGCACTGAGAATGAATTGCTTAAGACCCCTAATCTGGGTCGCAAATCGCTCAATGAAATCAAGGAAGTTTTGGCTTCCCGTGGTCTGACTTTGGGCATGAAGCTCGAAGCTTGGCCTCCAGCTGGTTTGGAAAAGCGATAATACAAAGTTCTCGGAATAATTCCGGGGTGTGCACGGGCAGTACCTGATACGGCTGCCTGTTTAATAAAGAAAGGAAAGCACCATGCGTCACGGACACGGCCTCCGTAAATTGAACCGCACCAGCGAGCACCGCCTCGCCATGCTGCGTAACATGATGAACTCGCTCATTGAGCACGAAGTCATCAAGACAACACTCCCTAAAGCCAAAGAGCTGCGTCGCGTGATTGAGCCGATGATCACTTTGGCCAAAGAAGACAGCTTGTCCAACAAGCGCTTGGCATTCAACCGCCTGCGCGACCGTGACAGCGTCGTCAAATTGTTTGCCGATCTGGGCCCTCGTTTTGCCAAGCGTCCTGGTGGTTACACACGCATCCTGAAAATGGGTTACCGCGTGGGTGACAATGCACCGATGGCTTTGGTTGAATTGGTTGATCGTGGTGATTCTTCTGCTGAAACAGCAGCAGAGTAAGGTATAATTTAAAGATACCGCGGGGTGGAGCAGTCTGGTAGCTCGTTGGGCTCATAACCCAAAGGTCGTTGGTTCAAATCCGGCCCCCGCAACCAAATTTCAACTTCGGTTGAATATCAAAAAACCCTCTTCGGAGGGTTTTTTCGTTTGGGCAGTCTTTTCGCCTGATTACTCAGGCAGTCGCATGATCAGACCCAGAAGCGCATGCTTCACCGTGGCTTGCCTGACCTGATTGCGGTTGCCGTCAAAGTGCTTGATTTCAGCTGAAACAATACCGTTGATGCACCATGCCAGCCAGACTGTGCCGACTGGTTTTTCAGGACTGCCGCCGCTGGGGCCCGCTACGCCAGTGACGGCAATAGAGGCCTGTGCTCCAGACCAATAAACGGCACCCAACGCCATCGCGAGCGCAACGGGCTCGCTGACCGCCCCATGAATCGCAATGAGTTCGTTCGGAACACCCAGCATTTGTGCCTTAGCTTCGTTGGAGTAAGTGATAAATCCACGGTCAAACCAAGCGCTGGACCCTGCCAAGTCGGTGCAATGGGCTGCAATCATGCCGCCCGTGCAGCTTTCTGCTGTTGACAGCATCCATTTCAAACCCGTCAAGCGCTCAGCCACCCGCAGGGCCATGTCAGGCATGAAACCACCTCCACAAAGCGAGGGTCAGCAGTGTGCAAAATGCCGCAACGATATCGTCCCACATGATGCCAAACCCACCACGCCAGCCAAATCCTTTGAACAGTTGATCTGCCCATGCGACAGGACCGGGTTTGGCTGCATCAAAAAACCGGAACAAGACGAATGCCGCAAGTTGCCCGCCAAAGTTGGATGGCATGACCAGATAAAAAATCAGCCATATGGCGATGATCTCGTCCCACACGATGGATCCTGGATCACTGATGCCCATATTGCGCGCCGTGACGGTGCATGCCCACCAGCCTAAAAGGAGTCCAAAGACAATCAATGTAATTTGTGCCGACAGGGACAGGTAGTTCTGGAGCACTAGCCAAGATAACCAACCCCAAAGACTCCCGACCGTGCCCGGCGCTTTAGGGGCCAAACCAGAGCCAAAACCCAACGCAATGACATGTGCCGGATGCGAAAGCATGAACGCTGCATTGGGCTTATGTTGCCGAATGGCGGCTTCAGAGGCTGTGGCTTGAGTCATGTTCATGCGAAATGATCGAACGATCGAAATGGGTTGTGTACGCTTTGGCCCAATTCATTCAGTAAAACCAGGTTTTGAGATTCGGTGATTCGTCCAATGCGGGTGACACGCGTTCCAGAGGCCTGTGCGGCTGCGTTGACTTGAGCCGATGCAGAGGCTGGTGCGCAGAACACCAGCTCGTAATCATCGCCACCTGACAAGATGCAAGTCATGGACAGATCGGCGGGACAGTCCCAAATGTCGGTGGTTTGCATCAGTGTTTGCGTCAAAGGCAATTCAATTTCAGCGCCCACACGGCTGGCTTTGAGGATATGTCCCAAGTCACCAAGCAGGCCATCACTGATGTCGGCCATGGCGTTGGCGATGCCGCGAAGGGCCTGCCCGAGTGCAACGCGGGGTGTGGGCAACTCCATCCGCAACCTGGCTGCATCAAAGACAGTTTGTGGCAAGCTGATGGCGCCGCGAAAGGCTTCAAGTGCCAAGCGAGCATCTCCCAAGTGACCACTGACATACAAATCGTCGCCAATCTGAGCACCGTTTCGCAAGATAGATTGCCCTTGCGGCAAATCGCCCATCACGGTGATCGCTATGTTCAAAGGCCCTTGCGTGGTGTCGCCGCCAATCAGTTCACATCCATGTGCGTCGGCCAATTGATGCAGGCCTTGGCAAAAACCAGATAGCCAGATTTCATCTGCGCGTGGCAAAGACAAGGACAAGAGAAAAGCTCGCGGGCTTGCGCCGCAAGCCGCCAGATCACTCAGATTTACAGCCAGTGCTTTATGGCCAAGACGGGAGGGGTCAACGGTCGATAGAAAATGACGCCCCTCGACCAACATATCGGCTGAAAAAGCCAGTTGATGTCCTGCGCGTGGTGACCATATGGCGCAGTCATCGCCAATGCCGATATCCGCCTGTCGTGGCGGGCGTTTAAAAAAGCGTTCAATCAGGTCAAATTCACCCATGACTATGAGCTTAACCGCAAGTCACTCAACAGGGTTCAGTGGAGTGTGCGCCCTGCGAGGGCAGAATCCGAGGATTCGAGCACAAATGTGGCAATGGACACATCAAAGCGATGTCCATCTTCAGCCACAAAAAAGAAACTGCCGTGCATCGTTCCGCTAGGGGCACGCAGGCGGCAACCGCTGCTGTATTGAAAAGACTCGCCGGGACGCAGTAAGGGCTGCTGACCCACGACACCCAAGCCTTTGACTTCTTCTGTATGCCCACGTTCATCCTGAATAACCCAGTGACGTGAGATCAACTGGACAGGCACCGTGCCCGTGTTGGTCACTGTGATGGTGTAGGCAAAAGCAAAAATATCTTGAAGGGGGTTGCTTTGATCTGCCTCGTATTGGGGCAGCGCATCAATTTGAACGGTGTGAGCAGACATTTGGACATGTTAACTGCGACAATTCAGAGATGACGACGACCTACCGAATTGCCCCTTCCATCCTCTCGGCCGATTTCGCACGCTTGGGCGAAGAAGTCAAAAGCGTCATCGACGCAGGTGCTGACTGGATTCACTTTGACGTGATGGACAACCATTACGTGCCCAACCTCACATTTGGCCCGATGATTTGTCAGGCTTTGAAGCCGCATGCCAAAACGGCAGCGGGTGTGGCTGTACCGATTGATGTGCACTTGATGATTTCCCCTGTGGATGCCTTGGCTGCATCGTTTGCGGAAGCCGGTGCCGACCTCATCAGCTTTCATCCAGATGCCAGTGGGCATGTGCACCGCAGTGTGCAGGCGATCAAAAGCAAGGGCGTCAAAGCGGGCTTGGTGTTTAACCCGGCAGAGCCGTTGGACGTGCTCGAGTGGACCATTGACGAGATTGATTTGATCCTCATCATGAGTGTCAACCCCGGTTTTGGGGGGCAGAGTTTCATTGATTCCGCCCTGCGCAAAATTGAACAAGCACGCAAACTCATTGACGCCAGCGGCCGCGACATTCGCCTTGAAGTTGATGGCGGCATCAAGGTTGACAACATTCGCCGTGTTGCCGATGCAGGTGCCGACACTTTTGTGGCGGGCAGTGCCATTTTTGGAAAGCCCGATTACAAAGCCGTGATCGAACAAATGCGCGTGGCCTTGGGCTGATGCGATGGTCAGCCCTTTACAGGATCTGACGCAGATCGAAGCGGTCATTTTTGACCTGGACGGCACCATGGTTCACACCTTGGGTGATTTTCAGGTGGCCCTGCACCGCACCATGGCTGATCTGGACTTGCCTCCGGTCTCCAACGCCCTGATCGAGCAGACCATTGGCAAAGGCTCGGAGCACCTGATCCGCACGTTGCTGGCTTACCAGATCACACGATCCGAGGTCAAGGGGGTCGGTCAGGCCTGTCCGGCCCTGTCGGTGGATGCCTTGTTTGATCGGGCCTGGCAGCGTTACCAGCACCATTACCTTCAGATCAATGGCCAGTTTGCTGATGTATATCCTGGCGTGCTGGAGGCTTTGCAGGTGTTCGCCGAGCAAGGCTTGCCAATGGCTTGCCTGACCAACAAGCCACTGTCGTTTGCCTTGGCGCTTTTGAAAGAGAAATCGCTGGACCATTTCTTTGGCCATGTGTTTGGCGGTGACAGTTTTGAACGCAAAAAACCGGACCCTTTACCCATCCTCAAAACATGTGAGGCCTTGGGCACACCAATGGCCAGAACCTTGATGGTGGGTGACTCCAGTAACGATGCCCAAGCTGCCCATGCTGCTGGGTGTCCCGTGGTGTTGGTGACTTATGGCTACAACCATGGCCAACGGGTACAAGACACCCCTGCCGCCGCATGGCTGGATTCACTGGCTGCGTTGCCTGCTCACTTGAGTGCCGTCTAGTTGGTGGGCACTTTGCCAGGGCGAAAATCGGCCTCACAGCTTTGCTACACTAAGACCATCATGTTCATCATCTACAGCCACTCCTGCGCAGCCAGCCTGCCGAGCCATTCCCATGTGGAAGGCCAGGGAGCCTGGCCCTGGCGTCAGCCAGCCTGACCCCATTGACTGTGCGGCCTTGCCCGCCACCCGCGCCCGGCACCGGCTGGGCACCTGGATGAATGAAAAGCACCTCGACTGAGGTCGCTGAGCGCTTTGGAGGCTCTTGCCGTGATCACCGAACTTGAATTCAAAAGCCTGGCCAGTCAAGGCTACAACCGCATTCCTCTTATGCTGGAAGCCTTTGCGGATCTGGAAACCCCACTGTCGCTTTACCTGAAGCTGGCACACACCAAAGACAACGGCAAGTACAGTTTCTTGCTGGAGTCGGTGGTGGGCGGTGAGCGTTTCGGCCGCTACAGCTTCATTGGCCTGCCTGCACGCAGCCTGTTGCGTGCCAGTGGTTTTGGTGCAGAGGCCAAGACCGAGGTGGTGCGCGATGGCGTGGTGATCGAGACCGCAGAGGGAAACCCGCTGGATTTTATTGAGCAGTACCAAAAACGTTTCAAGGTGGCCTTGCGTCCGGGCTTGCCGCGTTTTTGTGGCGGTCTGGCGGGCTACTTTGGCTACGATGCGGTGCGCTACATTGAGAAAAAACTCGAGAAATCCTGTCCGCCCGACACCTTGGGCACGCCCGATATCTTGCTTTTGCAATGCGAAGAGCTGGCAGTCATCGACAACCTGTCGGGCAAGCTTTACCTGATCGTCTATGCCGACCCGGCCATGCCCGAGGCCTACGTGGGCGCTAAAAAACGCTTACGCGACCTGAAAGAACAACTCAAATACTCGGTCAGCGCGCCGGTGGTCAAAGCCAGTCAGTCTTATCCGGCCGAGCGTGACTTTGCCAAGGCCGACTACATCGCCGCCGTGGAAAAAGCCAAGGAGCTCATTGCCGGGGGTGACTTCATGCAGGTTCAAGTGGGCCAGCGCATCAAGAAGCGCTACACCGAAAGCCCGCTGTCCTTGTACCGGGCGCTGCGGTCGCTCAACCCTAGCCCGTACATGTATTTCTACAACTTCGGCGACTTTCATGTGGTCGGGGCCAGTCCTGAGATCTTGGTGCGACAAGAGCAAACCGAAGAGGGCGCCAAAGTCATCATTCGCCCACTGGCCGGCACGCGCCCCCGTGGTGCAACACCCGAAAAAGACAAGGCCGCCGAGCACGAGCTGATCAACGACCCCAAAGAGCGGGCCGAGCATGTGATGTTGATCGATTTGGCCCGCAACGACATTGGGCGCATTGCCCAGATCGGTTCCGTCAAGGTGACTGAGGCCTTTGTCGTGGAGCGCTACAGCCATGTGATGCACATCGTGAGCAACGTCGAGGGGATGCTCAATGAGGGCATGAGCAACATGGATGTGCTCAAAGCCACTTTCCCTGCCGGCACCCTGACGGGTGCCCCCAAGGTGCACGCCATGGAGCTGATCGACCAGTTTGAGCCCGTCAAGCGCGGCATTTACGGCGGCGCTTGTGGCTACATCAGCTATGCGGGCGATATGGATGTGGCCATTGCCATCCGCACCGCCGTCATCAAGGACCAGACTTTGTATGTGCAGGCGGCAGCGGGCGTGGTGGCCGATTCGGTGCCCGAGATGGAATGGCGCGAAACCGAACACAAGGCGCGCGCCTTGTTGCGGGCGAGTGAGTTGGTAGAAGAAGGGCTGGAGTGATCATGGCGAAAAAAATCAAACTCCTGATGGTCGACAACTACGACTCGTTCACCTTCAACATCGTGCAGTATTTTGGTGAGCTGGGCGCGGAGGTGGAGGTGTTTCGTAACGACGAAATCACCCTAGAGGGGATTGCCGCGCGGCGACCCGATCGCTTGGTGATTTCACCTGGCCCTTGTTCGCCTGCCGAGGCGGGCATTTCGGTGGCGGCGATTCAACATTTCGCGGGCAAGTTGCCCATTTTGGGCGTGTGTCTGGGGCACCAGAGCATTGGCGCAGCGTTTGGCGGCAAGATTGTTCGTGCGCAAGAGCTGATGCACGGCAAAACCAGTGTCATCACGACCACCCAAGAAGGTGTTTTTGCAGACTTGCCGCAGCAATTCACCGTCAACCGATACCACTCGCTGGCGATTGAGCGGGCCACCTGTCCGCCCTGCCTGAAGGTGACGGCATGGACCGAAGATGGCGAAATCATGGGCGTGCGTCACACCGAACTCGACATTGAGGGGGTGCAATTCCATCCCGAATCCATCTTGACCGAGCACGGTCACGCGATGCTCAAGAACTTTCTGGAACGGCCATGATCGATTTGCGCAGCGACACCGTCACCCAGCCCACAGCGGCGATGCGGGAGGCCATGCTGGCAGCTCCTTTGGGTGACGATGTGTTTGGTGATGACCCCACGGTCAATGCCTTGCAAGAACGCATGGCGCAGATCACCGGCAAAGAGGCGGCCTTGTTCATGCCCTCTGGGACGCAAAGCAATCTGTGCGCCTTGATGGCGCATTGCGAACGAGGCGACGAGTACATCGTGGGACAAAACGCCCACACCTACCGCTATGAAGGTGGTGGGGCGGCTGTTTTGGGCAGCATCCAGCCGCAGCCGCTCGTACAAAACGCGCAAGGCGAAATGGCGCTGACCGACATCGCGGCAGCCATCAAACCGATCGACTGTCACTTTGCGCGCACGCGCTTGCTGGCGTTGGAGAACACTTGGAACGGGCACGTCATGCCGCAAGACTACCTGGCGCAAGCCACACAGCTGGCCAGGCAGCACGGTTTGGCCACACATCTGGATGGTGCCCGATTGTTCAATGCGGCGGTTGCCGATGCCCAAGGCGGTGCGGTGATGGACAGCGTTCGCCGCATCGTGGACCATTTCGACAGCGTGTCGGTGTGCTTCAGCAAAGGCTTGGGCGCGCCGGTGGGCTCGGCCCTGTGTGGCTCGCGTGAACTGATCGCCAAAGCGCTTCGTTGGCGCAAGGTGCTGGGCGGTGGTTTGCGGCAGTCGGGTGTGTTGGCGGCAGCGGCTTTGCACGCGCTGGATCACCATGTCGATCGATTGGCCGACGACCATGCTTTGGCACAGCGTCTGGCGCAAGGCCTGCAGGGCATAGAGGGTTTGCAAGTGCGCTCGGCCCAGACCAACATCGTGTTTGTGGAGGTGGCCGATGGCCGAGGCCCGGCGCTACTGGAAGCCTTGAAAGCCCAGGGCGTTCTGGCCACGGGGCTGATCGGTTTGCGCTTTGTCACGCATCTGAATGTAGACCCAGCAGGCATTGACCATGCGTTGGACTGTATTCGTCAATTCATGCGCAAACAGACCCGCGAAGCGGCGCAAGGTCTTGTGCGCTCAGGCGTTTACTGAGCCGCATCAACCATGCCGGACGCACAGCAACTCTGGATGTTCATGGTGGCGGGCGTGCTGCTCAATCTCACGCCAGGACCTGATGTGCTTTTCATCGTCAGCCAGTCTTTGCGTGGCGGTGTGCGTGCAGGCTTGGTGGCAGCATGGGGCATCACGGCCGGGTGTTTTGTGCATGTGGCGGCAGCGGCTTTGGGCGTGGGTGCCTTGCTGGCCAGTTCTGCCGCAGCTTTTAACGCGATCAAATGGTTGGGGGCGGCTTACCTGATGTGGATCGGCGTGCGTTTGCTGTGGACCACTGTCAAGCTGGTCAACGTGTCCTGGGATGCAGGTGGTATCTTGCCGGCCCAGGGTGCGCGCAGGAAGACGCCCGAAGCCGCTGCTTTGCGTTGGATTTTCCTCAAGGCGTTTACCACCAATGTCTTGAACCCCAAAGTGGCCTTGTTTTTTTTGGCCTTCGTGCCGCAATTCATTCCGGCCAATACGCCTGATCCCGCATGGGCCTTTGTGTTGCTCGGGTGTTTGTTCAATTTCAATGGCTTGCTGATTTGCATGGCCTGGGCGCTGGCAGCCTCTTGGTTGTCCCAACGTGCTCGCTTGTTGCAGCGTGGATTGCAACACCTTGACCGCTTGGCGGGCTTCATGTTTGTGGGCTTCGGTCTCAAGCTGGCCTTGACGGAAGCGCCCACGCATTGACGCGTTCAACCTCTTCGATTCATCGCAAGGAAACCCTATGCCCATCACCCCCCAGGAAGCGTTGCAACGCACCATCGAGCACCGCGAGATTTTTCATGACGAGATGCTCAAAATCATGCGCATGATCATGAATGGCGAGTTGTCGCCCGTCATGACTGCCGCATTGTTGACGGGTTTGCGCGTTAAAAAAGAAACCATTGGCGAGATCACTGCCGCAGCCCAGGTCATGCGCGAGTTCTCGACCAAAGTGCATGTGGCCGATGCCACGCACTTGGTCGACATCGTTGGAACGGGAGGTGACGGCGCTCACACTTTCAACATCTCGACCTGCGCCATGTTTGTGGCCGCTGCTGCTGGGGCTAAAACCGCCAAACATGGTGGGCGCAGCGTCAGCAGCAAATCGGGCAGCGCCGATGTGGTTGAGGCCCTGGGTGGCAACATCAATCTGTCGCCTGAGCAAATCGCACGCTCCATCGAAAAGGTCGGCATTGGCTTCATGTTTGCGCCTAACCACCATCCGGCCATGAAAAACGTGGCTCCGGTGCGCAAAGAGCTGGGTGTGCGCACCATTTTTAACATCCTCGGGCCGCTGACCAATCCGGCCAGTGCTCCCAACATTCTGATGGGCGTGTTCCATTCAGATTTGGTGGGCATCCAGGTGCGTGCCTTGCAACGTCTGGGTGCCCAGCATGCGGTGGTGGTTTATGGCCGTGATGGCATGGACGAAATCAGCTTGGGTGCAGCCACTTTGGTGGGCGAGCTTAAAAACGGCCAGATCACAGAATACGAAATTCACCCCGAAGATTTTGGTTTGACCATGGCCAGCAACCGGGCCTTGAAAGTGGACACGCCTGAGCAGTCGATGGCGATGTTGCGCGGCGTGCTGGACAATCAGCCCGGTGCAGCAAGGGACATCGTCATGATCAATGCCGGTGCTGCTTTGTATGCGGCCAATGTGGCTGACAGCATTGCCGACGGCTTGGCGCGCGCCCGTGTGGCCATTGAGTCCGGGGCAGCCAAAGCCAAGCTGGCGCAATTTGTGGCCTTTGGCCAATCGGCGGTTTGACCCATGTGGCAAGGTGAAGGTGTGTGGATCGCCTTGGGCGTCTCTGCTTTGTTTGTGGTGGTCGGGTTGGTGATGCACCGCATTTTTGTTCGAATTTTGAAAAACGGTGCCACCGAGCCCGTACAGGAAAAAAACCATGACTGACATCCTTGACCAAATCATCGCAGTCAAGCGTGAGGAAGTTGCCGCGGCACAAAAGCAGAAACCCATGGCCGTGGTGCGGGCTGATGCTGAGAGCCGTGTACTGACCCGAGACTTTGAGGGGGCCATGCGCGCCAAAATTGCCGCAGGACAAGCTGCTGTGATCGCCGAAATCAAAAAAGCCAGTCCATCCAAGGGCGTGCTGCGCGCTGAGTTCATTCCTGCTGACATTGCGCAAAGCTATGCCGAGCACGGAGCGGCTTGTTTGTCTGTCTTGACAGACAAACAGTTCTTTCAGGGCAGTGTGGATTTTCTGAAACAAGCCCGAGCCAGTTGCGACTTGCCCGTGTTGCGCAAGGATTTCATGATCGATGCCTACCAGGTGTATGAAGCCCGGGCGATGGGGGCTGACGCCATTTTGCTGATCGCTGCCTGCTTGGACGATGCGCAAATGGCTGACATGGAGGCCGTGGCCCGCAGCTTGGACATGGCTGTGCTGGTGGAGGTGCACGACCGCGCTGAGCTTGACCGCGCGCTGAAGCTGAAAACCCGCTTGGTCGGGATCAACAACCGCAATCTGAAAACCTTCGAAGTCTCCCTGCAGAGCACCCTTGACTTGTTGTCCTGTGTGCCCGCCGACCGTTTGTTGGTGACCGAAAGCGGTATTCAGACGGTCGAAGACGTCAAGCGCATGCGCGAAGCCAAGGTGCATGCCTTTTTGGTGGGCGAGGCATTTATGCGTGCAGCCGAGCCCGGTGAGGCCTTGGCCAAGCTATTTGGCTGATGTCCAGCGTGTCGGCTCAACAAAGCTTGGGTTTTGAAGACGCGCCTATGGCCGCTGGGCGTCTGTTGCAGTGGCCGCCCGATTTGCTGGCGCTCAATGCCGATTGGGCTTTGTTGGTCCGGGCTTTCCTGGCTTCGCCAGATGGACTGTCCTTGTCAGCGCATTTGGTCGATGCGCTGGCGGCTGGAAAGATGGTTTATCCGCCAGCGCCATTCAGGGCGCTGACCTTGACTCCATTGAGTCAGGTGCGGGTGGTGATTCTGGGGCAAGACCCTTACCACGGCCCAGGCCAGGCAGAGGGCTTGGCATTTTCGGTGTCTCATGGCGTACGCCTACCCCCCAGCTTGCGGAATATTTTCAAAGAGTTGCAGCGAAGCCTTGGTCTTCCTGCTCCTGTCCATGGATCTTTGGAGCGGTGGGCCCGGCAAGGTGTGTTGTTGCTGAACACCTGTTTAACTGTAGAGGCCGGGCAGGCGGCCAGTCACGCCCGTTGGGGTTGGGCGAGTTTGACCGATGCGCTGGTCTCTTCCGTGGCAAAAAGCCAGCACCCGGTCGTGTTCATGCTCTGGGGCGCTCATGCACAGGCTAAAAAGCAGTTGATCGATGCCGTAGATCCGCAGGGGCGGCATTTGATTTTGCAAGCCAATCACCCGTCACCGTTATCGGCCATGCGGCCGCCTGTGCCGTTCATAGGTTGCGGTCACTTCTTGCAAGCGAACGCATTTTGGGCGCGAATCGGAGAAAAACCTGTCGAATGGTGAAAAAGTTGTGATCGAACTTGCGGCGGATCAAAAAAGGATGGCATAATCTGAGACTCGCTTCTGGAGGGGTGCCCGAGTGGCTAAAGGGGGCAGACTGTAAATCTGTTGGCTTACGCCTACACTGGTTCGAATCCAGTCTCCTCCACCAGCAAACTGGCTTATG